>Ga0307515_10004117_pt1 | contig 30278 bp, 20 predicted proteins | sample 17_EM_MG_FD_194513 | JGI IMG/M metagenome (GOLD analysis project Ga0307515, IMG submission 194513) | Populus trichocarpa ectomycorrhiza microbial communities from riparian zone in the Pacific Northwest, United States - 17_EM | ecosystem: Host-associated > Plants > Roots > Unclassified | place... | reverse complement strand
ATTTCAGACCTCATATGTACCTCTCCTTTCAATCAATTATGGTATTCAAGGTTTTCTCCAAAATCTCTCCAGCTTGGTGACTGAGTATGATTTCAAACAGACTCACACTTGGCCTTCAAATGTATTTCCAAACTTACTGCATCTTGGCTTCTAATATAACACTATATGTTCACTTGGTAACAGTGTACTAGTGTATCTCCAAATTTGCTGTGCTGTGGCCTCCAAGTAAATTTCAGAATTCACCAAATTTCAGTCTCCCATTTCATCTCCAGTTGTGCTGAATCTCATCTTGAATGTATCTGATCGAAATGTATCTAGAAGCCGTTTGCTGTTGATTTAATTGCCAGCTGCTCAATACACCTCCAATTAGATATGACCACGGTTGTCAGTCAGTCCAGATAGACTGTATATCGAATGATGGATAGATAGACAGCGATATGGATTTCTCAACGAGAATGGAAACTGAATACAGAAGTTTGTTTGTTAATCAATGATAAGTACTAACTGTGATTTGCATTTACAGTCACTGGTCTTCAAACAATATAATGTGCTTTCAGTCTGCACTATCATACTTTGACATGCTCGCAGCTCTGTCAGCTACACTCCCAGATGTTCTATTGATTATTGCCAGTGTACTTAGGTCCATGCAGATTTGGGGACAGCACTGCAACATACACCTGCAGGCCACTGCATGATGTCTTGAACTGTGAGATTTGAAAGTTTTAGCATTTTGAAAATATATATCTCGGATACTTCCGGATCCAGCAAGTAACTACATGTTAGTTACCAATTTATTCCACAACCTTTGAGGGATATATATTGTCAACAAAGATCTTCATATCCTGTATTCCAAGTGCAGTTCTAATTTATCTATCCAACTATTTAATATAATATATAGTATTGCAAACTGCATCATCCAATCATTCTCAAATGGTACCAATCTTTTAGTATAAGTATATATTTCCTCATTTTTAGCAAGTATCAAGGGTCTCACATACAACTATTTCAGCATAATATTTTACTTAAAGCTTCACATAATTGCATATTGATATTTATAGAGGGATTGCTAACAATAGGACATACTGTGAACATACCAACAGATGTATCTGCTAACGTCAAATGACAATTCAAGGGATTTGTAGCAAACATTGGAGATTACTCATACTATATATAGTGTATCAAAATGACTATTATAGGTCAATACTATTCATTAACATAATTGACTTCATAAATCAGTTGGAGATGTGGAACATAACTCATCTATATTATAGGACACTCCAGCCTCTACCTGACTGTGCCTGTTGCATCTGACTGTCCATTTATGTGTTTTGTAGTGGGAGCACCTTGGTATATAAAGATTAGAACCATATCATTTTCTGCAGTTAAGCTTTAGGTATTAAAATGTTTGGAATGTTAAAAGTCCAGCTGATTTCTGGACATTGGTAGAAGGAGGGCATATTGTGATAGTGGTAGTATGGTTTCATTTTATTACCAGTGGCACCTGTTGAGTTCATAATAGCATTCTCTGAAGCATCTACCTTTTGAGTAGAATCTGATATAAGATATTCTAATCATTTTCTGCAATGTCAAAAAACAAGTCAAAGGTTCAAAGTGGCTCATATCAGTCTCCTTGTAATTCATGCTGTATGAATTCCTTAATTGAGTAGATTTCAATTATTGAAAACACCACTATTTGACATATTTAACAAAACTCAAAAAGACTGAGATCGGACGACAAAGGCATAAGGTTCCAGAACAATTCGATATCAGCTTTGGCCTTATTGCTTACGTACCTCGAACTGCTGGATACTACTCTAAATACTACCCTCTTGACTGGCAGGTGGTATGTTTCATTTTGAAGAACGAGTCTGATTGGAGGTGAAGATAGAGTTGCAGAGTGGAGAGACAGCAAAAATCTGTCAGGATGAAATGAAGTGTCTGGTGTGATAACGGTAAGAAACGAGTAGAACCAAGGAGCTCAGGGTTGAGGAGGATACAGTGTTGGATGAGCATTGAAAGATTCTCGAAAAATAATGTCATCATTTTGTATGAATATTTTCAAGTTTTGTCAGTATATAGTATGGTTGAAAATCTGACAAGTAATGTAGAATGGAAGGATTACTAATGCCAAATACCAATCAGTACCATATTTGATCGAGTTGGCTATTAATGCCAGAGTTGGACATATGTGTAACCCACTTTACCTCAAGTTGAACCTGATGTGCTTGACGAATGTAAGATATTAATATATTGTCGTTATGACAGATACTCAGGGCTACCAAAAATAGAGTACTAACCAAAATTGAACAATGTGTAATATTGGATAGAATGCCTCTAAAAGAGTTACTGTTGGATATGGTTCAATGATATTTCGTAACTGCATGTAGTGCTGGCAACGGTTCCGGAAGGTGACTTTGGGTCCGGGTACGGGTCCAAACTGAACTGTTGCCAAATTGGTTGCCCAGGTTTTCAATAAACCTGAACCGTCAACTAGGCTACAGTTCGATGGTGAACTCCCAACCTGTCTGAATTGCGCGGGTTGTCAGCAGGTTACCCAGCGGGTCCATCTATAGATTCATATAAGGCTCTTGTTTTTGCAGTTTGTTAATATTATCTTATCAAAATCGTGTTTTCAACAACCAATAATATGTTTTGCATATTTTGCGGTATGTGATATCGATTAATTTGGAATCTGTGTTTGTCCTTTGATCGATTGAATGTTTGCCTATCAAGGCGTTCAATAATACTGTTATTGGCGTGAAGATCCACGCGATACCCTGATTACCAAATATGCAAGACCTAACACTGTTGACGCTCCGTTAACACTCATTGTCAGGATGTGGCAGTCACCATGTTGCTCCTGTTTTTGCGCCTGGAGGCAGCCATTATCTCTCAAATGGATGTCTGGAATCAATAGGAAGATAAATTACCCTAGATGCAGAGCTGTACATCGTTGACGCTCCGTTAATGCTCATACTCGGAATGGGGCGGCGACTGCGTTGCTGTCTGTTTTGCCAATACATGGTGCCATTATGTCGGTTATATATAAGAGCAACCAAATCACTGTGCAATTACCGCACTTACAAGACCACAAATTGTTGACGCTCTGTTGATGCTGATGGATTGTGCATCCAACATCTGCTGCCATTGTTAATCATGTTCTTCATGATTTGAACTTATTGGTTGTGTGTCTGGCAGATAGAGCCTCGGCCATGTGGCAAAGCTGAGTGCAGTAATATGCTTGCACTGTTTGCTCTCAAACTACTAAAATATATATATCTTGCCAAAAGATTCATTGTGCCTGCAATGCATCTGTTTATGAACCGATATTCACAAGCTACTGCTCATCATTCACACAGAATATATTTCTAACTGAAACTCTCGGTCAAGCTACATAAAGAAGCTGGTGAAACATTGATGCATCCTGTCCACTGTTTTCTTGATTCCCTTATTCCTCCTCATTTCCATTGCATTGACCGTCACTGACACCTTTTCAGCCTGTCTGTTTGATTTCCGTGTTGGCCGAATCAATCTGGGAACATTTGGAGTGGCACTCACATCCGGCGGCTCTGGCCATTCCGGCTCCTTGATGCCATTGTCTTGCTCAATATCATATTCAGCGTCTGCCGCTCAATGGTCTTCTCTGTCATTTGAATTATCCAACTCACAATTCCAGTTAAGACAATATTTGGTGTCCGAAATGCTTACAGGTGCGCTATCCTCGTCCCTTTCGACCGCATGATGGTGGATTCGTCTGATTCGTAGGACATTTCATAAATGAGTTCGTCCTCCAGGGAGGTCCTTTGGAGCCAAAGATAGTGGCAAAGGTGATCTTTCTGACAAATTGAATGCAGCCGCAATATCATGTTGAAAGAGTCACCCGGATGCTTTGACGATCTCTTCTGTGTCTGAAATGTATCGTCTGACTCTCATCTGCTTGCCTTGATTGCTAGATTCTTTCTGTGTAGCATGTAAATTTTGGCCACCCTGCCTGATCTCCAAAATGTCGTGGACATTAGGCATGCTGTGCACTATGCGTTGCACTGCGTCTAACTTCATTTCCGAGTGATGTTCTGTGGTTGTGGTATCCAATGCCGCGTCATCGCCTGGCATGATTGTGTTATTGGCTCGAGCAAACTACCTTACAACGACTTTTTCACGAAGGATCTCGCCTGTGGTTATTCACTGCCTCCAGCCGATGACGTGTCCCCCACGGGAAACACTGGCCTCCACACCGACACCATGTGGTATGATGGAGAATATGTCGCGTGCCACATGGCGGAGATCGGCACACTGTGAGTGCGTTTCCTGCTGATGCCACCACCAGTTGGTTATGTCCAGTATCCGAAATGTACTGTGAATCTCCATTGGGTCGGAGTGGTAATCATAGACATTTTGTTTAATGTGCCCACAATTGTTTGGTGTTTCAGGCGGTGAATTCAAATAGGCCCTGGCGGCGGTCAATTAGCGTGCTGCGCAATTGCTTCGTCTGGCTGTCATTTCAGCCACATTGGTAGGAGTCAAGTATTCTTCATCATCGCTGGACAAATCATAAGGATAAAAGAATAATTGACTGGATTCTGAGGCCATTGCGGAGGGGACAAGATAGTTGCTCAGTTAGCCTTCGAGTTTATTGACCGGCACACGTCGAAGTTCGGCACAGTATTCATTCTCCACATACTTCAGTAAGGGCTCCTGGTATTGTGTAGTATAAGATATCTCATCCTCAGGATTAATATCCATTCCCATGTCCCACTTCCTAAACCATCGCAACTTCCAGAAAGGATCAAGGATATGTGCAGAAATGAGAAGCATCCTCATCGTTGGAGTCACTTCAGCATAATATTCCGACAGCTTCTGTCGCGCTAACTTCACGCCAAAGAACAAGTCTTCCTTCCATTGAGTGTTCTACTTAGGTAAAGCTTGCATGACGCCATCCATATGATCGAACCGGTCATTGCAGACTGTGATTACGTGATGCAATGTGACTGTATGCCTCTTCGACATACACAGGGTCCAATATCAGAATGGCCTCTAAACTTCCTTGACTAACTTGACAATGGTCCATTCATCCCGTGTTGTGAAGAGTGGCCAGTAATCACTGTATTTTGGATTTTGGAGCCACTCGCAAGCGAATTCTTGTAATCGGTAGCCTCACACAAGCATCTCCTGTGTTGAGTTCCAAGGTTTCTTCACATCCTTAACAGGAGGTACGGTGATGCGGACTTTGGCTGTGTGACAGTCAATTAACTCGTTTCGACAATCAGGTGTCAGCGTAATCAATACAGCGAGCATTCGGTGATATATGAAGGTGAGTTTCAGCACTTTCAAAATATCTTGCAATTCCTACTGTCTCGATTATCATTGCTAAACCTGGTCTGATGGCTGATACCTTGTTGATTCAAGCATTGCCCTCTTTTCGATGTCTTTGTCTCTTGCCAATGTCTATGCGTTCATTCTCTCCAAATTGCTGATCGCGTTCATGGGGTTCCCAAGACTTGGTGTGTCCTTTTACACCCAGTCTGCTCATGAATCCACCTAAAGCCAGTTGTATGATGTGCGCCATGCATGGTACGTGGTTCCTCAAGGCAGGCCACTCGATTCCGGAGGCGTCAAGTTTGATTGCAGCTCGCGATTAATCCAGTAATTTGGGGAAGTATCGTGAGTCGTAATTCCTAGTGATCAGTCGTTGGTAAGCTTAAAATATTCAAGCGAGTCCTTCAAATGACTGGCTAGCCTTGCTCCAATATGTTGGCCCTTGACCTATTATCATTAACTAGCTTTCGAAAATGGAAGCGCATAGGCAATCTACATCGTCAAAAGCAAGTTGTACTTCACGCAATGCCTAATTTCGATCCAGTTAGTAAGCAATGAGAGATGTTATGGCTAGTGTGTTCATTGATGTCCATTGGTCCAATGCTAAACTAACTTTATTTCGTGACGGCAATTGTGTCTCAATTGAATCCATAGTCTGTGCATATTCTCTCGGGCAACTGTTGCTAAGGGTCATTGTGGATGGCGGCACTACTACACTTCGTAATGCTTTCAATGCCCATTGTAGCTCGGGATTTGATATAGCATTCAATGGAATATGATCTGAAACAAGTCCTATCAGGAGGTAGCGATTCCACGTGTCTTGGTGAAATTCGGAGGTTTAAAAGTCTTCAGCTGCCAGTTTGGAGCGTTTCGTCTGTCATTTCAGTCAATATGGATTAACCTAGATGCCAACTATCATGTTCCTCTGCGAACTTGCTACTGTAATTCCTCGACTTCCTTGCCTCTTCAAGATGGCCAATGGCAATTCATCGACCATTGAACTAGTCAATGTGGTAACTTCCAACTCTGCTAATTCGTTTAACATTGCAATGTGACCTCTTGCCAGCAAGTTTTTCCCCATGAAGCTGGTTCCATGTTCTGATGGATGGTGAAGAACTTGATGACAAATGACATATATAATTCCAAGGCTGCTGGTCTCGTCAATTCCGCAGTGCAAATGAAATTCCCCTGAAGACACATGTCGAGAAATATTCCAAGCGATAGGACATGTCGAGCCTACATTCATTGCAGCCCACCAAGCATTGAACATGTTTAGTAAATTACGGTCGCTCAAATCACGAATAATACATGTTCATATTTGGAAGAGATTATAACCAATAGTAACGAGGTATTCAAAGATTGTGAATCTGACATGGCGGTAGGAATCAGGAAGCTGGGTAATCAGACTCGAGAGGCCGCTGAAAGTTACCTTAAAGTATAGAGCATTGCGGGTCATTAAATATTGACTCTAGAGCTACAAGCAAAGAAAATCAGATCTGTGAGGCAATGCATGCATATTTGTGAAGTTGTATACAAGGACATATTGAAATGACTGACCGTGTAAAACTCGATTAAGGAACAACACAACATGGCTTGTTGCAGTGTCGCATACTGAGCCCCCACCATAGCTGTTGAAACTCTGTGAGTGCTCAATTGTTGGAGGTGGACGCGATGTTGTCACTAGCATTGTTGCCAATCAAGGCTGCGAATTGGTTGATGGTGGATTAATGCCGTTCCATAGCCCTTAGATCATCCCAGATGCAAGATCAAAATTCATTGACGCTCTGTTGACGCTCTGTTGACCCTGCATTGACGCACAATTTAGAACCTAGGGACAATGTTGTCACAATCATCTATGCCTAGAAAGTTGGCCGATTGTTTGATTATGGATTAATGTGGTCGCACAGCCCCTTGATTCTCCAAAATGCAAGGCCTAAAATCATTGAGGCATCCGTTGACGCTCAGTTTGAGCGCATAGTTACATTGTCGTCAAAGGCAGTATTGTCTGGATACGTCGCCAATAGTTCAATTACAAATCAATGTGGTCGCTCCGCCCCTTGATTGTCCGAGATGCAAGCCCTAAAATCGTTGACGCTCCGTTGATGCTCATCTTTAGGATATAGCAGCGATGTTGTCACAATCGTTTTCACCGAGAAAAGCGGCCGATAGTTGGATTATGGGTTACTGTCGCCCTACAGCTCCTGGTTTATCCAAGATGCAAGGCCAAAAGTTGTTGACGCTCCGTTGACAGTCATTTTCAGGACATAGCAGTGATGTTGTGTCAACCCTTTTTGCCTAGAGAGGTGGCCGATAATTCGATTATAAGTTAATGTCGCCGCACAGCCCTTCGATATTCCAACATGCATGGCCAAAATCATTGAAGCTCCATTGACGATCATTTTCGGGATGGGTGAACGAGTGTGTCATATGTCTTGTCCGCTATATCGCCGACCAATACATTCACTGTGGATGGATGTGACAATGAAGCCATTTCATTGTCGAATGTGTACGACTATAAATTGTTGATGCTCTGTTGACTCTCACATTAATAACATCAACACAGCCTTCTTACTATCAATCATTCTATCCAATGGATCATATAGTGATCATTGACGTCCAATATTGCGTTTCTTAGTATTATCATTGGTATCCAGGAGCGTTGTGGCCTCTCGATTTCTGATCAACCTCTATCCACGTTATCTGAGTGAGAAAGGACATCGGGCGATAACATTCCTGCGCTTTCGGCTGGCAATTTACGGCATGTAGATCATTTCACTTGTGTTTGGTTAATGTAGCTCAACTTCCTCACCATTCCTCATCCAGCTCCTTCGCCTCGATTTCCATGACTTACGATAAGCAATTTCAAATATTTCAACCATCTGCACCAGGCCTGTGCAGAGAGTTATGCAGTTGGATGCATGGATAACTGAATCATGATGGTTGTCATTCAGATGGATTCGAAATGAGCATTGCCCGCTCTTGCTATGACACGTATGACATTACTCACTCAAATTTCGTTTGTACATTTCGTCACTAATATTGGTTTTGCTTTCTCAGGTACCAGTAACTGGCAAACAGAAATCGAATGTAATGGCGGTGTCACTGCCTGATTTGGATTGTAGAACATTCGCATGGTGTGTTCGATCCTTGCACATGCACAGACGAATCATCATGTCTCACAATTTGGGTACTGAAATCCACGAAACCCTGTCACATAGTTAAATTGGTACATTAATTGCTTTTCGCAGAGATGTGAGGTCAAAAATACGAATTTGCCTCTCTATTTATCCGATGCCACAGGAGATGTCACAGTGTCTTTGTCCGAATCCGATTTGTATATGTTGATATGCTGGGGAGGCTTTATGCAGCGGTTGAACCTGACGAGTTCAACAGGCTTCGGATTATGCATGAATGTTTAATCGGGCTCCGCAGCGGGCGCACAACCCAATATCATCGGGTTAGACTGTGGCTTCCTAGAACCGAGCCGAAGATAACAACTTCCTGGTCAAGAAGTCCCTTGCGACATTTGGGATATTCCGGGGACAATGTGAAGACATTGGACACGCTCTCCAGATGTTGTCTGTGCAGGTGTGGCTGCATCATCATCTGAGTGCAGTTTAACGACTGCCAGTACCATCAAATCGGATGTGCTGTACTTCGTATCTCCTTCCCAGAAGTAGTCAGCTGCGTCCCCCCATCCAGGTTGTGTGAATTTGTCAAGCTTCATCTGCTTCTGCCGAAACCTCTCAATGCGCTGCTGTACCGTTTTGGAGATTGTGCCCATCACCCAGCCGGACTTATCATCTTCGCTCAGCTTGCCCTGCTCTGCCTCTTCATCATCCTCATCTTCCCCATCCTCCCCATGGTCAGAACTTCTAACATGACTCAGACTGTCTCCAGTAGCAACTATCATCTCCTGAAAAGTCTATTCGGGATCTCTGTTCGTCAATCCCGCATTTCCAGGTTCCCTTGTTTCTTCCTGCAATTGCCGAACAGATGCGTCTGTCTCTTCAACTTGCTTTCTTGCCCCAGCAGTTTCTCTCACAACATCATCCTCGATCGATTTTTCTTTCCCTTGATTGCTTAAGATGTGTCTTTCTCATCTTTTCTCGATCGCAACCTTCGCTTTGGATCACATGCTGCACAATGCCCCACAGGCTCCGACTCATTCTGCATCAAAGCCGTCTTTTCCTTCATTCGCTTGATGACATCTCTGTGTGGACCATGTTGTCGATGTATCATATTTGCCTGTTGGCAGTGGCAAAGAGTTCTTTTTCGGAGCATCCACCAAGGTTGATTAAGTTGACTTCATTATTGAGCGAGATATCAGATGTTTCAAGATATGGACACTATAGAGGCAAGCTGCGTCTTTTATGTCAAGGTTGGTATTTTTACTCATCTTGAACAATTCAAAATCTGCTTTTTGACTGTCAATACAATGGGAATTGTTAGGCTAACTGTACAACATGACTTGATTGTTAGTGTCAGTTTCATGAAATATCCCAGGGATACTTTGAGACAAACATCAGCAGACATCCTTTCCCTCAAACAATGTCCTATTTATATCTGTCAATCATACGATTTCAGCTATCATACACTGCAATGTATCCCTGCAAACACAGAATAAACATCCAACCGACTCATTGCAACCGCAGGGTAGTGTTAGCAACGGGTCCAAATTCCCAGGTCAGTTCCGGGTCCAGTTTCAACCCGGAACCGAACTGTTGCAACAGGTTTCCACCCAAAACCCGCTCCTCAGAAGTCAACATTTCTTGCTCCAATTAAGTATTTGAGTTCTGATCATATCACAACATGATCAATATGTAGATTGTGCAGTTTTAGTCGCTCTTTCACCTCCTGCTTTCAGATCTGCGATCTGACATGTATCCGTTGAGTCGCGATCGGAAACCCGCCAATTTCGCTGAAATTCAGCCATCATTTAACAACCATTCAACGAATATGAGTCAGATTCCAAATTTGAACGCAGGAGGTGAAAGAGCGGCTAAAGTTGAACAATTTACATATTGACCATGTCATGATACGATCAAAACTCGAATACTTAATTGGAGCCAAAGTTGTAGGAACTATGAAATGGAACCACGGTCCGGTTCGAAACCGTCCCCAGACCCAGTGGGTACCCATGTTTTCTGGGTAACAACCCAGACTGGACCATGCGGTCCGGTTCCAAACCAGGACCGCAGCCGGGTAACCCGGAACCGTTGCTAACACTACCGCACGGTGGAGGGAAACCCCTGCAACATGCTCCCATCCGCCACAGAATTCATCTTGAGTATAACGAACTTGTTTGTCACTACTTATTCCATTCTGACATGAACCTAACTATATACTCCTCAGGACTTCCCACTTCTTTTCATTATCAACTTACTCTCCTAATCCACAGCGGCAATTCCTGGATACCCAACCACCTGAGCCAGGTGAGAGTGGATCCGACTACGGCTGATTGAAGTGCGCTACATCGAATACCTCTCTCATTTGCACCTAGCAAGAACCCTGACACCAGTGAGTCCACCGCAACACTGCCAATGCAGCCACCGAACACATGATGCCGGATGCACATTTAAAAATCGTCCCTCAGACCGGAAGCAGCAAGAATAGGATCAAGTACGTGGTTGGATGTGAGTAGATCCATCAATGAGGTAAACGGCCGCCAATTGACCTTATAGTGGACAGCGAGTGTACATAGAGAGCTACATGACCAATTTATTGCTGCCCATAATGGGAAAGCTCCAGAGTCGACTAAGTGATCTTTCCGCACAGTCCGCGAAGGCGAACATCATGATGTTGTAAGTTCTGGAATTGTCAAGGACGATTTGCCTGATATGCATCACCGTGAGTCGACGAGACAGGCTTTGATCACCGTAGAGATGGTTACGCAAGTGTATATGGTTGAGGAAATAGCTGAATCTCATTATTAGAAGCAGCAACTAATTTCTTGAAGGATTTCAACATGTCTGCTACTATGGCAACGCAAGGAGGTCGGGTACAGCTGGAACAGTCCGACATGCGCCTGGCCTTGAATATGGCCAAAATGGCCATATGATTCTTGTTGAGTGCCACAATCAAGGAAACGCAATATCTAATCAAGAAACCACGTGCCGATGTCCGAGAAGAGAAGAAGCTGGGTGTTGAGCTTCCTGGGCATAACAAGGTGAAGGCTACGAGAGAAAGACACCTGGCTATGTTTCGTCAAATCTTCATAGCCAGATGCCTTCCTTGCCAAAATCGCACCTCAAAGAATCTGCAGTCAGGCTGAAGACGCAAACCAACCAGCGCACCTCGACCCGACTGACGCAGGCTGCGGACTCCCGAACCGACACCACCTCCGCCCAGAATGCCACCTGTCCCAATCGGTAACAATTCCGGAACTCAATGTTCCCAAATCAACAACTTGCTGGCTGGATATGTGTCTTCGCACACTTCCCATCACTGCACTGTATTTTGTTCTCTTGATGCATCTGCCCAGGATAGCCAGCACGATACAGATTTTGATCCAGATATGCTAACTGATGAAGGATCATTGACTGGTTAGTACACTATCTGCGGTGTGGTAATGCAGCTAACATCCATTTTGAAGGCGAGAGCAGCCTATTGAGCAAACCTGTAAGTGATGACAAGCATTGATTGAACAGCACTGGATTTTGGAGATTATTATTATCTACAATCAGCAGACACTGTAAAGTATATTCTAAAGGACATATTTATATGTATTATTAAAGAACAATGTAATTATCAAGGAGAAAGTAAATGAAAACAGTAGAAAGGCTGCCAAGACAATGTGAATGATAGACTACTCCAAATCAAATAATTGAATATTGTGGATACACCCGTGGCAAAATGAGCGTCAATGGAGCGTCACAATTTTCAGGTCATGTAAGTCTGGTAATCAAAAATCCATTTGGTCATGGTTATACAGATTCAAAGTATTGGCTGCCTGTATCGGCAGGAATTATTGCGACACACTCCATACCCCATCCTGAGGATGAACGTCAATGGCGCATCAAAGATTGTTGGTCATGTGTCCTGGGTAATCAGAACACAGATAGGTCGCGGACAATCATAACGGAATTATTCGCAGCTTTTATTGGTAAAACAGATTGCAATACCCTCCCCGCCCGATCATGAAAATGTGCATCAACGCCGCCTCAATGATTGTTGGTCGTGTATCTTGGGTAATCTGGGGGGTGACAGGTTCCAGACAGTCATAAACAATGCATTGGCTGCCTTAATAGACAAAAGAGAAGGTGGAACGGTTCCTGCCCCATGTTGATAATGAGTGTCAACGGAGTGTCAATGAGTGTTGGCCTTCCATCATTGTCAATCACAGCGCGATGTGGCCATTACGGTCTGTATATATCGTTTTGACTGTTTTTGTACACTGATAGGCTCAAGAATCCTCAGTGGTAGCTCTGTAAATGACATAAGGTGTCACTGTCCTGGAGGATGTGGCGGGAATATCCTGTACATATCTGCCTATAAACACTGCCATATTCTTCTTTATGGATGCTTGTGATCAAGTGCCACTCATATTACCAAAGATGCAAGACCAAAAATCGTTGACGCTCCATTGACGTTCATTTTCAAGATGGGGTAGGGAGCATTTTGCTTTGTCTTGTTCTTTTAAAGGCGGCTAATAATTCGTTTATGACATTCTGCAACCTATCTGCGTTCTGATTACCCAAGATGCATGACCAAAAATCGGTGACGCTCCGTTGACACTCATTTTCAAGATGGGGTAGGGAGTGTTTTGCTTTGTCTTTTTGCTTTAAATGCAGCGAATAATTCATTCATGACATTCTGCAACCTATGGGCATTCAGATTACGCAGGGCGCATGACCAAAAACCTTTGATGCTCCATTGACTCTCATTTGCAAGATGGGGTAGGGAGCGTTTCGCTTTCTCTTTTGGCTATATAGGCGGCTAATACTTTGTTTATGACTGAGTGTAACCTGTCGCCCCTCAGATAACTCAAGATTCACGACCTGCAATTGTTGACGTTCCGTTGACGCTCATTTTCAGGATGTGGTAGGGCCTGTGTCTAAGTTTGTTCTGAGCATCAAGGTGCCCGCTACATCAAAAACAAACTTTGAAGTACGAATGTCAATATTTTACAATTAACAGTTGCATATCTGAACACAACGATAAATGTGATACCTGAAATGCACAACTGGAGATTAGCACCGACAGATCTAGCCAAACCTGGCACAACCCACCGGTTGATGGGTATCGGTCCGGGTTTAGCTTACAATCAGTCAGCAGGTTGGATTGTTGAATGGGTCTGGAACAAAACTGGCCCGTTTTAGCGGCCCAAACCCCAACCGCTGGCAGGTTGCCCGGACCCGTTTCTAACACTAACTGCATGACATCCAATTGTTATGATATCTGGAGATTCATTCAAAATACATTCAGCTGAGAGTAGTAAGTGGCAATGGTTGAGTTAATAGGGTGAAGAAAACTAAGTTTGTTAAGGGTAGATAATAAATATGAATCTTACTATAAAGTAATTCATTCACAGGAGAGGCTCTTTTCATCAGCTTCAATTATTTGGAAACTGGTACCGCAATATTTATCTTCAATAATACCTTCTAATGGATCAATCTTTGACTGTCTTTGCCTTTGATTGTATGTGTATAATAGTCCCAGCAATATGATCTGATGCAGACAGTAATAATCTTTCCACTACAAGTGCAAAATGATCATATAATGAAGAGAATTTGAATAAAAAAGAAACATAATGACTATGGAGAAAGAATATTTATATATAATAAAGATTTACAGACAAGTTAACTATTCAAGTTCTTATCAATGCCAAGATTTGGTGCAAATAAGTTATATATACTCACTTATATTCAGATTTCATACCTACTCATTGGTAAATAACATATCAGTGAATGTCAGTTGAATTCGAGATCTGACTGCAATACAGTCGACTAATAATGATGCATCGGACTGAATGATGTATAATCTAGTACTATTGCTACCATGTTGAAAGATACGTATCTCACAAAGTTGAAAAGAAAGATTGAATAGAGTACATGAAAATTCAGGTATGATAGGCCTTGTAATAATATACTGCATTAAATGCAATGGACAGAATTGCCTGCTCACCTTATATCAATAGCTACAGTTGATCTCTGTTACTGGTTTTTCTTACTCCAAGCCATGGAGAAAATTTTTAATTTCAATGCTACTATCTTTGATATAGAAGTGTAAGGTAACCACACAATACTTGAGATGTGATATAAAGGCTATCAGTAAATGCTGCGAAAACAGTGGAGAGGAGATGCCAGTTAGTAACTATATTGTAGTGTAGAGACTATCTTTCAGAGAGTAGCTTTTGAATCTCTGATGTTGTAAATCAAATTACAGAATGAATTTCAAAAAACCATTATTGGAGGCTAGAGTATACAAATACAAGAAAAACATAGCTATTTGTGCATTTAAAATTTTGTAAATAGAAACCTTTGCAGAAAAGTTGTTTACAGAGCCCTTGTAAGTTGTTGGTTATTTGTAGAGTTACTGAGTAACCATTGTGTTCAGATTCTGTCTTACACATAGCAGTGCTATCAACTGCAGTGGTACTATTCATTCTATTTTATGATCAGCAAAGTGTGACATTTAATACAAAACTTAGTCACTATCAAGTTGAACAAGGTTACAGATTAGCTCCCCGTATGAATTGAAGATTTGGTGTTGTATATCAAACTTCCTTCAATAGACTCGAGATATAGTGTATGACAGTTAAGATATTTTGGTTGCAACTTTCACTTACAAATTGAGTGTTGATTTCAATATTTGTTGAGTCAACGTTGAATAAGCTCTCTGCACTTACATGTGTACTCTGTTACATCTTCTGGAAGTGAAAATATATATACCCTACTATCAAAAAGTCAACAGGTTTCACTATAGAACAATATATATTCAGATAAATAGACAACTGAAATATTCCACTTACAGTGTGAGATTGCATCAGGAAAAAGCCATTGTGCCATGTGTAAGTTTCAGTAAGTCATGTAGCCTCCGTTAGTGTTCGATAACAGCCATAATGGCAGATAATTCAATTCAACCCAGAGTCATTGTATGTAATGTGAATACTAAATGCATAATACACATTACGCTTATGGAAGTATTTCAACCATACCCCTTTACTTTGGTGCACTAACTAAGTGCTCTTGGGGTGATAGCCACAGTATTTGTGCATGACATGGTGTATTCAACTATGCTAGATCTGCACTATGGGTTGTTTGGCAGAGACTTCTATTGCAATGACACATTCTTGTCAAAACTCACAGCCAGCTGTCACAGTAGTTGCCGTGATCTTGTCAGAGGCTCCATGTATCATTTCCATGGCTTTGTCACAGCCCACAATCAGCTGTCAGAATGTACATATATAGTTGCCCTGACGTTGTCAGAGGCTTCCCCATGCTATCAACCTGGTTGTGCCAGAGCCCACCATCAGCTGCCAGAGTCTGCACATGTAGTCACCATGATGTTCTTACAGGCATCTAAATCTGTTGTTCTTGGATTGTCAGAGCCCAGCATCAGCTGTCAGAGTCCACATGTATAGTCACAATGATCTCATCAGAGCCTTCACTTGCCATCACCGAGGTCTTTTCAGAGTTCGCCGCGAGCTGTCAATGTCCATAGATATAGTCACTGTGATCTTGTCTGAGCCTTGTCATGCTATCACTAGGCTCTTCTCAGAGCTCACTGTCAGCTGTTAGAGTCCACATGTATAGTTGCAGTGATTCTTGTCAGGACTCACAGTCAATTGTCAAAATCTAGACATGTACATCAACGATTACTATTGTAATTGTGATTTGAAAACCATTTATTGATGGAATGAGCACTGTCTGTATTCCATCAATCGTATTCCAAAAATGAATGATGAAATTAATACATACTATATACCTGAGCAGCTACACATCCTCATCGTCGATGTCTGTCTCTTGATCCCACAGTGTGTCAGGAGGTGCCATCCAATCTCAACCATTGACTGCATCGATTCTGTCCCAATGTAGAGACATGATCATTTTTTTGCATCTGTGGTGGAATTCTTTCCCATAGTTCAAATAGATCACTATACATACCAACCAAAATGTCACATAAGTGTGTTCAAAATGGTGTTCTGCATACCCTTGTAAGTATTTGCTTCAAACAGCAAACAAAGGAAACTGCCATCAGCCAGTTGTCCAAGGAATGATATACTGCATTTATAGCAAGTAACAAACACTATGGTGTCACCTCAATGGTGAAGTGGGACGTAAATAGCCATTACACGAATTTACGCATATAGGTCTCCATCAATGTTTTTGCCATCATGCCTGAAAGCGAACAATGCAAAAAACGTCTTTTTTGGTGCCTAAGTTGATTGTTGGGACCTTAATAGAATCAATGGGGTTCAGTCTTACTTCACTCTTGCAGTCTGAATGATGATGCTGGTATGGGCAAGGAGAGATTAGCCTTCTTACGAACATTTGGCATCATTGTTCCACATGGTCTGAATGCTAGTGGAATATTGATCAAAAGCAACATCATGATCCTGTTTGGTGAAGAGCACTCGTGTAACTGATTGGTGATCTGCAAGCCTGGTTGTTAGTGCCACTGAATATACCATGGAAGAAGAGTATACATACTGTGTAGATAGCTGTATTTCGATTGCCTAATGCCTTGATCGCTGTAGGCAGAATGTCTCTGCTGGAATATTGCTCTACGCGGATACTATGTCGACCTTGGCTGGATCGGGGTTCTCCCCAAGATTTGTGCAAAAGACTAGATGTCAGGAAATATTCCACTAACCTTTGGGTACTGCAAGGTCACCTGCCTTATGCTTTTGCCAGCTGCTAGGATTGACGCAGAACCTAATCTGCAATGGCATCTAGGTGTTGCCAATGTCAGAGAGGTTAAGCAAAGTCAACGCCAATGAGGGTATAGTGCTCTTACCTGCTGAGCATAGTACTCCTGGTCCCCTGGAGTAGTGTGGTGATTGCACTGTCTATGGATTGTCAGCTGGAGAATTTAATATTGGATATGGATATGGGTGTGGCTATTACCCCCCCCCCCCCCCCCCAGGGTTGCTGGGGGAAGGAACTGTTGATAATGCCTAGGTATTGTCAGTCAATCAGTGCATGAACATGTCTACTGCTACCGGCCCACATGTGGTTGATGGTTGAACGAGATGTCCCCAACATGATGTATTCAGAGTCGAAAGCAGGGTTGGTCATTTCTACAGTGACTAATCAGTTGCTGGCTGTGGGAAGGACCAGGTTTTCGCACCTAGAGATTGTCAGTTACATTCAAATATCGAGCTGGATGCATCTTTACCCCTGCTTGGTTGTTCAAACAGGAATAATGACTACAGCTATGTATCATGTGGGTTTCTCAATGTGAGGATTGGGGTTCATCGTAACAGTCATTCCAGCGACCCATCTTCTTGATGTCTGAGCTGTAGTATTAGCCATGATCACCCCTGGATTGGTGCCGTCATCAGCCATATTCATTTGCATGATACCCACAGCTACTAGGGCTGGGGTTTTGATGATCATTGTGGCAACTGCTGCTCAGGGACCTGCGACTCGGAATCAGTGTTGTTCAGCCACTGCTGCCGCGGTATCTTCTAGACTGGTTGTGGGTGCTGCTGCCATATCAGGTCGGGTTTGCCTTTCTGTGCAGTGTATGTTGTTGTTGTGCCGGCTAGGGTTGGGGGTATTGGCTATGCATTTACATGGAATTCACAGCTTGTCAATGTTTATTATATAGTGCATTTCTATCTCCTCCCACCTATAGACAACCTTGATAGAGTTGAAAATAGACTAGATAATATTTATTCCCATGTCAGGGGTAGGGTCCATGTAACAGTTGAAGTCAAGCCGTAAAAGTGTCAGAGACCAGTTTGTTGCCTGAGTTAAAATTATACTCTATACATTTGGTCTTCAGAGTCAGAGTTGAAGTAATTACCATATAGGTGAGGTTACTTCCACTGTTAGAGTAGGCTGGTTGTCAAATAGGGCGATTGTTAGAGTTTGGGTGATTGTCCGAGTTAGGACGATTATCAGAATCCGAGTTAGACTGTATCCATTTGGTCTGCGAAGTCAAAGTTGAAGTAATGCTGCATTATAAGCGGGCTTATTTTCGCTCTCAGAGTAGGGTGGCTGTCAGAGTTAGGGGAGTTGCGAGAGTTAAGGTAATTGTCAGAGTCACAGTTATATGCTATACATTGGATTCCCCTAAGTCAATGTCAAAGTTATACATCATACATTGGCTCTCCTGAGTCAAAGTTGAAGTCATACCGTTTTATATGTGGGATTGCTTCCTGTATCACAGTAGGGTCGTTTTCAGTGCTAGGGAAATTTTGTGAATTAACATAACTGTCAGAGTCAAAGTCATACCATATACAATGGGTCTCCCATGTTTGAGTCAAACTTTACACTGCTCTTTCCCATGTTTAGAGTCTATTTTATAGCTTCCATAAATTAGAATTGATATTATACCACTTTGTAAAGTTTCAGCAATCTGCCAATATTCCCAACTATAATGTTTCCATCAAACCCCTACTTTGGGCCACACTATTCAATCGTTCTCCCACAACCACTCTGGGTTGTCACTCTGTGATTCCCAATGCATAAGTGGATCTCAATATGACATGGTATGGTCCTCACTGCAATGCAAGTAGAAGGGTCAGAAGCAGTCTGGAATGGTGTGCTTTCACAAGTCCAGCTAGATCTCTCCTCTGGTGCTATATTGGCAATGGCCACTGACTTGACTTGAGGGTGAACAAAATCAAGACTACATAATCCAAATATTGCATTGCGAGATGTAGAGCATCATCAACCTGCACATGGTTGTAGGACAATGGGATTTGCGGTGCAGATCTCCAATGTAGTGGAGTAGATGCATATGAAATTTCAAGACGTAACAAACCCAGAAATGTGTTGCACATCAATCATCCTATGGGTAATAGTGAGTGTTGATTGGCGGTTAGGCCTCCATATCCCTATGAAGGCAGCTGAGACAGATTTTGTTTAACCCTCTGGGCCACTCTTTTTCCTAGCTGAACCTCAACACTCCATTATCCCTGTATCTAAGGTGTATCACGAGTATATTAAAGACAGAGTTTCGACAATGAATCGCTTCGTAATGCTGTATCCAACTGTGAGTCTTGCAGAGAGATCATTGTGTAAGAATTTCGTCACAATGTTCAAGGCCACAGCAGTAGATAGGTTGTTTACAATAACTGCACTGACTTACACCAATATGAGATCTGTGGTATGGCCATTAGGGTTTGAAACCACTGGTGTTCCTGGATCTAAAGTAGACTAAATAGTTATTGTTGGCCATACGAGATTGGCACTGTACTTGGTAGATGAGTAGGATGTGGGTGTCAGAACGATCTGTTCCAATAATCTGTCAGAACAATCTGTCCGAACCACCTGTCAGAGTTGCCTGTTTGAGTGATCTTGTCTGAGTGACCATGTCAGAGCTACGTGCCTGTGCAACCTTGTCAGAGCCAAGTTGTGCCCGATTGTTATATTTCAATCATAACAGGGCCGTCCAATTGCATTGGATGAATTCATATCATGCAACCATCATAATCCCAGGATGTCCCTGGAGACTGGGTGGATGAATCAATTTCACAGACCCGTTATAATTCACTGCGTATTACATCTGCTGAGCTTGGCAATTCTATGTTGGCAGTGTGTAGTATGTATATATAGGTCGGAGAGTACTTTGGTAGCACCATTCTAGTCACCTGAATTTGCACTTTTGTGCAGCATATTTGTCCATTCTCTACCCACAAAGTTCACTATCAAACTACCCTACAATGCCTGCTACAACTGCCAAAATATCCCAAGATCTCACGCGGTGCCAGTGCACTGATAATGTATCTGTTGATGAGACGAAGAGAGAGGCAACTAATCCAAGTATCAACTCTCCAGTGAAGCCCACCAATCATGTGCCAACTCACGTTCGTCTTCGACAGCGATTAAGCATCCATGCTTGGTACTGTGAGTGTATCTCTTATCTCTGAACTGAACAAACTGTAACGACAACTTCAGCCTACAACTTTGTGGGGTGGATATCAGTTTGGATAGGACATTTGTGCCTCTGCACTGTATATATGTTTTGTTCAGTGCTATAGGTCTTTCAGGTTCAGTCTTAGCATATATCAGCATTAAGGGATTTTCGTTGAGTTTTACATCACAGTGTCGCATCATTATTGTTTTAGCACAGACTGAAAACGTCGTGTATTGTCACCTTGACTGTTGAGTACTTGCTGGGCGATATGCTTGAAGAGTGCTTACTTGATGAGATTTCACATTGTTGAATAATGAAGACTTTTTGTCTACTGAACACAGTCATGGCAAACCCTTTGGAAAGTCACTGTCAGAGTGGTTGTCTGATTGTTATCAGAGTTGTTGTCAGAGGGTTTCTGTCAGAGTGGCTGCTGTCAGAGTGGCTGCTGTCAGAAACATAGTTTTGCTGATCGGCAGTCAAAATCAGCAACTAACATACTCCATTCGTCAGTTGAAGTCATATGGACAGCTTGACACCTTCCAACATACGATCCTTGAGCTATCCCAAATGTGACCGAATACTCAGTAAAGGTAATGCGTGAACCTAAAGAAACGCCAAGAGAACCATTCTGAAACCCAAAGGGAGACCAATATTGTAAACCTGAAAGCGAGACCCCAAACCCACATACCAACCCTGAAACAAAGACAGAGCGGACCCAATAGTGGAAAGTATAGAATGATTGCACATTAACTGACATTCATTATTACATTGTCATATTGACCAATCTCAGCACACCAGAGTACATTAAAGGTAATCTTTCCAATTGAGGAATCATCTGCTTGATCAGCATAGAGATCAATGTCGTCGGTGGCAGCGTTCTGGAAAACTCCCAGCGCATAAAGTACTGGTAATTACATTATCATTTGGGTGTATTCCATCAACCAATCGATTGTGGCAGGGATAACCCATGTTGTCGTGCATTGCATTTGGTGTTGGCCAAACTGCTGGACACAAGACCATGGCTGAGATTTCATTGAGTAATTTATACCGTGTTCTACCATAACAGACTTTCTGCGTTTATAATGTATGTTACAGCTTTCATTGATTGTCAGATACGATAAGACAAGGACCCTCATCTCCCAATGGTTGATTAAGCACTTCTTCACAGAGGTACTCACATTGGCACTCAGCAAGCAATGCAGAGCAAAACAATTGTAACCTACAAGGAGGCAGTACTGCACTGAGTTTGAATTAATATCATATAAAGAGTTGATGTCAAAGTGAAATATCAGAGTTGATGTGTATCAGATTTAAATCTCACAGTCGATATAAGCGGAAGACAGCATTTTGGCACCAGGTCTGGGTAACGTGGCAGCAGTCCAGGTTCGGGCAACGGAAACAGTTCTGCTTGGTCCTCCACCGGTCTAGACACCTGAACGGCAGCTTCTTTCCAGGCCAAACCTGTACCCGTACCTGTCAACCCAAGGGATTTGCATGGTATATCTAGACCAGTCACTTCCAATCTCCAGTTCTGGTTTTCGGGTTTTTCTATTTATGGTCATATTCAGATATCCTACCGTTGATTGCAAAATATTGACTTGGGTAAGTCAATGTCTTTTTTTGATGTATTGACCACCTTTATAATCAAAAAAAAGAGAGACATACTCCCTGCCCCTCCTGAAAATGAGCGTCAATGGAGAGTCAATGATTATTGGTCTTGCATCTTGGGTAATCTGAGTGGCAATTGGTTGCAGACATTCATAAATGAGGAATAGGTCACCTTTATAGGCAAAAGAGAAAGTGACACGGTCCCTTCCCCATTCTGAAAATCAGCATCAACGGACCGTTAACTATTTTTGGGCTTGGAAGTCAGGTAATTAATGAAAGAGTTGGTCGCTGTGATGCATAATGAAATCATTGGCCGCCTCTATGGGTGAAACACAGAGCTACAACATCGGTACTATCTGCTAAAAATGACCGTCAATGGACCATCAACGATTTTAAGACTGGTAAGTCAGGTAATCACAATGTGATTTGGTTGTTGTTATATTTAATCAAAGTACTGGCTGCCTCTATAGGCAAAAGAGAAAGAAATACGCTCCCAGCCCCATCTGGAAAATGAGCGTCAACCGAGTGTCAACTGTGTGTGGCCATGCATCATGGTTAATGAAAGCGTGATGCGGCTGAAATTGTCAATATACTATGTTTTGACAGTGTTTATTGGCTAAAACGGTCATGAATACTTAGTTTCAGCTTGGAAAATGACAATAGTTGATACTGTCCAGGAGGCTGTCGTGGGAATATCTCTTTCTTTTCTGCCCACAAAGGCTCCCAACTCCTTCTTTATAGATGTCCGCGATCAAGTGCCACTTAGATTACCCAAGATGCCAGACCAAAAATCATTGATGCTCCGTTGACCCTCATTTCCAACATGGGGCAGGGAGTGTGTCGCTTTCACTTTTACCTACAAAGGCGGCCAATACTTTGATCATGTATAACATTGACCAGATCAGTTATTAATCGCCTGACTTACAACACCGAAAATCGTTGATGCTCTGTTGACCCTCATTTTGCTACGGGCATATCTGCAATATGCACCCATTCGATTTGGCATTGTATATCATTTATGGTGTTTTGGCAGCCTTTCTATCATTTTCATGTACTTTCTGCTTTATCACTACATGGTTCTTGAAGAATACAAATAAATATATCCTTTAAAATATACTTTAAAGTGCCCGCTAATTGTAGATAATACTACACTCAGAAATCTGTTTCTTTCTATCAATGCTCATCACTACTTGCAGGTTTGCTCAATAGGCTGCTCTTGTCTGCAAAATGGATTTCAGCTGCATTACCATGCAGCCGATAGTGTACTACCCAGACAATGTTCCTTCATCAGTCGCATATTCTGGAATAACATCTTTATGAAGCTTGCTATCCTTGGCATATGCATCAAGATTGAAAAATTGAGTGTTTGCAAAAGGAGTAGGTATATACACATTTCAGGGTGGCACACCATCGATTTGGGAACCTTGAGCTCCCTCATTGCCACCGGGTGGTGCAGGTGGAATTCCGGGTTGAGGTGCCATCGGTTCTGGAGTCAGCGGTCTGCATTGATCTAGTTGAGGTGCACCCCTTCCTTTGCACCTCCATTGTTTCTGCAGTCTCTTTGCTGTGCCATTTTTGCAAGGAAGGCGACTGTCCATTTCATTTTCACAAACCATTGCCAGGAGTCTGTCTATCGCAGCCTTCACATTTCGATGGCCTGGAAACTCAAATCCCTGCTTTCTCTTACGCAGACTTTGGCGTAAGGTTGCTTGATCAGGCATTGCGTTTCCTTTGTAGCATCATTTGAAAATCCTCCTCGGCCCATTTTGGCCATATTCCAGGCAAGGCGCATGTAGGACTGTTGTAGCTGTACCCTACCTCCTTGCCTTGGCATAGTAGCACACATGTGGAAAACCTACAAGAAATTTGTTGCCGCTTCTGCAAATGATATTTGGCTTTTACCTCTACCATATACGCTTCTGTAGCCGACTCAACAGTGTTCAAAGCCTGCTTTGTCCACTGTTCAGGATGGTTATCACGAAATTTGACTGCGATGATCTCACATCTGACAATGTCAAGATGCTCAGTTCTGCGGACTGTGTGGACAAATGCCTTGGGCTGTTAGGGGTTCTCCTCTATTAGCGGTAATGAGACATGAATGGATTGCAGCAAGTACTTGTGACTATTCGTATGAGTGCGAGGTCATATGCAAAATACCTACTTGTGGAACATCATCATGGTGGTCAGCCAAGTAATCTTTAGCGGGATTATACTTGGGCCGCGTGTCAATCAATGAGTCATTCGTTCGCCATGACTTGCGGATTCACTTATGATGATGCAATTATGTTGCCATTACTGGGAAGTGAAAAATCTTCAGCAGTGCACGTAATTATTGGCCACACCTACTATATCTTATCTAGCGGGACGACACACAGTTAAGTTGCGCTTACGCACAATTACCTGTGCAGCAGACGATAACGCAATATGCAAGAAAGAGGGAATCTGCAAGCTCACGCGCTAAGCGGTGAGAACACCTTGCAGCTCTCCCCGGTCTACAGAAGGTCGAGACCTAAGCATGCGGTGTCTGAGGGATTATTGACGTTGGCTGAAGATAAGAGGCCAGATGCAACCCTGCTCATTGGTTTGAGTTAGTATGCATCGGAATGTCATACCACGCAAGTAAATACGAGGTATGTGTGTCATGATCTACGTTGGCAGAGTATCGGTTGGTTGCTGATTGAATCTCTGACACAATGCCAAACATCTATATCTAAGGTGAGGCAATTAATAGCGACGAGCTATAAAAATCTATTGCAATAAGCACTGATAAGACTACAAGTCGTCAGATGATCCAACTACTGAACGAATGGGATGCAAGATGTCTGAGTTGATGTTACAAGTTGTCATATTATGTGCGAGGGATATCATGATATGAGGATGGCCCGGCGTGGGGGCGTAAGGCCTTAAAACCACTCATACACGAACACAATAACCAAGGGGGAATTCGTGGCACTATCACTGAGTCACTTAAGTTGACTCGGCGATAAGCTATCAATCACACTATGTGTCATGGCAGTAATCCAAAGGCAAGCTTGACCTGAGGATCCGACTATGTAAATACTCGCATTGTGCCCAACAATGAAAAGAGCCACGCTCTAGCAATGATCCACAGTCAGACATTACAAGCGAAGAACACCTTAAAATATTATTAAGAATTCTATCTACAAACATCCAAAATTACTTCTTTAAATCACTTACGTGAATACTCTTTATATGTGTTCGTTCATACTGACACAGTATTAATACGCACACACAGCGGTCGTCAAAAGTATAGGCGATCAAATACCATTCTTCAACCAGCAGCGTTTAACCCACATCTGCCGCGCACTTTCATTTTATGTCATTATACTCTGTATCGAATACGACGTGCACTGGTACATCACTACCGGGTTGTTACCCTTTGAACAATTTTCCGAGGAGCGACCTTGGACAGACGAGGAGGAGTGGTGAGCTCTTACTAGTAGAACTAGATAAGAGGTTGAGTCTGGGGAAAGATGAGGAACTGAGGAAAGGAAGGAAGGTTTAGATAGGCGGCTTTATTTAGTCTAATAAATGTTGTATTGTTTATTGGGCCTAAATATCCCCGTAACATGGTTGACCATGGTGGTTTCCCATTGTGGAGTGCTATAAATCAGCCATGTTGCGCTCTACTTATACCAGCTGGACATTATTCAGTTAGTTGACGACTGTCTTCCTCGATATGGATTTAGTCACACGCTATTGCATGCTGCTTCTTACTCTTGCTGCTTGCTGTTTTACGGATGTTTTTTTTAATCTGTGTCCAGGGTCATAACTTGAGAACCTGGATTGGTAGCGTCGCAGTGGACAAACCAGTGTCTGTGTTGGTGCTGTGTTCCAGCGGGTGGCGCATAGGATGAAGCCCCTGTCAGTCCGCTCGATTCGGATCCCCTCACACCTTGCTGAGGTGTTTGTGGAGGCAAGATTTGCAGTTGTGAAATCGGAGAGGAAGATGATAACGAAAAGAAGTGGGAAGTCCTGATTGACATACCGTCGACTTCAAGTCAAAATGCAATGATTCCCAGCGTACCTGAATGGTCTGCTCAACATGAATCCTACGGTTTGTAGCTACAGGTTGCAGGGGTTTCCAACCGTCGCACAATTTACAGTTCGTCGGCCCGCTATGATTTTGTCTGTTTACAGCGATTGATAGATGTCAATGACAGCTGAAATCTCATGTTTGTAACATATACAAATGACATTCTTTGGTGGGAAGGACGTCTAGTGATATTTTTCTCAAGTTATACCCAGGATCCTACATGATACAGATGCTATAATTCAAGTCACATTGTACGGATAGCATTACTATTCCCGAAGTAGTGACGGTGAAAACTCAGATTTTGTTTTCTGCATGTTGATAAAACGTACCTACCTTGTCATTAAAGACGCAGCTTGGCACCATGTGGTCCGTATCTCACAACATCCAACATCTCGCCCAGCGGGAAAGTCTACACAAAGGACAATGGTCGATGCTCTGAAAGAGAACCTTTGACTGCTTCCGGAAGCCAATTGCGGCAAAGAAATGAAGTGATTCAAACAATGACGTCATCAAGTGAATGAACCCAATAGTTGCCTGCAAGCAGAATGGGTCCGAGCCTAAAAAGCTTTGCACAGCTTACGATCTAAAAAGAAACTTGCGGTGGAGGAACGCACTGGGTAATCAACCAAGAAAAAGAGCAATCGGTCGACGATTATGTGGACAGTGAAGCTGCGGTGGCCAGAATGCGAGTTGAAGACATGGACACAGCGAATGTGCAAAACCAGGAAGATATGAGAAATGCTGGAAAAGCGGAGTTGACAACCAGACAGCCCGAAACAGCATTTGATGAGATGTTGAATGCTATTGGAGACAGTATGAGAGTGCATGCAAGTTCCGATGATGAGGAGGATGTGGAAGATGAGGATGATGCTCAAGAAACTGGAGAGCTGGGCAAGCTGAACGAAGCTGACAAACCCGGCTGGGTGATCGGCACAATCTCCAAATCAGTACAGCAGTGCCAGCAGAGGTTTCGGCAGAAGGAGATAAGCCATGATGAATTGATGCACCAGGGTCGGGGAGATGAGACCGACTCCTTCCTTGAGAGAGATATGACGTATTGGACAGCCGAATTCATGGTTCCAGCAGTCCTTAAGCCTCAAACGGAAAAGGTTCCACCAGCACCTGAACCGATGACATTTTGAGACCTTATGGAGACTCTTGATATCATCCCCGGACAATCATCAATGCCACAAGGGGTTTCTCGGACAGGAAGTTTGCATAAGTGGCAAGGTTCCGAGGAACGGCATTCACATGCACGCACAGCGTCTCTCCCACGCAATGTGGCTCCCAATTCGTCACCACTGAAGAATGTGAAGCATGTATAACCCACAATCAGTCATCCTTGCATACAGGATCCCTAGCTAAATAGCATATAGGAATCGGATTTGGACAAAGAAATGGTGACGGCTCGTGCATCACAGGAATAATAGAAATTCAATTTGCTAACTTTGACGGTTTATCTTTTTGAAATGTAATCCGTACGCATATTGTGTTACCTGTCACCATTTGCTTGATTCCAGTGCCCAAATTGGAAGACATAATAATTCTTCCGTGCTTGTGCATTGGTCACTGCAGCCATGTGAAAGCTCTAGACTCCAAATCATGTTAATCGATGAGCAACGAACTTGATATCGTCATGCCAGTTACTCTTCAGTGAGAAAGCTAAAACTAAAGTAGAGACGAAATATACTATAAAAATTTATCTCAGTGATGTCATACGAGTTATAGAAGCAGCAGTCAATGCGCGAAGTGGACTTGTATGAATGATGACTGTCATGCGGCATTTAGCCAGACATTCAACTGGTTAACTCTCCACACAGACGCGGTGCACATGGTCGAGATTTTAAATCTTGCTCATGGTGGTTTAAGGAAATCTTCAACCAGCAGCTGGATAAGGAAATGTGAGGAAGTTGGGGTATACATATCAAAAACAACTGGATGGATGTAGACATTGTACATCGCCAGCCAAAAGCATTTGAACGTGATATGTCTACAACGTTCATCAATCATATCTGGTGAATAGTAGTGGATCAGAAATTGAGAGGCTTCGAAGCGTTTCAATGCAATTGATTATACACACAAACGATATGTTGGCTGTCAATAATGACTATATACAGTTTTGCATACAGTTGTTGAGCATACAATGACTGTTAGTATGTCTTTAAGGTGAGCATCAACAGAGCGTGAACGATTTTTAGTCTTGCACTTTCGGCAATCAATGGGCTGCCCAGTCACATGCTTCAAAAGTGAAAGTATTCGCAGTCATTATCTGTAAAATGGAAAGCGACAGGCTTGCTGCCCCATCCTGAAAATGAGTTTCAACTGAGAGTCAACAATTTTTGGGCTGGTATCTTGGATATTCAAAGGGCTGTGCAATGGCATTAAGCCATAATCAAAGCATTCCCAGCCTTTATAGGCAAAAATGCTAGAAATGATGTTGCTACAGCCTCCTAAAAATCGATGTCAGTTGAGCATCATCAGTATTTGTGTGGGCTCAGTAAGCTACTCAGCAACGAACTGCATTGCATTGTTCCCAAATTAAGTTATTGATGGTCAGTCTTTGCAATATGTCTTTAAATACAGCTGCACAAATAAGCATTCACTGGCTTACGGGTCTTACATTATTCTTGCTCGTAACTCTGGAGTCAGTATTTAAGACCCTGGTTTCTACTTTACTTCAATGTAACTTTTGACAGTCTCTCAAGTCGAATTATGCAGCTATCAAAACCCTACCACGCTGTCCGATTCAAATGCTTTAAATATATCGTTGCTAGATGTTATGATATCTTCCAAAATAAACATGTCTTTATTAGTGAATTGAGCTACCTTACTTTACAAATCATATTTGATGCTTGATGGGCTTCTATTAATGTGGGCCCAAAGCTGTCTATTGCTTGGAATAATTCTAGACATGTGCATTTGTGGCGTTTCTATTTGCACTGCGGAATTGAGAAGACCAGCAGCCCTAGCATTATCTGTATTGTTTGTCATCAGGTTCTTTGCCATTCATCAGAACATGGGACCAGCTCAATGGGGAAACACTCGCTGCCAAAAGCACAGATCACAAACTGAAACGCATCCACTGAAACAGAAGTTACTCAATCAAATAGCTCAACAGTCGATGAGACAGTGTTGGCCATATTCAAGCGAGAAGGAAGTTCAGGAATGACAATAGTAAGTTCGCAATCGAAATTCATATTCGACATTTATGTTTCATCTATATTAGCCGAAGTGACAGCCAAAACACACCAAACTGGCAGCTAAGGAGTTTGTAAATGCCGAATTAAACCAAGACACCTGGGAGCGCGACCGTATTTTAGGAATTGTTTCGGCTCATAATCAGCGGAACACAATATGAAACTTAGAGCTGCAACGGCCATATGATGCATAACAATGCGACCTGGTGTTACATTCCAGCAGTAACCTTCGCTACATTTGCCGGAGGGAATACTCATTTACAGTTGATGTAATTATAAAGTGATTGCAGTCATGAACTAAAGTTAGTTTAGGTTAAGACAGGTGGACATGAAGGAATAATTTAGTAATAATGTCGGTCATTGCTTACTATACGGATCAAAATTGGGTATTGGAAGCCATACAAATCGCTTTCAATGAGGTTTGTAGCCCATTCTGTTCTCATTACAAAAGTTAATTAAAGATGATAGGTCAAGGGTCAACACAGTGGAGCAAGGCAGGCCATACATTTGAAGGAAGTTCTGGATAGTTTTGAGCTTACCAACAGCTGTTTACTCGGAATTTCAACTGATAACGCTGACTCAAACCACTTGATGACTCGGGAATCACAATTAAACATGAGGCCTCAGAAATCGAGTGGCCTGCATTATGAAATCACATACTATTAATAGCACACCTCAGTCTGCTTGCTTCAGGTGCATTCATCAGCACTGTCGGTGTAACAGGCCACACCAAGTCTTCGGAATCCGATGAGTGCGATCAGCAATTAAGCGATGATGAAAGCATAGCTGTTGGGAAGAGTCAAAGACTTCGAAAAGAGGGCAATGCTAGAATCACCAATGTGATGGCCATGAGTCCAGGTTTAGCAAAGATAATTCAGAAGGTACATATTTCAAGCAATGTTGAAAGTGCTGAAACTGACCTTCATATAGCAGCGAATGCTAGTGTTAGCAACGGTTCCGGACCGTCACTTCGGGTCCGGGTCCGGGTCCAAACCGAACCGTTGCCAAATTGGCGGTCCGGGTCGTCAATAAACCCGAACTGCCCACTCGGGTACGGTTCCATGGTA
>Ga0307515_10004116_pt1 | contig 30282 bp, 34 predicted proteins | sample 17_EM_MG_FD_194513 | JGI IMG/M metagenome (GOLD analysis project Ga0307515, IMG submission 194513) | Populus trichocarpa ectomycorrhiza microbial communities from riparian zone in the Pacific Northwest, United States - 17_EM | ecosystem: Host-associated > Plants > Roots > Unclassified | place... | reverse complement strand
AGATAAACCGTGTGTAGATAGGTAGCTATATAGATACATAGATACATAGATGAGAATACAAACTGAATGCATAAGTTTTGAAAATCGTTGAACGATAAGTAGTAGCTATGATTTCCAGGTGCACCCGCAGCATTTACAAAGAAGCGGCGGCCGGAGAAAAAACGGCTTCAGAATAACTGCAGCCACTGTGAAGAGTGTAACACACGTGTCGTTCTGATGGTGCGTATACGTCACCAAAAAGTAAAGGAGGTACATGTGCAACGTGACACGTCGCCTGGGCAACGGGTAGCGTGTAATTCTCCGTCAGAGGGTACGAGGTTCCGTCAGAGCCGTCAGAGCCGTCCGGAACACCCGGGTGTTTCTGACGGAAACTAGGGTCATTGCTGATGAAGGAAGTCGTGGGATTACAATATCAAGTTTGCAAGAGAAATTCATTGGCGACATTGACTGCTAAGCTATATTGACTGTATTAACAGACAAAATGCTCCAAACTAGCAGCTAAGGACTTTGTAACTGCCGATTTTCACCAAGACACTTGGAATCGCTACCTGATGTTAGGATTTGTTTCGGCTCAGGTTCCATGCAACGCTATGTCAAACCTTGAGCTACGGCGGTCATATAACGTATTACGCAGCGAGCTGGTGCCACCATCAGTGGGCACCCTTAGGAACATTTGTAGGAGAGAATACTCACTGACTGTGGATGCAATTAAGAAGCAGTTGCCAACAAGGAATAAAGTTAGTTTAGCTTTGGACAGGTGGAAATCAACAAATAAATTAGCAATACTGTCGGTCATTGCATATTATATGGATCGCAATTGGGCAATGCAGGAAGTGCAACCCGCTTTTGATGAGGTCAATAGCCTGTTCTTTTTCTATTTCAACAGCTAATTCAGGATAATAGGTCATGGGTCAACATACTGGAGCAAGGCTAGCCACACATTTGAATGAAGTTCTGGATTGTTTTGAGCTTACTGACGGCCGCATGATTGCAATTACAACTGATAATGCCTCCTCAAATTACTCGATGACTCGGGAACTACAATCCTCACTTCAGGCCTCAGGAATCGAGTTGGCTGCATTGACAAACCACATACCATGCATGGCGCATGTCATTCAGCTTACTCTAGATGCATTCATGAGCAGTCTCGGTGTCAAAGGCCATACAAAGTTGTGGGAAGCACATGAGCGCGATCAGCAATTTGGAGAGAACGAAAGCACAGATATTGGGAAGAGTCAAAGACTTCGAACAGAGGGCAACGCTAGAATCAATATGATGTCTGCTATGAAACCAGGTTTGGCCATGATAATTAAGAAAGTACGTATTTCAAGATACTCTTAATATTCTGAAACTGACCATCATATAGCAGCGAATGCTAGCTATGTTGATTACGTTGACACCTGGTCATCGAAATGAGTTTATTGACTATCAAAGAGTCAAAGAACGAATCGCAGTCCTTCCTATTATGGATGTGCAATCATGGTCGAATTCGACAGAGGAGTTGCTTGAGCGAGCCTCTTGATTACGAGAATTCACCTGCGAGTGGCTGAAGCATCCAAAATACAGCGATTACTGGTCACTCTACACAACAGAGGATGAATGGACAATCGTCAAGTAGGTCATGAAAGTGTTAATGCCATTCCGATACTGGACTCTGCGGATGTCGAAAAGACACACGGTCACACTGTATCATGTTATCACTGGCTATAATGACATGTTTGATCATATGGATGGCGTTTTGCGAGCTTTAGCTAAGAAGAAAACTCAGTGGAAGGAAGATTTATACTTCACTGTGAAGTTTGCGCGACAAAAGCTGTCCATATACTATGCTGAAGTCACTGCAACGACGGGTATGCTTCTCATTTCAGCACACATTCTTGATCCTCTTCGCATGTTGCGATCGTTTAGGAACTGGGACATTGGAATGGATTTCAATCCTGAGGACGAGACTTCCTATACTATCCAATACCAAGAGGCATTTTTGAAGTATGTGGAGTACGAATACTGCGCCCAACACAGACGATTGTCGGTCACTAAACATGGAAAACTACAGAGCAATGAATTCATCCATTCTGCAATGCCTCCTCAATCTGGTCAATCATCATTTGATCCATATGATTTGTCCAGTGGTGATGAAGAATACTTAACACCTACAAATTTGGCCGAAACGACACCCGGATGGAGCGATTGTGCAGCATGCTTGTTGACCACCACCAGGCTCTACTTGAATTTGCCTCCTGAATCACCAAAGAACTGGTGGCAAGTTAATCTGAATCTCGATGATTACCACTCCGACCTGATGGAGATTAGCAGTACATGTTGGATCCCAGATATCGCGGAATGGTGGCGACACCAATATGAAATGCAATCAAAGTACGCCGATCTCTCCAATGTGGCACGCGGCATATCCTCAATTTTACCACATGGTGCCGGAGTGGAGGCCATTGTTTCCCCTGGACGAGACGTTATCGGCAGGAAGCAGTCAAAAACCAGAGGCGAGACCCTTCGGGAACAGCTTGTAGTAAGGCAGTATGCTCGCGCTAATAAGTGGATATCGGCTGGCCATGACCCTGTATTGGATAGGTCGGAAACCGATAACCACTTGAATGGGAAGAGAGCGGCAGAGGAAAGGAAATTGCACAGAATGGCCAAGGTCCACGACTTTTTGGAGATGTGGCAGGGTCGCCGAAACCTACGGACTACACAGAGGGAATCACGCGCTCAAAACAAACAGATGACAGCCGTAGGATACATTTCAGATATGGAAGAAAGCGTCAAAGCATCCTGGTCACTCTTTCGACATGAAAGTCTGGCTGCATTTAAATTGTCGGAAAGATCACTGTTGCCACCAGCTTTATCTGCAAAGGAACTAGCTGGAAGACGAACTCAGGTATTGAATGGTCGCCAAATACGGAGAATCGACCGTCATCCAGTCGAAAGTGATGACAACAGTGCACCTGAAAGCTTGGACACTGATAATTGGCTCAACTGGAACGGTGACTTGGATAATCCAAATGAGAGGGATGACGACTGTGAGGTAGACAATGAATCAGATGTGGAGCAAGACCATTGCATCGAAGAATCGGAATGCCCTGAGCAGCAGGATGTGTGTGCCGCTCCAAATGTGCCCGGATTGATTCAGCCCACAGGGAGGTCAAAGACAACGACTGAAAAGCGGTTGGTGACGGTCAATGCTACCGAACAAGTAGGATCAGGGGAATCAGAAAAATGTAGGACAGAATGGGACAATATGTTTGAAGCAGGTTCGTTATGTTGCTTGACCTGGAATATCACTTAGAGAATTAGTATGGGAGAATATTGCATCAGCAACAACTCTAGTTTCCGTCAGAAACACCCGGGTGTTCCAGACGGCTCTGACGGCTCTGATGGAACCTCGTACTCTCTGACAGAGAATTACACGCTACCCGTCGCATTTCATAGCATCAGCAATATGTATTTTAGTCACTGCTCTGAGAGGATGTGGAGTGTAAACTTAGATGCGTCAATTTTAGGAGTATCAGACCCTAGGAGGGCATTCCTGCCGGCCTTCAGAGTAACTGGGAGCGCCGCCGACAAGCCTGGGAGCGCCGACAACAAGCCTGGAAGCACCTGGGAGCGCCGGCAACAAACCTGGAAGCGCCGGTGACATGTCTGGGAGCACCTCGAATCACAGTCATGTATTCTGTTTGTATTCTCATCTATTTCTCTATGTTTCTATGTATCTCTATAGCTACCCATCTACACATGCTATATCTAGACTGACTGCAGGCGGTGTTTGAGAGCAATTCGAGGTGCACCTGAAAATAATGATCGAGTGAACTCAGAGATATACTCCGAGGTCGTGATCGACCGAATTTGGAGATGCACTTGGGGGCCATGATCGAGTGAACTTAGAGATGCACTCCAAGATCGTGATTGACCGAGTTTGGAGATGCACTTGGAACGCCATGCCCGTGCGAACTTGCTGGCCGTAATCGAGCGAGTTTGGTGATACACTTACAGGCCGTGATTGAGCGAGTTTAGAGATGCACTTGGAGGCCGTGATCGAGTGAGTTTGGAGATGAACTTGGAGGCCATGATTGTGCGAGATTAGACGAGTACTTGGAGGCGGTCGATGGACGGCGCACCGGGTGATGAGACTCTATTCATCAGTTAGTTAACTCGCAATCGTGGGAATGTGACAATGTGACTTTCCCTTTGAGCTCTCATGGAGAGCTGGCTGATGGCGGTCGATTGTGTAGGGAGGTATGCCGGAAGCTGAAGCTACATTCAGGGGTCAACTCATAATCATGAGATTGATGGGAAGACAAACAATCTTGGGTGGATGCTGTACTCGGTGGATGCTGTACTCGGTGTATGCTGTACTCGGTGTCAAGTCATGATCATGTCATGGAGAGATAGAGAGGGATGACGTAACTTTGTGTTCTGCGATGATGGTTGAGTTGTGGACGGGAAAGAGAGAGATGGGGGATGAAGATGAGAACGATATGGAGGATACGAGCGGATATGAGAAATCATGGGTACAACTTGCCTAATTGGGTTGGGAAGACCTCGAATCGGTGTGATTACATGCCGGATCGGGACTCGTACCTGCCGTATTGGGGATGGTCAATTGACTCGCACATGAAATTCTCTACGTCCCAGTCTCTCATGATGATTTCCCCCATCTTCTCTGATCTCTCTCTTTCTTGTGCCCAACTCTACCATCTCCTAAGAACACAAAGTTAAGTCATCCCTTTCTATCTCTCCATGCAATGATCATGAGTTAACACCGGGTGCAGCATACACCGAGTACAGCATACACCGAGTACTGCATACACCGAGTACTGCATCCACCGAGTACTGCATACACCAAGTACTCCATACATCGAGTACTGCATACACCGAGTACTGCATACACCGAGTACTGCAGACACCAAGTAGTGCATCATCCCAAGATTGACTGTCTCCCGCCGCCCGCCAGCTCTCATTTCTCGGTGGACCTCATTGTACTCAACTCTCTACATTCCCACGATTACGAGTTAACCAATGAATAGAGTCTCAGCTGCTGTTGCACCTCCCTCCCGATCTACCGCCTCCAAAACGACTACCTCCAAGTACTCCTCCAATCTCAATCGATCATGGCCTCCAAGTGTATCTCCAAACACGCAGGATTACGGCCTTCAAGTTGGCAAGTTCACGGACTCCAAGTGCATATCTCCAAACTCGCTCGATCGCAGCCTCAAAGGGCATCTCTAAACTTGCTCGATCATGGCCTAAAAGTGCATCTCCAAACTCGCTTAATCACGACCTCAAACTGCATCTCCAAACTCACTCTATCACGGCCTCCAAGTGAATCTCTGAGTTCACTCAATCTCGGCCTCCAAGTGCATCTCCAAACTCGCTCTATCACGGCCTCCAAGTGCATCTCTGAGTTCACTCAATCTCGGCCTCCAATTTCATCTCCAAACTCGCTCAATCACGGCCTAAAAGTGCATCTCCAAACTAGCTCAATCATGGCCTCAAAGTGCATCTCCAATCTTGCTCTATCACGGCCTCCAAGTGCATCTCTGAGTTCACTCGATCTCGGCCTCCTAGTGCATCTCCAAACTCGCTCTATCATGGCCTCGAAGTGCATCCCTGAGTTCACTCAATCTCGGCCTCCAAATGCATCTCCAAACTCGCTTGATCATGGCCTCAAAGTGCATCTCTCAACTCGCTCGATCATGGCCTCCAAGTACATCGTTGATGAGCAACGGCGGGTGTACGGAGATACAGGGGTAACGGTGGTGGACTGAGCGACGGCGGGTGTACGGAGATATAGGGGTAACGGAAGTGGACTGAGCGACGGGGAGTACATATTCGGGAGACCCCGGGGTAGATAGACATCATCTCATTTTCATCTCATCTGGATCTCCGCAATTGCGTGGATTCTCATGGCTGGGTAGTATCATATCTTCTCACTTTCTTCCTAAGCTCCTCGAGCTAGAACCTCCGATTATGCTCGACTACCATCTGTGGCCAGATTGACCGTATGTATATATATAGAGATACTTAAATAATGCATGCCATACTATGAGGTAGCGAATCATGTGACTGTAACGAAGACAAATATGACACACGAAATGCCTTGTGCTTATGGAACCCTCCCTGTGGCTTCCGGACCGATTTACATTTTGCTGATGTACCCAATGAACCCATTCCGACGTATGGTCACAGTTGGCCACAACTCCACGGTGTTCGTCTACAATATGATACCAACAGAGCGAGATGAAACGGTGAAACCGCAATCAGAGGGCGATAGGCAACGTGACCTGTCGTATTGGTGCCGGGCGCAGAGTAGTCTGCCACAGGGGTGTCTCTGACGGCTCTGACGGAGCGCGTCCACTCTGACGGAGCCATTCCACCTGGACGGAAATGTTTTTTGCTGATGTGACCAGTTATGTGTATAAGGTAGTTGATAAACACAAGCATAGCAGGCGAAATGCGGTATTCAATGTGATACATACCTTTCAATACAATGAGAGCGACCCATGCCAGATTATTACTAAGGCCACAGGATCCAGTCATGATCCGCCCAAAAAGCATCCAATAAGTTTAAATAATCATCGGTACAATTATCAATGGCAGCAGATTTTGAATAGACATCGCATCAAAATGAGCGTCAATGGAGCGTCAACGATTTTTGGTCTTGTATGTAAGATAATTGATTATTCAATTGGTCACTGCCATATGAAACAAACATGTTGGCAGTATTTATTGGCAGAACTGATAGCAACTCGGTCACTGCCCCATTCTGAAAATGAGTGTCAATGGAGTGTCGCCGCTTTTTGGTCATGTACTTAAGGTAATTCCAAATCAATCTGGTCACTGATTCACATAACCATCGTATTGCCAGCCTTTATAGACCCAAAAGTAAGCGCCACGGACACTGCCCCATTCGGAGAATGAGCGTCAACTGAGCGTCACTGATTTTCGGTGATGTACGTAAGGTAATTACAAATCAATCTGGTTGCAGATTCACATGACCATCATATTGCCAGCCTTTATAGGTGAAAAAGTAAGAGACGCGGTCACTGCCCCATTCTGATAATGAGCGTCAACGGAGTGTCAGAGAATTTTGGTCATGTAAGTAAGGTAATTACGATTCAATTTGGTCGACAAAACACATAATGAACGTATTGGAAGCCTTTATTGGTAAAAAAGAAAGCGACAAGGTCACTGCTACATTCTGAAAATGAGCGCCAACGGAGCATCAACAAATTTTGGTCATGGAAGTAAGGTAATTATCAATCAATTTGGTCGCGAATACACATAACCATCGTATTGCCAGCCTTTATAGGCAAAAAAGGAAGTGACACAGTGACTGCCCCATTCTGAGAATGAGCGTCAACGATTTTTCGTCTTGCATCTGGGTTAATTTAAATGTCGCTTGGTGGATCAGAGTCATATGCCAAGTAATGACCGCCTTTTTGGCCAAAACATTACAACATTTCTTTTTTACGCCATCATGAAAAGAGCATTACCCGAGCATGAACAATTGTTGGGATTGCATATAGGGTAATCCGGGTATCGCGCAAATATTAGAGCTCATAACAGAACTATTGACAGCCTTGAAATGTAAAAACACAAAACAGATATGCAAAAATACTGATTCTAAAAATAATCAATATTGCAATGTGCAAAACATGCAAAAAGTCATTGTTGGATGTTGAAAATGCGATTTTGATAAGATACTATTATTATACAGTGAAAACAATAGCATTATATGAATCTACGAATGGACCTGCTGGACAACACGCTGACAACCCGCCCAATTCAGATGGGTTGTGAGATGTCCATCGAACTGTAATTGAATTGACGGTTCGGGTGCATTGACGAGCCGCACCGCAAATTTGGAAACGGCTTGGATCCGACCCGTACCCGGACCCAAAGCACCGGTCCGGAACTGTTGCTATCACTCGCGTTCAGGCGACCTTGGTTTCCCTGAGCCGAATCTCATATGGCCACATCTTTGGTCGAGAAGTACATTGCGGCATTCGCGATATTCCAGGGACGACATGAGTAGTCTTCAATAGCTCTCCAAATGTTGTCGGGGGAGGTTACGCTGCAATATAATCCGTTTGGGACTGAATCACCACTGGAAACTTCAACTCCAACGTTCCGTACATCTTATCTCTTTCGCGGAAGATGTCGGCCGCGTCACCCTATCCTGGTTGTGTCAATTCGTCAAGCTTCATCTGCTTCCGCCAAAACCTCTCCATGTGGCGTTGTACTGCTCTGGAGATTGTGCCCATCACCGAGCCGGGTTAGTCATCTTTGCTAAGCTGGCCCTGCTCTGTATCATCGTCTTCTTGTTCATCTTCCGCATCCTTCTCATCGTCAGAAATTGTACGATCGCTCAGAGTGTCTCCGATAGCATTCAGCATCTCTTCAAATGTCTTTTCAGGCTCTCTGGTGGTCAATCCTGCCTTTTCAACATTGCTCATATCTTCTTGCTTCTGCTCAATTGCTGTCTCTGCGTCTTCAACTCGCTTTCTTGCCACTGCAGTCTCTCTCCACATAATCCTCTATCTATCGCTCTTTCTCTTTCTTGCTCAAAAAGTGCGTTTCACGTTTTTCCTCGGCCGTGAGCTTCTTTTTGGATTGCAAGCTACGCAATGCTCCCTAGGCTCGGACCCTTTCTGCCTCCAACCCGCTCTTCCCTTCATTCACTTGATGACGTCGTCATGTGGACTGCTTCATCAATTTGCCATATTTGCCCGCCGGGAGAGGAGAAAGGTTCATTTTCGGAGCATTGACCATTGTGTTTCGTGTTGACTGTTATTGGGAGAGATGTTGGATGTTGCAAGATATGGACCATATGGAGGCAAGCTGCATCTTTTATGTCAAGGTTTGTACACTTGATCAACTCGAACAAAGCAAATTCTGTGTTTTGACCGTCACTAAATTGGGAATAGTCATGTTAACCGCATAAGATGACTCGATTTTTGTTGTCAGTTTCATGTACGATCCCGGTGATTGATTGACACAAACACAACCAGACGTCATTTCTGTCCAGGAATATCCTGCCTATATGTAACATTAATGATATTTCGGCTGTCGTGAACTTCAATTCATCCCTGTAAGCAAACATACAACATCGGACCGACTCTCTGCAAATCACGGGATTGTCGGAAACCCCTGCAACCTGCAGCTATACACAGGCGGATTCATCATAGGTAGAATGTTCAAGACGGCGGTCGGTCAGTCTATTTTCACTTGAAGCTAACTATATATTCCTCATAACACCCCACTTCTTTTCATCATCATCTTCCTCTCCTTTTCCACACCAGCAAGTCATGGCTACACAAACACCTCAGACAGGCGAGAGCAGATCTGAATTGAGCGAAACGACAGGCACTTCATCCAAAGCATCACTTGAAGGTCCACAGCAACAACGCAGACACCAGTTGGTCCACCGCGAAGCTGCCAATGTAGCCACCCAAAACATGACCCAGGACGCACATTTGAAAATCGTCCGTAAAACAGAAAGCAGCACGAAAATGAACCAGCACGAACAAGAAGCAGCACGCAATTAGATGTGAGTATGTGCATATCATGGTATACGGCCGTCAATAGTTTGAATAATGAACAGCCAGTATACTGAGGGAGCTACGTGACCAATATCTCGCTGCCCATAACGGGAAACCCCCATGGTCGACGAAGGCCTTTGTCCACTCAGTATGGGAAATTCAACATCACGATGTTGTCAGCTCTGGCATTTTCGCAGATGAATTTGGTGATAAGCATCCCCGGGAATGAATAATGAAGGCTTTAAACACCTGAGACGAGGCTACGGAAGCGTATGTGGTACAGGTAATCGCCGATTCTCACTTTCAGAAGCAGCAACTACCATCTTGTAGGTTTTCAACATCTCTGCTACTATGGCAAGGCAAGGAGGTCGGGTACAGCTAGAACAGTCAGGCATGTGCCTCGCCTTGAATATGGCGAAAATGGCCAAAGGACGGTTTTCGCGTGCCGCGATAGCATCAGCAAAATGTATTTTAGTCACTGGAAGCCTCCAGGAGTATCTGAGAGGATGTGGAGTGTAAACCTAGATGCGTCAATTTCAGTAGAGTATCAGACCCTAGGAGGGCATTCCTGCCGGCCTCCAGAGTAACTGGGTGCGCAGGCGACAAGCGTGGGAGCGCGGGCGACAAGCCTCGGAACCCCTGGGAGCGCCGGCGACAAACCTGGAAGCGCTGGCAACATGTCTGGGAGCACCTCAAATCACTGTCACATCAGCGAAATGTAATTCGGTCCGGAAGCCATACGCAAACCTCCCAGACACTCCGGTACCCCTCACCACTGCTTCTAAGTACTTCCAGATGCTCCCAGCCCCCCCTGAGGCTTTGCAAAGTGCTGTCAGACTCTGCCAGAGCATTCTCACGTGCTCCTGAACGAACCTAGTGTTAGCAACGGGTCCAAATTCCTCGTTCGGTTCCGGGTCCGGTCCCAACCCGGAACCAAACCGTTGCAACGCGTTTCCACACAAAACCGGGCATTTCAACATCACAACTTTGCCTCCAATTAAGTATTTGAGTTCTGATTGTATCATGATATGATCAGTATGTAGATTGTGCAGATCAAGCCGCTTTTTCACCTCCCGATCTCAGATATGTGATCCAACCAATATTCGTTGAGTTGCTATCGAAAACCCGCAAATTTGGCATAAATTTGCCCTTTTTTTTCACAGCCACTGAACCAATATCAGTCGGATCGCAAATCGGAATGTGCGAAGTGAACGTGCGGCCAGAACTGCACAATTCATGTACTGATCACGTCACGATATGATGACAACTCAAATACTTAATTGAAGCCAAAGTTCATCAGCAAAATGTATTTTAGTCACTGGAAGACTCCAGGAGTGTCTGAGAGGATGTGGAGTGTAAACTTAGATGCATCAATTTCAGGAGAGTATCAGACCCTAGGAGGGCATTTCGGCCGGCCTTCAGAGTAACTGGGATCTCTCATCAGCAAAATGTATTTTAGTCACTGGAAGACTCCAGGAGTGTCTGAGAGGAAGTGGAGTGTAAACTTAGATGGGTCAATTTCAGGGGAGTATCAGACCCTAGGAGGGCATTCCGGCCAGCCTTCAGAGTAACCGGGATCTCTGATGACTGCTACAGGAGTACCATGGGAGTGATTGTGATAGGTTTGGGAATACCTTGGAGCACTGGAGAGAACTTTGGATGCACCTGGGAGCACCTGGGAGCGCCGGCGATAAGCCTGGGAGCGCCGGCAACAAGCCAGGGAGCACCTGGGAGCGCCGGCGACAAGTCTGGGTGCACCAGCGACAAGTCTGGGTGCGCCGGCGAGATGTCTGGGTGCGCCGGCGACAAGCCTCGGAGCGCCGGCGACATGTCTGGGAGCACCTCGAATCACAGTAGAGCAGTCTGGGAAAAACAACATCTTCTTTGGGAACGCTGCTGGTGCACCTGGAAATCATAGCTACTACATATCGTTCAACGATTGTTAAAACTCAGGTATTCAGTGTGTATTCTCATCTATGTATCTATATAGCTACCGATCTACACAAGGTATATCTGGATTGGCTGCAGGCGGCGTTTGAGAGCAATTCGTGGTGCGCCTGAAAATGACGATCGAGTGAACTCAGAGCTACACTCCGAGGCCGTGATCGAGCGACTTTGGAGATGCACTTGGAGGCAGTAATCGAGCGTATTTGGAGATACACTTGGAGGTCGTAATCGAGTGAGTGTGAAGGTACAATTGCAGGCCGTCATCGAGAGAGTTTGGAGATGCACATGGAGGCCGTAATCGAGCGAGTTTGGTGATGCACTTGGAGGCCGTGATTGAGTGAATTTAGAGATGCACTCCGAGATTGTGAGAGGGAGTTATGAGATGCACTTGTGGAGGCCGTAATCAAGCGAGTTTGGAGATACACTTGGAGGCGGTAATCGAGCGAGTTTGAAGATATGCACTTGGAGGCCATGGTCGTGCGAACTTGCAGGCCATAATCGGGCGAGTTCTGAGAGGCACTTGGAGATGCACTTGGAGGCCGTAATCGAGCGAGTTTGGAGATACACTTGGAGGCCGTGATCGAGCGAACTTGGAGGCCGTAATTGAGCGAGTTTGGACCTGTACTTAGAGGCGGTCGATGGATGGCGCACCAGGTGCTGAGACTCTATTCATCAGTTAGTTAACTCGCAACTGTGGGAATGTGACAAGGTGACTTTACCTTTGAGCTCTCATGGAGAGCTGGCTGATGGCGGTCGATCATGTATGGAGGCACGCGGGAAGCTGAAGCTACATTCTTGGGTCAACTCGTAATCATGACAATGAAGGGAAGACAAACAATCTAGGATACTTGGTGTATGCTGTACTCAGTGTATGCTGGACTCGGTGCATGCTGTACTCGGTGCATGCTGTACTCGGTGTATGCTGTACTCGGTGTATGCTGTACTCGATGTCAACTCATGATCATGACATGTAGAGATAGAGAGGGATAACTTCACTTTGTGTTCTGTAATGATGTTAGGGTTGTGGACGAGAAAGAGAGAGATGGGGGATGAAGATGAGAACGATGTGGAGGATACGAGTGGATATGAAAAAGTAGGGGTACGACTTGCCTGATTGGGTTGGGAAGACCTCGTATCTGTGGAATTACATGCTGGATTGCGACTCGTACCTGCTGTATCGGGGATGGTCAATTGACTCGCACACCAAATTCTCTTAAGTCCCAGTTTCTCATGATGTTTCCCCCCATCTCCTCTCATCTCTCTCATTCTCATCCTCAAGTCTACCATCACCTAAGAACACAAAGTTAAGTCATTGCTCTCTATCTCTCCGTGCCATGATCAAGATTTAACACCGAGTACATCATACACCAAGTACAGCATACACCGAAGTACAGCATACACTGATGTACAGCATACACCGAGTACTGCATACACTGCGTAATGCAGCATCCCAAGATCGACTGTCTCCCGCTCCCATCTCTTGGCAGACCATGTTGTACTCAATTCTCTACATTCCCACAATCACGAGTTAACCAATGAATAGAGTCTCAGCTCCCGTCGTGCCTCCCTCCCGAACTACTGACCCCAGATTGCCCGCCTCCAAGTACTCCTCCAATCTCGCTCGATCACGGCCTCCAAGTGCATCTCCAAACTCGCTCGATCACAGCCTCCAAGTACATCTTTAAGGAGCGACAGCGAGTGTACAGAGATACAGGAGTAACGGAGGTGGAAAGAGTGACGGGCAGTATATATTCGCCAGACCCCGGAGTAGATAGACATCTCATTTCCATCTTATCTTATCATACAATGAAAATACACTATCATTCCCAACCTTTTGGTCTCACTCGCTCTGTCCGCAATATCATGGATCCACGCAATTGCGTGGGATCCTCAACGTCGGGTAGTATCATATCTTCTCACCCGATTCCTACGCTCCTCGAACCAGAACGGCTCTTTCTCATGAACTCCCTTGGGATGTCGCGAGAGGTGCGGCGGAGTGTTGAAGGTGGGCTCTCTGCCTTCTACCTCCATCGTTTCAACGCAACGGCCTCCAAATGGTGCATCTCTAAAAGTTCTTTCAATGGGCGTGGCCTGGTGCTCCTCCGATTATGCTCTTGACCGTATGTATATCTAGAGAGAGACCTAAATAATGCATGCCATATTATGATGTAGCGAATCTTGTGACTGTAACAAAGATGAATATGATAAGACAAAATGCCTTGTGGTTATGTAAGAACCACTGCTGTGAGAATACGGCATCAAGTCTCCCGCAGAGCTGCGAAGCGGTCTCGGCTGCTCTCCAAGTATCCCACAGAGCTGCGCAGCAGTCTCAGCTTCTCTGGAAGTCTCCCACAGATCTGCGCAGAGGTCTCAGGAGCTCCAAAATTTGACTATCCTAGATGGAGCACCTGAGAATGCTCTCTCAGAGTCTGAGAGTACTTTGCTTAGCTCCAGGTGGGTCTGGGAGCGTCTGGAAGTACTTAGAAGCACAGGTGAGGTCGCCCGGAGTGTCTGAGAGGATTGCATGTGGCTTCCGGACCGAATTACATTTTGCTGATGCTGATGACTGCTACAGGAGTACCATGGGAGTGATTGTGATAGGTTTGGGAACAACTCGGAGCGCCGGAGAGAACTTTGGGTGCAGCTGGGAGCACCTGGGAGCGCAGACGGAAAGCCTGGGAGCACCTGGGTGCGCCGGCTTCAAGTCTGGGTGTGCCGGCATCAAGTCTGGGTGCGCCGGCGACAAGTCTGGGAGCACCTCGAATCACAATAGAGCAGTCTGGGAAAGACAATATCTTCTTTGGGAACGCTGCTGGTGCACCTGGAAATCATAGCTACTACATATCGTTCAACGATTGTTAAAACTCATGTATTCAGTTTGTATTCTCATCTATGTATCTATATAGCTACTGATCTACACACAGTATATCTGGATTAGCTGCAGGCGGCGCTTGAGAGGAATTCGAGGTGCGCCTGAAAATGACGATCGAGTGAACACAGAGATGCACTCCGAGGCTGTGATCGAGCGACATTGGAGATGCACTTGGAGGCGGTAATCGAGAATATTTGGAGATACACTTGGAGGCCGTGATCGAGTGGACTTAGAGATGCAGTCCGAGATTGTGATCGATGGAGTTTGGAGATGCACTTGTGGAGGCCATAATCGAGCGAGTTTGGAGATACACTTGGAGGCCGCGATCGAGCGAGTTTGGGGATATGCACTTGGAGGCCATGATCGTGCGAACTTGCAGGCCGTAATCGAGCGAGGTTGGAGATGCACTTGGAGGCCGTAATCGAGAGAGTTAGGAGATGCACTTGGAGGCCGTGATCGAGCGAGATTGGAGGCCGTAAACGAGGGAGACTGGAGATACACTTATAGGCCATGATCGAGCGAGTTTGGACGTGTACTGAGAGACGGTCGACGGACGGCGCACCGGGTGCTGAGACACCATTCATCAGTCAGTTAACTCGCAACAGTTGGAATGTGACAAGGTGACTGTACCTTTGAGCTCTCATGTAGAGCTGGCTGATAATCGTCGATTGTGTAGGAAGGCATGCCGAAAGCTGAAGCTACATTCAGGGGTCAACTCGTAATTATGAGAATGAAGGAACGACAAACAATCTTGGGTACTCGGTGTATGCTGTACTCGGTGTATGCTGTACTCGGTGTATGCTGTACTCGGTGTCAACTCATGATCATGACATGGAGAGATAGAGAAGGATAACTTAACTTTGTGTTCTGTAATGATGTTAGAGATGTGGACGAGAAAGAGAGAGATGGGCGATGAAGATGAGAACGATGTGGAGGATACGAGCAGATATGAGAAATCATGGGTACGACTTGCCTGATTGGGTTGGGAAAACCTCGTATCCATGAAATTACACTCCGGATCGGGACTTGTACCCATTGTATTGGGGATGGTAAATTGACTTGCACACGAAATTCTCTCCAGTCCCAGTTTCTCATGATGATTTTCCCCATCTCCTCTCATCTCTCTCATTCTCGTCCTCAAGTCTACCATCACCTAAGAACACAAAGTTAAGTCATCGCTCTCTATCTCTCCATGCCATGATCAAGAGTTAACACCGAGTACAGCATACACCGAGTACAGCATGCACCGAAGTACAGCATATACCAAGTACTGCATACATCGCGTACTGCATCATCCCAAGATCGACAGTCTCCCGCTCTCATCTCTCGGCACACTATCTTGTACTCAATTCTCTACATTCCCACAATCACAAGTTAAGCAATGAATAGAGTCTCAGATCCCGTCGCGCCTCCCTCCCAAACTACCGCCTCCAGATTGACTGCCTCCAAGTACTCCTCCACTCTCGCTCGATCACGGCCTCCAAGTGCATCTCTGAACTAGCTCGATTACGGCCTCCAAACTCGCTCGATCATAGTCTCCAAGTGTAGCTTTGAACTCGCTCGATTACGGCCTCCAAGTTCGCTCCATCACAGCCTCCAAGTGTGTCTCCAAACTCGCTCGATTATGGCCACCGAGTGCATCTCTAATCACGCTCGATCACAGCCTCCAAGATCATCTTTAAGGAGCGACAGTGGGTGTATGGAGATACAGGGGTAACAGAGGTGCAAAGAGTGACGGGGAGTATATATTCAGCAGACCCCGGAGTAGATAGACATCATCTCATTTCTATCTTTTCTTATCATACAATGAAAATACACTATCTTTCCCAACTTTTTGGTCTCACTCGCTCTGTCCGCGATGTCATGGATTCACCCAATTGTGTGGGATCCTCAACACCGGGTAGTATCATATCTTCTCACCCGATTCCTACGCTCTTTGAACCAGAACCGCTCTTTCTCATGAATCCCCTTTCGATGTCGCAATAGGTGCGGCGGAGTGTTGATGGTGGGCTCTCTGCCGTCTAGCTCCATTGTTTCAATGCAACGGCCCCCAAATGGTGCATCTCCAAACGTTCTCTCAATGGGTGTGGCCTAGTGCTTCTCCGATTATGCTCGAGTACCATCTGCAGCCAGATTGACTGTATGTATATATAGAGATAGACTTAAATAATGCATGCCATATTATGATGTAGCGAATATTGTGACTGTAACAAAGATGAATATGATAAGATGAATATGATAAGACCAAATGCCTTGTGGTTATGTAAGAACCACTGCTGTGAGAATACGGCATCAAGGCTCCCGCAGAGCTGCGCAGCGGTCTCAGCTTCTCTCGAAGTCTCCTGTAGATCTGCGCAGAGGTCTTAGGAGCTCCCCAATTTGAGTATCCTAGATGGAGCATCCTGAATGCACCTCCATAACTGCAGGTGCTTTCAGGAGCACCTAAGAATGCTCTTGCAGAGTCTGGGAGCACTTTGCTTAGCTCCAGGTGGGTCTGGGAGCATTTGGAAGTACTTAGAAGCACTGGTGAGGTCGCCCGGAGTTTCTGGGAGCATTGCGTGTGGCTTCCGGACCAAATTACTTTTTGCTGATGAGAGGAAACACAACCCCTGATCAAGAAACCTCGCACAGAAGTCCAAGAGGAGAAGAAGCAGGGTGTTGGATTTCCTGGGGATAGAAAGGTGAAAGCTGTGATAGAACAACACCAGGCGATGGTTTATGACAATCAAACTGACTGCTGCGTTCCTTGTCAAAATGGCACCTTAACAAATCCACGGACACGCTGGAGGCGCGAAGACACAGGCGCACCTCCTCAAGTTTGACGCAAACAGCTGACACCAGAACAAACGCCACCTCGACCCAGAACGCCGCCGGCGCCATACGGTGATAAAAATTGTGCCCAAAGTTCAAAAATCCCAAATCTGCCCACCAGATATGAATATAAACATGCTCCCCCTCCTGGCGCTCAATTTTTCAATCATGATACATATGCTGAGGATAGCGAACACGATGAAGATTTTATTCCAGATTTGTGGAATGATGAAGGAACATCCACTGGTTAGTACACTATCTGCTGCATGGTAATACAGCTAACATCCATTTTGCAGATGACAGCAGCCAATTGAGTGAAACTGCCAGTGAAAATGAACATGGATTGTAAGGAAGGTAATTTTTGAGTGTAGTATTATCTACAATTGCCGCACACTTTATAGCATGTTTTAAAGGATCTATTTATATGTATTATTAAAGAACAATGAAGTGACAAAGAAGATAGTACCTGAAGAAGACAGAATAACTGTCAAAATATTGTTAATGATATATTCTGCCAAATGAAATGATGGTATATTGTGGATATGCTCATGGCACAATGAGCGTTAATGGAGTGTCATCAATTTTTGGTGCTGTAAGTCAGGTAATAAAAACCCAATTTGGTACTGAATATATATAATGGAAGTGTTGGCATCCTTCATAGGGAAAAGAGAACGCAAAACGCTCCCTGACCCATGTTGAAAATGAGCATAAACGGAGGGTCAACAATTTTTGGTCCAGTAAGTCGGGTAATAAATACACAACTTGGTAGTGAATACACAAAATCGAAGTATTGGCATCCTTTATAGGCAAAAGAGAAAGCAACATGCTCCCTGCCCCATCCTGAGAATGAGCGTCAACCGAGCATCAACATTTTTCGTCTTGCATCCCGGGTAATCTACATGCCTCTTGATCGCAGACACCTATACACGAGTAATTGGCAGCCATGATAGACAGATAAACAAGAGATATTTGTGCGACAGCCTCGCAGGGAGTCACAACTCGTTTCATTTACACTGCCACAACCTAGAGTTCATGAGCGTTTCGGCATATAGAAATGGTCGAAACATTATATACAGTCAATAACGGCCACATCCCACTTTGATTGCACATGCTGAAATAACAAATATCATTGACGCTCCGTTGACGCTGATTTTCAAAATGGAGCCGGGAGCGTGCAGCTTTCTTTCTTGCCACAAAGGCAGTCAGTATGTCGATTATGGATAGCAATGAACAAATCACATTTTAATTACTTGACTTACAAGACCTAAAATTATTGATGCTCTGTTGATGCTCAGTTTTAGAATTGGGCCGGAAGGGTGTGTCTCCTCTTTTTGAGTATCAAGGCAGTCAATTCTTCTCAAATAGTCCAAGATATACCAAAGTCAATATTTTGCAATGAATGGTAGCATATCTGAATGCGACCATAAATAGAAAGACCCGAAATGCAGAACCGGACATTGGAAGCGACAAGTTTAGCCAAACCCGGCAAAAACCGCAGTTTGATGGGTGCAGGTCCGGGATTGCCCCACCAAGACTCCGTGGGTCCGGTTTCTGGACCGGTCTGGAACCAACTGACCTGCGTTTGAAGGCCAAACACGGACCACTGGCAGGGTACCCTGACCCGTTGCTAACACTAGCTGTAGTTATGAACACAGAGGGATTTGGTGAATCCTGGAATTTGAGCTGCATTTCTGTGCGCTCATCGTTGCCCATTTCTGCATACATGTAGAAAATATTCCAATAATCCCCAACAAACTTCTGGAGCCACCACTTCAAATGACGAACTTGGCCTGGCAGAGGACAAAACAGCACTGCCTTTTGAGGTGGAGGTGCTGGAGGCAAGGCGCATGTATTACTTTCAGGCTGGTGCAGGAGTGCCTCATTTGATGCCTACTCTTCGTCAGGTTTGGGATACTCTGCAGGTTTCTTGACAAGCATTGGCAGAAATGTCTCTCAGCCATCGGAGAATCGGAGTATCCACTCAAGTATCGAGTCGCCATATATCGTACCATTGTCCAGAATCATCATCCCGGTCCTCGGTGTCTCCCAATACCAATGAGAAACATGCCAGCCGCCTTCCATGTACCCTCCATGCTCCTGAAGCACCCCGTGAAGTGTATCTCTCGACAAGAGTCTTTAGTTTTGCTTGCTCGTCCTCAGTCCATTCGAGATCAACAAGGTGTGCATTCTCCTTCAGTAACCGAAGCAGTGGTTTCCCATTCGCTAGTTTCGATTCTGACCACCTCCTGATCCTCCAGGGCTTTGCAATCTGTATCCTCTGGTGTGCCGCATCATGTTGAGCGTCTTTGTCCTCAGTGCGGATGGCGTGCATCAAACTCTTCACAGCAGAATACTGTGCATCGGCGCCGTGCTTTTCCATCACAGTCTCATCCTCTGGATCTTCAGGCACACCTGAAATCAGCCAAATCGCCTGATAACACCAGTCATAGAGTGAATGGAATCCCAGTGTTGAAGTGACTTGAAGCCTGAATCCAATGCTCACATTCGTCGCAGTTCTCCAGCCTACACTATTTTTCGTCTTGTACCGATGAGAGTCATCAAAAATCCCAAAACTCTGTGAACTGTGTGAGAGCCGGCCATTGCTTGATGGTTTCGCTCTGGATGTTAAACTATCATACGACACAAGGTGGATATTCCATTGGTTCTCCGGCTCATCAATACTGGTGTTCAGATCATTTTGGGTGATATTCGCATTTTCGGCCAGCAACAAGTTGACGAGTTTGAAATCAGTTCCATATCTCATCTCATTGATGATAGTCGTGAAAGTCTCTGCCACTCTGGGCATCGTGACCACCAAGATTGGTTCATGGGCCGATATAAGTGCTGGCTCCCCGTGAGGTGGTGTTGTCTGTTTCTCCAGCAGGTGGCCAGGCACAGAATTTGATCTCTGGAGCGGATACCACCCCCATTCTTCACCTACAATGCCGGGAAAGTTGTTGTGCGCCAAAATCACCCACTCTTCAAGGGTATTCCCCCATAAAATGGACAGTGGCAAACCCATTACAACTTTCTCAGTCACCAATTTGCAAAGCATTGCCGCTGCAACGGAGGTGAAAGTCTTTCCAAGACCCATATCATCCGCCACCAGTGCTCCTGGCATATCAGCATCCCAAACCCATCTCCGCATGATGCACCAGATGGCCCAAACCTGGTGCGCCAGAAACTCACTTCCAGGCAGGCCTGGAATTGAATATTTGTGGCCTGGAACATGGTCCTCTGTTGATTGGCGAATAGGATGGGCATTCGGCAGCCTTACCGCCTCATAAAGACACTTGTGTTCAAATTTGTTGTTGATTGTGTTGAAAACAGTGCTCAATCCTGAAATGGAATTATCTGGATCGAGGACCTCCTTGCCATCCTCCACTGGCTTCTGAACCTATCTTGCTCGTTGGTCGGTCTTGTTTCCATCCTCAATGATCTCTTTCAGTTGCTCCAAGGTTAGCTGGGCAGATGGGCCCATACTCTGGTGCTCTTGGAATTCATCACAATATTAGGTTTTTCACAGACAAGCATTTGGACCCAACAATATATACTCAATTCTATTCACTCAATCAGAACTTACATTAATACTATCAATTTCATTCCCACCTGCCTCCTCATCCACCACTCTTTCATTTTCATCAGATCCCTCCGAAGTCTAAGTATACTAATTAGCAGTGGGTATAACTTACCTTAAAGAGGCAAGCGGGGATTACCTTGGCCGGTCTCATCACGTGCTCTGCAATATCCTTCCCTGTCGCTGCCTTCATTTTTACCAAAAATAGTTTCACATCGTATCCCAATTTCAACTTGAATGCATTAGAAAGAGAACTGTTGTATGAAATCTGACCATATAGAGGGTCATTCATTTGCCCTGGTGCGTATAATCCCATATACTCTTCGTCCAATTCTTCCTGCGTCAAGTTGCATATGTATAACGCAGTCAGATGGTATGGTTCTTTCGGGCAACAATTTTGTTCGATGAAATCAATCACCTCCTCCCAGTGCCTCACATCTGTGTACAAAGCTTGGAGTTGCATTCTGGATGTCTGGTCATTGTTGCCGTTCGGCACTTGACGAATCACAACCATGAGAGTTGTATTTGGCAACTCTGGGAGGTTACCTCTCGCTTTTTTGCTCGCGCACTCCGCCAAATCCGTTGCCTGGCCCTTGTTGCCTTGCTACCCATTCTTCCTCGCCTCCCGGACCTCACCTGCACATCTCTTCAAAAACATCTCCCCCCACTGTCGCCGAATCCAGTCGGCATTATCGAAATTTTCCAAATGTGGCCAGGTCTTGAAAGTCTCCAAAAAATCTGCAACCGCCATCTCCCAGTACAGGTGTCCATCTCTCAGCTGTTTCAAACTGTTCTGTCCCGGGATAATGGACCGATGCTTTTTCTCGAGGAACCCAGCCACCCATACTTTCTTCCACTTGTTGAACGAACTCAAGTTAGGCTGCCCCATCCTTTTGGCAAATTGCTTCAAGGAGAATTCCATTTGCTTCAAGCTGACAGGCACTTTGCCTTCTGCCCCGCCCAAGTCCGACGAATCATTGCTCTCATAATCTGCATCAAATTCGTCATAACAAATCTCTGGTAATGGGGGCAAGTCCGCAATCCCTGCAACAGCTGTCCTGTGGGGTTTGGCAGCCGGCTGAAATCGTTTCTTTGGCAGGCTAATGGGGGGTCTTCCAGGTGCGCTGGGAAGTTGTCCATATGGAGTTGAGGCGGAAGAGGTTGGCTGAATGACTGGATTGTTTCAAGGCAGTGCTGGAGGCACTCGAGGTGCGCCTGGAGATGACGGCCTCTGTTCTGTGAATTGCTGAGGGGGGAACATTTGAGGTACACCATAACCTCCTTGGGGGAAATCATATCATTGCCACGATGGCTCATAACTCGGATATGCTTGGGTTGCTGCTGAGCTTGGTTGTGAGCTTGGTGTCATGTTGAATGGGGAATGGTGGTAGAACTGGGGATCGCCTGGAAATGGTGCCTGCAAAGGCAGGTAACTATACCCTGGTGGTGGTGGATGAAATTGATTCGCGGGTTGCCCAAATTGAGTGTCCTTGCTCAGTGTATTTCCCGTATTATTATCTGATGCTCCCACATTGTCCTCTGGGTGTTGTTGTGAGCCAAACAGCCCACCCGCTGGAGCCATATTGGTTGTCTTCGGTGGAGATCCGTTTGTCATCACCGTATGTGAACAAATGATGGTGGTGAACGAATTATCAATTCAATTGGTGATTTCGAATGGAGCAGAGTATTTTCGAGAATATTGGAGGCAGCAGTGACCTTCGGCAGAATGAAGGCCTTTTAAATCCATCTTCTTTGTCACGGCCTATGGTGTTTCACTGGACCTTTGATCCCATGAAACCCGGCTGAGAAAAAGAAATCATAATCACACACATCCTGCCTTTCTTTGTTATATGCTCGACTTCATATACTAGGATCTTGGATAGAAGCTCACCTGTTTTCGGTTCAGGACTGTAAAGGTCATAGAAGGGATACGACATGATATCTCCAGGAACCTAACAAGCACTACATCCAGTTGGAAGGTTAGCACGACTTGGCATTTTATACTCAAAATGTGTGTGTACGACCTACTACTTCTTTCAATATGAGGCCTGTTAGTCGAGCAGCAACAGTGATTGCTTCCATTTGAGCTCTTTGTGCAAACCTCATTGTGTCCTCAGGATCCACCTACCGGTCAAGAATCGTTACTGAAGAAAGCATCCTACCAGCCTATCAAGTTCTCGATGAGCGGGCATGCAGCCAGCTAGGATACTTACCTATTCATTGAATTAAGCTGATGTTATCCGCTGATTGAGGCTCGAGCGTGGACATAATCTGCACAATGACACAATGACGTAGTATACGATAAGGCCAATCGTGGTAGCACCTGATGCTAGTTTGTGAAGAAAACTGATCGTGAGGTGACATTGTTTTACCCCTCCTCTACATTGAGTGCGGTGTGATGCGGCTTTGAAAGTGATACCCTAACCTGAGTTAGAGTTAGCTCACTTTCAAACAAATATCCTGTAGGCTCAAATCCAGCAATAAACCATACCCCCTAAAGCATCATCGAGATTCGTCAGAACACTGAGCGTTTCTCAAATATGGTCAACACTCTCTGGAAACATGTTGAATGCTTTATTTGCAAAATGAAATTATGCAACAAGAACCGACTGGAAGCTCACTATCAACAATATCACCCGATATCGATGAATGAAGGGCTATTACCCAACGGGATTCTACCACCTGCCAGCTGGGATCACCCTGAGCCATCATGGTTTGACTACAGTTGGTGCACCTGAATGGCCATCGACAAGCTGTCAATTAATGATCAATTCATAGACAATGTACCAGGTGCACCGCCACCTGAAGATACTCCCAACGAAGAACCTACGGACCCTCAGCAGCCTGATCTCACCTGTACCCCTGATCGAACCAAGAGAAAGGCTCATAGGCAGGTAGTTGGAGTGGATAATGCGGGAGGGAAAGCATATGGCAAAGCAACAGGATTGTACAACAAGCATCGTGAGTACTCAGAACAATGGAATCCATGGCATCCATGTCGGTCCGCACACAACATTCAGCAGGTTGAGTCGTTTCGCCTGCAAACAAACACCTGGATTGATCAACATCTCAGGCGTGGACTGGACAACTACAAAATCGAATCATTCCAATCAGCAGGTGCCCTACAAAAGCTCCTCTCAGAACTGGATTTCGGGCTCAGCGAGGATAGTTGGATTCAAGGCGATTCACATATCTTCGGAACATTATACTGCAGGGATATTTTCACATGTATCCAGTTCCTTTTGGCACATCTCCCATTTCAGGCGCACCTTGATTTTGAACTGGTGCGCCTCACTGACTCTGGGCGCCATCGAATCTACAGCGAGATGAATACAGGTGATTGGTGGTGGGATACACAAGATCAACTTCCTACTGCAGCGATGATTGTGCCAGTCATATGTGCATCCAACAAGACTCACTTGGCCAACTTTTCGGGCAATCAGCATGCCTGGCCACTGCATCTCACAATTGGTAATATTCGAAAAGATATCCACCGCACACGTAAAAAGCGCACCTGGATTCTTGTCGGGTTCATTCCCTGTCCCCCGAAAGGTGCCAAAAACACTGTTGAAGCATGGCATTCCGCGGTTGGAACTGTGCTGTCTTAACTTAGGCATCTTGACATCACTGGCCCTGGCTTGAAATGGGATTGTGCTGATGGATTCCAGCAACAATGTTACCATCTGTTGGCTGCCTGGGTCGGGGATTATCCGGAACAGGTCATGGTTGCTCAAGTCTCATATGGCTCATGCCCGATGTGTGAAAGTCCTAAAGGTGCGCCGATGGGGCATTCAACTTTTCGATCACTCGATAACTCAAGAGACCAGCATATTTACTCGGAGTTGCTGAAGGACAATCATCTTGATTCTCTGCACACTCTCAATGTCCACCCAATTTGCAACCAGTTCTGGCAATACCCTCTCTGCAATGTCTATTGGCTTTGGCAGCCTGATGAATTGCATCAGCTGCTCCTGAGTTTAGTTAAGGACTTATTGCACTGGCTGCTCAAATACCTGAAAGCTAGAAATGTCAAGGATCAATTTGACAATCGATTCACATTGGTGCCATGATATCCCGGCCTCCAACACTTCTCTGAACCCTTCAATTCGTGGAAAAGCGGCACCTGGCCAGGTAAAAAGATCTGTGGAATGATCAGAACACTGGCAGTGAATTGCCCTCCAATTCTTGACTGCTCCAAAGATGACGGGAAAACTGAGGCAGAAACAGCCTCCGATGAAATGGTGATGGGAGCAGTGTGGGCATTATGTGAGTTCTCTCTACTTGTTAGCCAACAAAATTGCTCTGATCTATCCCTCAAAGCACTAGACGATGCACTCAAGCATTTATACCAAAGCATGGGTATTTTTCGAGAACAGAAAATGTCGAAGTCTGCAAAGGCCAAAGTGGATGATCTGTTGGCAACAGAATCCCATCAGTTACGCGAACAAAAGATTCATAAGATTCGTGCTGCAATGGAGGCCCTTGTGTATGGGGCTGAAAAGGTTTCCACAACACAACGTAGGCAATTTCAGGTGCGCCTGAACAGAGCTCGACAAGTGGCAACTACTTGGTCAGATGGTGATCGTCAGAAGGCAATTGACTGATTGCAGCGCGAAATCCATCAAGTGACACCTGCTAAGCGCAAGCTTTTCGATACATTATTCCAACGTCATGAGCGACAACTATTGCAGGAAGTCGGGACTAGTGTTAGCAACGGGTCCGGGTAACCCGCCAGCGGTCCGGGTTTGGACCACTAAAAAGAGTTGGTTCGGTTCCAGAACCGTGCAAAAACCCGACCCGCTGACTCTTGGAGGGCCAAACCCGGACCCGTACCCGTCAACCCGCGGGTTTCGCCGGGTTTGGCTAGACCCGTCGGTTCCAATCTCCGGTTCTGTGTTTCGGGTTTCATATTTATGGCCGCATTCAGATATACTACTGTTAATCGTAAAATATTGACATTGGTACGTCACGGTTCATTTTCTACGTATTAGTCGCCTTGATGTGCAAAACAAACATACTCATGTGCCCAACCACATCCTGAAAATGAGCGTCAACAGAGCATCAACAGAGCGTCAACGATATTTGGTCTTGCAATCTGTTTTGCCTATAAAGGCGGCCAATGATTCCTTTATGACTGAATACAACATATCGGAGGTGTGATTTCCCAGAACGTGTGACCAAAAATCGTTGACGCTCCATTGACGCTCATTTTCATGATGGGGCAGGGAGGGTATTGCAATCTGTTTTGCCTATAAAGGCCGCCAAAAATACCTCTATGACTGATTACAACCTATCAGAGGTGTGATTTCCCAGGACGCATGACCAAAAATCGTTGACGCTCCGTTGACGCTCATTTTCATGATGGGGCAGGGAGGGTATTGCAATCTGTTTTGCCTATACAGGCGGCCAAAAATACCTCTATGACTGACTACAACCTATCGGAGGTGTGATTTCCCAGGACACATCACCAAAAATCGTTGACGCTCCGTTGACACTCATTTTCATGATGGGGCAGGGAGGGTACTGCAATCTGTTTTGCCTTTAAAGGCAGCCAATAATTCCTTTATAACTGGCTACAACCTATCGGAGGTGTGATTTCCCAGGACGCATGACCAAAAATCGTTGACGCTCTGTTGACGCTCATTTTCATGATGGGGCAGGGAGGGTATTGCAATCTGTTTTGCCTATAAAGGCTGCCAATAATTACTTTATGACTGACTACAACCTATCGGAGGCGTGATTTCGCAGGACGCATGACCAAAAATCGTTGACGCTCCGTTGACGCTCATTTTCATGATGGGGCAGGGAGGGTATTGCAATCTGTTTTGCCTATAAAGGCCGCCAAAAATTCCTCTATGACTGATTACAACCTATCGGAGGTGGGATTTCCCGGGACGCATGACCAAAAATCATTGACGCTCTGTTGACGCTCATTTTGCCATGGCCGTATCCGCAATATGCAATCATTCATTTTGGCACACTCCATCATTCACATTGTTTTGGCTGCCTTTCTGGCGGTGTTATTAACTTTCTTCTTGATCACTAGGTTGTTCTTTAATAATACATAGATATATTTAATAATCATCTCCAAAATCCCGTGTCTTTCGGTCAATACTCGTCATCAGTTGCAGGATCGCTCAATCTGCTCCTCTTCTCTTCAAAATGGTTCTTAGCTGCATTACCACACCACAGATAGTGTACTAACCTTCATCAGTCAGCATATCCGGATCAAAATCGGTATCGTGCTCGGTTTCCTCATCATCGAAAAATTCCGGACAGGGAGGAGCTGTATGTCAATACGTATATCCGGCGGACAAATTGATTATTTGAGAAGGTTGAACTTCAGAAGTGTTAGCCGTTGGCGCGGGTGGCGTGCCTGGCAGTGGCGGAGTCGGCTCTGGAGGCCGCTCTCTGTGTTGGTCAGGTGGAGGTGTGTCTGTTCCTTTGCGTCTCCAGCGTGTAAGCGGATTCTTTGCGGTGCCATTTTGGCATGGAAGGCAGCCGGGCGTTTGGTTTTGACGAAGCATTGCCAGGTGTCTTTGTATCACAGTTCCCACCTGTTTGTGCCCAGGAAACTCAACACCCCGCTTCTTCTCTTCTCGGACCTCGGCGCGTGGTTTCTTAATGAGGTATTTCGTTTCCTCGATTGCGGCACGCGAAAAGCCTTCTTTGGCCATTTTGGCCATAATCAAAGCCCGGCGCATGTCGGACTGTTGCAGCTGTACCTGACCTCCTTGCCATGCCATAGTTGCCGACATGTTGAAAACCTACAAGACATTAGTTGCTGCTTCTAACAATGAAATTCGGCTGTTACCTCTACCATATATGATTCCGTCGCCTCCTGTAAGGTGATTAATGCCTGCTTCGTCCACCCACGGGGATGCTTATCAGCAAATTCATCTGCGAAAATCCCAGAGCTGACAACTGCATGATGTGCGATTTCGTGGACTGTGCGGACAAATGCCCTTGTCGACCATGGAGGATTCCCGTTACGGGCAGCAATAAATTCGTTACGTAGCTCTCTACGGATACCCGCTGTACGTTATACAGTTAATTGACCCCCCATTGCCTCGATATGGATATACTCACATCCCACTGCATGCTGCTTCTTATTTTTCCCGCTTCCAGTCTTGCGGACGATTTTTAAACGTGCATCATGGGTCATACGTTTGTTGGCTACATTGGCAGCGTCGCAGTGAACTAACTTGTGTCTGCGCTCTTGTTGAATGCCAAGTATATCAGATTGTGATGTAGCGCCCGCCAATCGGCCGGAATTCGATCCGCTCTCACCTGGCGGGCGTGGTTGTGTATCCATGATGTGCTGGTGTGGAATAGCAGAGGAAGATGATAACGAGAGGAAGTGGGAAGCCCTGAGGACTATATATTTAGTTTCTTGTCAGAATGGAATAAGTAGCAGCCAACATGATCGTTATGCTCAAGATAAATCCTGCTGAGTATGGCTGCAAGTTTCAGGGGTTTCCCACCACCCCGCAGATTGCAAACAGTCGGTCTGATGTTGTTTGTTTAATAACAGGGATGAACTGTGGTGTGAGACTGCAGATATCGACTAATTGCTATATATTAATAGGATGTTGTTCGAGGGAAAGGACGTCTGCTGACGTTTGTCTCAAATAATCCCCGGGATATTACAAAAAATGACGCTAACAATCATGTCATGTTGTACGGTTAGCGTCACTATTCCTGATTCATTGACAATCAAAAGGGAGATTTTGCTTTGTTCAAGATGAGTAAACATACCAACCTTGACATAAAAGACGCAGCTTGCCTCCATATTGTCCATAACTTGCAACATCCAACATCTCGCCCAACAACAAAGTCCACGCAAACGACAATGGTGAATGCTCCGAAAACGAACTTTTCGCCACTTTCGGCTGGCAGATACGGCAAATCGACACAGCGGTCAACCCAACGACGTCATCATGCGAAGGAAGGCAAGAGCGGCTTGGAAGCAGCGAGAGTCCGAGCCCTGGGGGCATTGCGCAGGTTGAGATCCAAAAAGAAGCTTGCGGCGGAAACACGACGAGAAACGCACTTCTTAAGCAATGAAGAGAAAGAGAAATGGATTGAGGATTATGTTGAGAGAGAGACCGCTGGGGCATGAAAGCGAGTTGAAGACGCAGAGGCAGCAGATCAACAAGAGCAGGACGATATGATGCATGCTGAAATCGCGGGATCAACCCTCAGAGAGCCCAAAATCACTTTTGAGGAGATGATGGCCGCTATCGGAGACAGTCTGAGTGATCTTGCATGTTCTGACAATGGGAAGGATGGGGAAGATGAGGATGAAGAGACAGAGCTGGGCAAGCTGAGCGAAGATGACGAACGCGGCTGGGTGATGGGCACAATCTCCAAAACGGTGCAGCACCGCATGGAGAGCTTCCGGCAGAAGCAGATGAGGCTTGATGAATTGACACAACCGGGATGGGAGGATGCAGCCGACTACTTCCGTGAACGAGATAAGGAGGCCGGAACAGCCAAATTAAGGGTTCCGGTAGTCATTCCACCTCAAACAGATGAAGCCGTGTCGGCACCCCCACCAACAACATTTGGACAGCTTATGGAGAGGTTTGACATTGTCCCTGCAATATCGCACATGCCGCAAGGGACTGCTCAACCAGAAATTTGTCATATTCGGCCCGGTTCGGTGAAACCGCAGTCGAACACAACCATATCCGGTCTTGAGACCGCCGCAGAGCCCGATATGTCACCTTTGCTGAAAGCGAAGCCTGTTGAACCAGTAAGCTTGTACCCCTGCATATAGCCTCCAGCTAATCACCATATAGATTTTGGATTCAGACGAAGACATGGTGACGGCTCCGGTGCCAGCGGAAGAATAGACAGGCAAAGTTTGAATATTGACGTCATCTGTTGGTGAAAAGCAATTTGTTTAGCACTTCTGCTACGTGTGCGCGTTTTCTTGATTTCAGTCATCAGCTAAAAATATTTCCGTCCGGGCGGAATGGCTCCGTCAGAGTGGACGCGCTTTGTCAGAGCCGTCAGAGACACCCCGGTGGCAGATTACTCCGCGCCCGGCCTCAATACCACCCGTCGCGTTGCATATCGCCCTCCGATCGCTGTTTCACCGTTTCTTCTTGCTCTGTCGGTCTCCCATTTTAAACGAACGCTCTCGCGTTGTGGCCAACTGTGACCATACGTCGGAATGGGTTCATTGGGTACGAGCTTGCATCGGGTTTGCAATGCGATGGGTGATGCTGCGAAAATCTCTCCTCGCGTTCCTTCCACCTGCGCGCTAAATGCAATTCTCTCTTTAGTAATTATACGGGACTGCAAGGCGATGGGTGACGCTGCGAAAATCTCTCCTCGCGTTCCTTCTACCTGCGCGCAAAATGCAATTCTCTCTTTACTAATTATACACATCATTCCAGGTCGCCAGATCTATGTGGCTATTTACAATCCATCGCTCGTTCCGTCCGTCTCCAGTCTTAGTACTAGTAGCTATCTCTTGAATTACATGCGCGCAGCCGACGAGGTTTCCCACG
>Ga0307515_10004115_pt1 | contig 30284 bp, 37 predicted proteins | sample 17_EM_MG_FD_194513 | JGI IMG/M metagenome (GOLD analysis project Ga0307515, IMG submission 194513) | Populus trichocarpa ectomycorrhiza microbial communities from riparian zone in the Pacific Northwest, United States - 17_EM | ecosystem: Host-associated > Plants > Roots > Unclassified | place... | reverse complement strand
GCGTGGCATTATGATGGTGGCTGACGATCAACCTAAGCCTCGTTCTAGACAGTGCGGCGCTTCGCTTCAGTTTTGGTCTATCCCCGCTGACTTCGGGCAACATGCAGATATCACACTTCAAGACACCTTGCATCCGGATCATGCGCTTAGGTTGTTTATAGACAATCGGGAGCTAGCGCTGCAGCCGCAAGGTAACCGAACCTGGACACCAGCCCAACCCCCGTATGTCCCTTATTTTCCCACTACGCACACTCACCGATGGCTGTGCATGTATAGAGGTATTTCTCCGACATCCGAGATGCGCGCTGAGATCCAAATGAGAGGTCATTCATTTTGGCCCAAAATTCGACGGCCGAGCGAGGCGATCGACCTTCAACCGCTTTTCAATGAGTATCGTAGCACCATCAAGCACATATTCACGGTACCGAGTCAGTCATGACCACTGACTGTCCGCTCGTATTTAATCGCGATCGCAGAGGACATTATTTTCGTTGGAAAGCACCACCAGTATCATTGGTCTCTAACATTCCATTTCTCTGCGATCACTACCGTTCGTCTCTTTGCAACTGCCCATCCTCGCCAGGTAATAATCTTTGCATAGAGGGAATCTCTGCGCCGTTCGCTCGGTGGACTCGAAAAATGTTTAGAAGGTTACTTCCCACTGATGAGCGGATCGACTGAGAGAGCTGTGGAGACCACTCTTAAATATGGCGCTGTATTCGCCGAGGTCCGTTATTCCACGTAGAAACTGGCAGAACGTTGACACCTTGTAGTTGAATCCAATCACAAAGGCTGTCTTCGGTGTTGCCAATGTTACGTTTGAGGTTCGTACTCGCTGCTGGCATATTAAGAGCAGAGCTAATGCTTGATCATTTAGGTCTTGAAGATACATAACGAGTACGACCAGATACCATCGGGTCTTCTTGACCGATTGAAGCGCCTTTTATCCTTCGCGGACATTGTGGCGGACAGAATAGTCGAGGACAAATTGGTCTGCGAAGAGACGGATCTCTTGGAGGAGATCATCCCGCGAATGTATGAGGTGATGCACAGAGTCGCGAAAGTTTCGTACGACTACGTCACACATGGTAGGTCGTCATCTGTGACTTTGGCAAGCACTAATAATTCCAGCGAGAACGGCGGGCGGGTCGGTCTACCAGGAGAAAATCAAAGAAATAGACAGCGAGTTGACGAAGGTCGTCGACGACTTCGACCGTGCAGTAAATGTTGAAGCGCTCCGCCGAACCAAGGAGACTGGTGAGCGCTCCTTCTCTCCAAGTCTCCATAGATCATTCTCAACAGTTCCATGTAGAACAGCACCTTTTACTTGGCCGTCTCAAAGATGTCAAGACCACCTATGCCTGGGATCTCTGCTGTATGGAAGGGACTCGCAAATCCCTCCTCGAAAAAGTCATAGCTTGGGCGACCAACGGATTGGAGCAGACAGACCAGAGAAATGTTTACTGGATCTACGGCCTACCTGGCATCGGCAAAACATCGTTAGCACATTCGATCTGCGCGAGCCTTCACGATAAAGAGCAGCTCGCCGGAGCGTTTTTCTGCCAGAGAGACGACCAGGAATTGAGAGAGCCCAAAAATATCCTTCCGACTCTCATCCGCAAACTTGCGATACTCTTCCCCCCGTTTCGAAGTATTGTCGCAGAATGTCTTCGTAACGACCCCAACATAGCACCGGAATCAATGCGACCTACTCTCTTCCTTGACTTCATCCGAAAACTTCCTCGCCTCCCAAAAAAGACTCTCGTGTTTGTCATTGACGCCCTTGATGAGTGCGGCAACACTGAGAGTCGTCCGGGCGTCCTTCAGGCCCTGACAGACGCGACCGCATGTGCTCCGTGGCTCAAGGTTATCATCACCAGTAGACAAGAAGTCGATATCCAACGTTTCTTTGATAGTTCTACCCAATTGTCGCATTTGCGATGTGATTTGACGGCAGATGAGGAGACCACATCCGACCTACGAGTCTTCGCCAAACACCGATTCGATTGGGTGGCTTCAATGCAGCACCTCGAATCTCCTTGGCCAGAACCATCATTCGTCGACAGAGTTATCTCCCGGGCAGCGGGCCTGTTCATCTTCATCGAAACTCTTGCACGTGCCCTTGCGAAATCCCATGACGCCGATGAGCTGTTGGCGACGACCTTGCATGACCCAGCCAGTCCTGGTTTGGCGTCTCTATACGGACTTTACGCCAGTATCGTCAGAACACTGAGAGTGCCTAGCTGTGCTGAATTTCGGCTGGTGATTGGAGTGCTCCTTTCAACGGCGCCGTATCGACCACTGTGCGACGAGACGATTGCAAAGTTGGCAGGAGTGAGGGTTAACCTGGTGAAAATATGGGTAGAAGATCTCGGCTCTATGCTCTATCGAGACGAAGGAGCCAGTGGAGGGATTCGGGTCCGGCATTTGTCCATTTCGGACTTCTTTGTGAGCGATAACTGTCAGGGCGACTATCAGGTTAACCTCCGAGACGCAAATGTGAAACTGGGTATCGCTTGCCTCGAGAAGATGATCGAACAGCTCCGTTTCAATATCTGCGGGCTCGAAGATTCCCGACTCGCGAATGCCGATGTGGAGGGACTCGCATCGCGAATCAAAGAAAATATCTCCGACGATTTGCAGTATAGTTCTCTGTATTGGTCAAATCATCTTTGCTTTACTCCCGACACTGGCGAGAGGCGTGTGTGGGACATGCTGAGGAAATTCTTTGAAGGGCCGTATGCACTATTTTGGGTTGAAGTATTGAGCATTATGGGGATGCTGCGAATTGGGGTTCCAAGCCTTCGAGAACTGACATCGAAATTGGTCAAGGTGAGTACAGCTCCGGTTTACTGTGGTGGGAATTCCAAAGTGATTCCAACTTACTCTAGGATACGGATGAGACACTTTTGGAAAGAATTCAGGATATTTGTCATTTCATGATCGCCTTCCGCACTCCCATCTCCATGAGCACTCCGCACACCTATATTTCAACAGGACCATTCCTACCCTCAGAGTCACCTTTATCAACGATCTTCAGCACATATTTCACTAAAGGTATCCAGGTGCAAAGCAGAAAACTGTCGTCATGGCCAGAGCCGCCATTAGAATGGATTGGACACAAGGGCCGTGTGAATTGCATAAGTTATTCTCCCAACGGGTGCTACATTGCCACTGGGTCGGATGACTGCACGATTCGGATCTGGGATGCCGGGACTGGCTCTGCAGTTGGCAAACCATTGGAAGGGCACACTCACTGGGTGTGGGCAGTTGCTTACTCTCCCGATGGGCGGCACATCATCTCTGGATCAGATGATAACACAATTCGAATCTGGAATGCTGAGACTGTCTCTGCAGTCGGCGAGCCTTTGGAGGGGCACACCGGTGGGGTGTGCTCAGTTGCTTACTCTCCCGATGGGCAGTACATCGTTTCTGGGTCATATGACAAGACAATTCGAATTTGGAATGCTGAGACTGGCTCTGCAGTCGGCGAGCCTTTGGAGGGGCACACTCGCGGGGTGTTTTCAGTTGCTTACTCTCCCGATGGGCGCCACATCATCTCTGGATCATATGACGAGACAATTCGAATTTGGAATGTTGAGACTGGCTCTGCAGTCGGCGAACCTTTGGAAGGGCACACTCGCGGGGTGTTTTCAGTTGCTTACTCTCCCGATGGGCGGCATATCACCTCTGGATCATCTGACAAGACAATTCGAATCTGGAATGCTGAGACTGGCTCTGCAGTCGGTAACCCTTTGGAGGGGCACACTCACTGGGTGTTGTCAGTTGCGTACTCTCCCGATGGGCGGCATATCATGTCTGCATCATATGACAGCACAATTCGAATCTGGAATGCTGAGACTGGCTCTGCAGTCGGCAAGCCTTTGTCAGGGCACACTGGCGGGGTGAACTCAGTTGCTTACTCTCCTGATGGTCGGTACATCATCTCTGGGTCATCTGATAACACAATTCGAATCTGGAATGCCGAGACTGGCTCTGCAGTCGGCAAACCTTTGGAAGGGCACACTGACTGGGTATTGTCAGTTGCTTACTCTCCCGATGGGCAGCACATCATCTCTGGATCATATGACGAGACAATCCGAATCTGGAATGCTGAGACTGGCTCTGCGATCGGCAATCCTTTGCAGGAGCACACTGGTGGAGTGTTTTCAGTTGCTTACTCTCCCGATGGGCGGCACATCATGTCTGGATCATATGACGAGACAATTCGAATCTGGAATGCTGAGACTGGCTCTTCAGTCGGCAAGCCTTTGGAGGGGCACACTGACTGGGTGTTGTCAGTTGCTTGCTCTTCCAATGGGCGGCATATCATCTCTGGATCAGATGACAGCACAATTCGAATCTGGAATACTAAGACTGGCTCTGCAGTCAGCAAGCCTTTGGAGGGCCACACCGGCGGAGTGTGCTCAGTCGCTTACTCTCCCGATGGGCAGCACATCATTTCTGGATCTGGAGACAAGACAATTCGAATCTGGAATGCTGAGACTGGCTCTGCCGTCTGCAAGCCATTGGAGGGGCACACCGGCGGGGTAAACTCAGCTGCTTTCTCTCCCGATGGGCAGCACATCACCTCTGGATCATATGACAACACAATTAGAGTTTGGAGTGCTGAGACTGGCTCTGCAGCCGGCAAGCCTTTGGAGGGCCACACTGCTGGGGTGTTCTCAGTTGCTTACTCTCCCGATGGGCAGCACATTATCTCTGGATCATCTGACAAGACAATTCGAATCTGGAATGCCGAGACTGGCTCTGCAGTCGGCAAATCTTTGGAGGGGCACACTCGCCCTGTGGCGTCCGTTGCATACTCTCCCGATGGGCAGCATATCATTTCTGGACCCAGTGACGTGGCTATTCACTTATGGGACTCATTTCCACAAATTCCTTCCCGGTTCACCTCGTACATCGACGCTGAACGGCCAGACCAAGAGGGTTGGGTTAGAGACCCGGCTGGAGGCTTACTCTATTGGGTACCCCATGACTGTCGTGCAGGCCTACATTCACTTGCTTTCCTCACAATCCCTCTCGCATCCCCTGTTCGTTCAGTTTCCCTTCATTTTGATGAGTTTGTATTTGGAAAGTCTTGGACCCAAATTTATAACACTGCGCGGCCTTAGCCTTTCTTTATTCTTGACTCTGTGCTTGTTGTTTGCGATGTTGGTTGCACGTGCTCGTGCTAGGTTGCAGTTCCTCCGTCGTATTCTAACATTGTCACGTATTTCCATTTATAATGACATGCAAATATGATTTCCGATACGATTCTGTCTCCTTTGTATGATGCATGGACCGGAGGACATGGACGACTTTGCAGACTAAATGTGTGGACCTATTGTTGAAACCCCTCACGCTATATACACAGAACAGGGACCAAACAACAAACACAGAGACGTGACATTGAGTCATGCTCACTCAACACCTGTAACTTGCGATGAAATCTCCAAAGATCTCCAATTAAGAGGAGAGATGATTCACATGATAGACTGATTCACGAACACACAAGACCTACCCAGAGCACCAGCGGTTTAAAGCAAAGTATGGGTAGCGTTTCAAAGCGTCCACAAAGGTACAATTCAAGGTATGGGGCGAACTGATGGTGGAAGGTTGAATAGTTGTGCTTAGGTTATGGGCCTAGCGTCGAGAGTATGCAAACCAATGAAATAAAGCTGAATCTTATTTACCGTCCACCTCTGCAGTCCGTTTGGTCCCCATCCCACGTACAAATATGTCGAGTCTAGCTAGATCTGCACTGGGGGGTCTACGAGCACTCACATGTTGATACCAGTTGTCGAAATATTACTGATAGCATGGAAGAAGTTTTCCTGATAGTGTGGCACCCATCCTCTGTTCAAATCGTTTATTAAATGCGCAGTATTTCCAAGTCCGAGCTCCGCGTCCTAATTGGACATGGTTGCGATCCACGCCACGCTGTGTAGGGGTGGGGTGTGTTTCCGGATTGGCACACAGTGCCGGTCGATGTACTATATTGCTGAGAATGCCAGAGCAGATAACCAGCAGATGATAGGAGTACAGAGGCAGATATATGGGCATTTTGGATACGAACCACTCGTCCTGCTGCGGTATCATGAAATACAAACCAAAATGTACAAGACCCCGTTCATTTCTTCAGTGCACGCACAAGTGGTAAACAAAGGCTCAACATGGTTGACCCGGCCACGTTGTCACGTTCATTCTTTTAGACGGCGTCGCAATGCTTTGTCACCTGTGGCGGATTATGGAGCATTGCGACTCCGATGGACGTGCTGGAAAGGTTCCGGCTGGAGAAATCCTTTGGGAGCGAATGGCTGGTGCTTCCCGCTGACACGAGCAGTACCTGGACTCAGGTAGGAGACCAAGAGGATGGAGTGGTGCTGTGTGGGGGGAGTGTACGCCAGGTCCCGTTATGAGTAGGGAATGGCTTGGTTGGCGCGATTTTTCCTGCTCAGTTATCCGGGCGAGGACAACGATGGTCATTGCAGAAAAGACCCCAGGAGCGCGCAGGTCGGTGAGTCGCCGCCCACTGTGGTGAGCCAGCCAAAATTTGACACCTTGGGACCGTCTCGCCCACAAGCCCTCGCGCTACTCCGATATTGGCACTGTCAGCATTGTCACCTTTCACGAGGCTTCAACTTCCACTGATATCATACTCCAGTCTCCTCTCTACGTCCTCGATGTTATCTGGTCAACCGCCCCCAGAGGGCGTTATCAGTGGTGTAAGCGCAATCATATGGGCTCTTACCTTACTTCCTCTCCTAAAATACGTCACTGTACCAGCAAGTGACGTCTTACAACTTTGATTCACAATCCGCTGTTCGCCAGGTCGTTTTTGGGCTCCAATTTGGGTGAAGGGCGATTTCGCGCTTTTCCAAGGCCTCTTCCCGCCAAAAACAATCGACCATGACGGTGAACGGTGCCTCACTGGCGACTCAAAACTTCAACCCTCTACGCTTTCAATCAGCTCGCGTGTTTTGCACGCTATCAGGTGGCCTCTTCATCTCGTACCGAAAATGACATCTCTTTCATTGTCTTTCGCAGACCTTGTTTGCTACAGCTCTTACGTTTGCTGATGGAATGCTCACCCCCGCTGTCTCCATAACCTCGGCTGTCGCCGGTCTCGGATTGTCCATACCAAGCCTGACCAACAACATTGACTCTATTTCTATCGGAATCTTAGTTGCCCTGTTCATGGCCCAGAGATTTGGAACTGCCAGACTCTCTTTCGTCTTTTCGTCCGGTACGTCTCCAGAATCAATTGAAGAGTTATTAAATAACATTCCTCGTGCCGGTAGTGGCATTTTTGTGGTTCACACTCATCGGTGGTTGTGGCACCTAAAACATATCCACCTATCCGACCATTTTCCGTGCATTTGACCCATCTCGGGCGATACTTTGTTAGTCCCCAGCACTCGATTTATACACCTGGCCGAGGGTGTGGTACAGTGTTCATTCGATCAAAAAAGTACTCTGCGCTGGCTGGGGTGTTCCTTGCGTTGACTGGTTGCGAAGCGCTCTTCGCCAAGTGAGACGGTGTTCCATTTTGCCTGTGCTCTTGCTAATTGGTGTTCTCTTTCAGCCTCGGACAGTTCAATCGTTTCTCGATTCAGGTGCTTATTGCTCGCTCCTCTCTCTTTCGCATCCTTCGTATATCCTGTCTCATCTTTGCCAACCTTGGCCAAGGTATTCGGCTTATCGCTGTGGGATACAAATGCATCTCTATACTGGTGAGGACCAGACGTCATGATTACCCCTACATCAACCTATGCTTACTCAACACAGGATTGTATATGTCGTTGCACTTATGGCCACGGTGAGTCCCTCCTCTGATTGCGTTCCCCATATCAGCGACTGAGCGACCGTGTAGCTCATCACCTCTCAAGCCATGATCACGGCCACCTTCTCTCTTGTACAACAGCTCATCAACTTGAAGAGCCTGCCTCCGTATGTTGTCAGCCATAGACGTGGATCAAGGTCTCACATTCTGAGTTTATCTTTAGTCTTCGGATGCGCCATACCTCAGAGACGCTACAAGGCCAAATCTACATTCCTACCGTCAACTGGGTCCGTGAGTTATTATCATCTCTCTGCGCCCACGGGCAGCGGTTCAACAATAGCTCAAAGTCTGCATCGGGACGGTCGCTCTGTTGCTCATATTTACGAACCTGACTCGTTTGACCTACGCATATGTGTGCGTATACCTTGTATTTCCTCCGATCCTCCTTCCTGAATCCGTTTTAGATTTGCAGTTGCCACGGTCATGTTCGTCACTGCCACTATGATTACACTACAAATTCCGTATGTGAAGCACAAGCCATGGATCTTGGCAATCGCCTGGCTCCTCTTCTTTGGCTTCTTGGACGGTCTGTTCTTTGGTGCAGCCCTCGAAAAGGCTCCTCACGGTGCTTGAATCCCTTTGCTAATGGGAATTATTTGTGGAGGCTATGGTCATCTCATTCTACATGTGCAACGTTCAGCTCCCTCCTCATGATCTTCTGGACATGGGCAAAAGGACTGGAGGATGAGTTCGATGGATCAAACCGTCGCAACCTCCGTCACTTCATTTCCATCGAGGTTCAAAGCCTCGGTCGAGCAGGTTCTCTCCGTGTCCACACCGGCCTTCCTTGACTCGCTCCGCCTTTCGACCTTCTCCCTTGGCACCAAAGCGCCACACATCGACGAAGTCCGCACACATACTGACACCGCCGAGCAAATTTCCGAGAAACCTACACGCGCGGCTTCGCCCTCGGTTCGAATCGGCGACAAGGGATGAAGCTGGGATCAGCGAGATGAATATCGCCACTTTAGATGATCAGCTGAGGGAAGAAGTCTCGCTGTCCCTACACAGGGATATCCCTACCGGCTTGACCCATCGAAGCACTGGTAGAATCACACTTGATGACAAGAAAAAGGAAGAGAAACTGGTTCTTGCGAGGCTACAACGTGTGCAAATTTCCATAACCTGTCAGCTGGAAAAGGTGCTCCGCACACATTCTACGGCTTCTTGCGACAGTGGCCTAGTGTTCCAAGGGTCGTCGTGAGTATGCCCCTATTCATTCTTAGGATATTTCTCACCCTGAATCGCTAGATTCTCTTGTCCGTTCTCGCAATGCCGATCAACCGTCCCCACTCAAGACCACTTTCATGTTACAAAAGTCCGGAACACACCTAGTAGGCTGTACATCCTTTCTCATACTGCACATCTAATGTCTCCTTTACGGTGTAACATATGAAGGGTTTCAGGGACAATTCAATGTTGATATTGAGGCCATCTTGAATCTCCTCTGTTCGTACATCCAATCACCATCTCCTTCGTATGCTTACGGTGCTTACATTCTGTCAGTGGGGCTCGAGCGCAACATCGCTTTTCGAAGGGCTTCGGTTCGCAGCAGCACACACGACGCATCTGTTTGTTGAACGAGTACAACCAGCCCTAACGCTGCAGGGAGTAGGAAGACAAACGTGAAGTATATAAGGGCAAACAGTGCGCTAAATATGCAAAACATGAACAAAACACAAAACACAAAACATGGCGTGTGATAAGTCCTCACTCAACACTGTTCGTATACCTAGACACTACCTCTCCAATTCACACAGCATATTGACATTCTTTTAGTGTCCCACATTACCATGTCATTTCGAAACGACTTGCTGGGTTCTTCGGTGCACCAGTTCTCAGCTGGTTCAGGAGAATATTAATCGGGGATATCTATCGTAGTATCGGTGAGTCTACTTTCTTCTAGGAAATCAATCCCCGGCTTATGTTTATCGTAGCCTATATGTTCCCCAAGACTGTAGACCGGCTGGCATCTGGCGACGAGTACGTGCCGTTCACACTCTACTCTTTTTTTCGTGTGCTGATACCCTCGATAGGATAATACATGTCGGCATTAGTTGCGAGATTTGATGGAACGAGCCCAAACTGCTCGGTCAGGTGGGCACTGAAGCCGCAATGATCAGGTAACACACTAGGAAAATAATCAGAGACATCGACGCGCTCATGCCAGCCGGATCCTTGTACGTGGCCTTTGTAGCTCCAGGCCCTGCTGGACCAAAGCACTGTTTAATTGCACACTCTACAAATAACGGTTTGGTTTTGCGCTCCTTGGATGGTGCTTCCATCGCGACCTTCTCTTTGCCCTTTACAACGGCTCAGGATTGTGGTGAGACTGAATCTGCCCTTGTCCTTTACTTTGTCTTGCCGTTTGATGATTACTTGTCGACGAGATCGCAAAACTACGTACTCGTGTCTTACCATTTATCATCATCATTCACTGTGGTGGTCTCCAAGGTCTCTGTGTCTCCATGCTCCGAACCGAATCGGACCAGCCCGTTTTATGACACCATGACTCATGCTTGCATGTAACCAGCTTTGCCTTTGTTCAAGCAATAGTACGCATCACCAATTAAGCCACTCGACATAAAAGCGCCAATTTACCAGCGGTGCCAGCTTGCGGATCGATCTCAAAGGCGCCAATCGTCGCCTCTTAAAGCGCCACGCCCAACCCTATCCTCTTCGCCCGCCCCCCCATCATGGCGGATCCCTCAACGATTCTTGCCATTCTGCAGTTCGTCGGCACAGCAACCATGGCAGTGTGCGAGGCAGTCGGCAAGGAGACCGAGCTCGAACACGAGGAGCGACAAGCTCTGAAAGAGCTACGTGAAGGGGTCGAGAGCCTAAAGTCCGATACATTGGTGTACAAGGACCTCCTGAATGCGATGGAGAGCGATACCGATCTTGATAAGCGCTCTCCGTATGCACGCTTCATCCAACGGTTCGTGATAGGGTTGCGCTCGAGCTCATATCTTCACAAAGCTCATGATTTACAATATCACAGAACGGACGGGAAGGAGGCAATGGAAAGCCTTGAAAGAGCGCTCAAGGCTACACAACTACTGCTTGAGGACAACCCAGCAGGAAATCGCCAGGAAATCACAGTGAATCCCTCCGGGTACAAGAAACCTAAGAAAGCTCTTAACTTTATACTCAACGTCATCAAGGCCGACTTTCGGCCAGGACATCGTCATGAGCTCACCAACGATCTCAAAGACGCGACCTTCGAAATCCTTGCGTGCCAACAGAACAACGAACATGCATTTAAACTTGTCTTCAATCTTTATGTGATCGCTCAGAAGTGGACTGGTCGCCGTTTCTCTATCGATAACATAGGCAATATTCAGGACCCCGTCGGGCAGGCCCTCGCTTCCGTTCTTCACGCTTTTCACGTCCATCCTTTTGCTGTCTCACCAGAAGGAGATAGTCGAGTTGACCTACCTACATTTGCGATCCTCAACCATAATCACGAGACTGCCGATCGACACAAGCAGCTAGCTCGACGAATCGGCAAGGCCTGGGTGGATGACCGCGTCCGCAAATCCGATACGCAGGTTCAAGACATTACTTCCTTGCAAACCTCGTTGTTTGAGCTCTTATGGAGTGGGACAGTAGAACAACTAAAGGGGCACAGTGTCTACTCCTCCGACGATCCTGAACGACCAGACTTCGAGAAGGCAGTGGAGGAGCTGGAAAGGGCGTTGCAAGAGGCAATCGTACGATCGAGGAAGCAACGCTTCACAATTGCATTCTGCGGTATGGTCAACGCCGGCAAGTCGCTGTTCTTGAATGCGCTCATGGGTCGTGCGATTCTCCCATCCGATGGTGAGTCTGCTAATTATCGCACGCCGCACTCTATACTAAGTATCACTGCAGAGCTTCCTTCTACAGCTTGGCCATGCCGGATTCGCCATGTCGAAGGTCAGACAGTCCCCGAACTGCAATTTAAGGCTGAACCATTCGTCGTCGCGTTGAGGAAGCTTCAGGATCATCAGTATGGCCGGAAGATGCAGACCTACCAACCTCCACCGGAGAATATGTTCGAAGCACTGCTCTCTGACGCCCCATTCGAACCTTCGGAAGAAGAAGTTTTACTCAGGACGACACACAGTCAATGGATTGACCTCCATGCTGCTACCCGCGATAACCTATTGAAGTTTGAGACACCTGGGTTTAACTTGCCTCGAATGGCGACTGGGGAACAAAACGTGAAGACGCTGGTAAGCTTCATGTACTGCTGTACAGCTCTATTTTGAACTGACGGTATTTTCAGCTAGGTCAGTTGAACGATATCGTCCGATTGTGCCAACGATTCGACCTCAAGTTTGATATGAGCAAGGTCGACTGGCCATTGCTCACGGTCGAGTTCAACTCACTGCGTGGCCACAAAATGGATGGTATTTACGAGGTTTGTCGCAATACTCTTACGGTCTTTGCCAGTTGCTGATCCTCATATTCAGTTCATCGACTTACCAGTGAGTTCACTGAATGTAACCACACCACTTTAGCTGTAACTGATTCATCATCAGGGTATCGGTGAAAGTTTTCGTGATGTGAGGTTTCCGTTGTTGCCGTTTGATCACGCCTGACCTTCATTCGCCAGTTCAATTTTGAATCGCTCGTCCGCCTCGTGGCATCTGACTCGAACGCGATCGTACCGATTGTGTCGTTCAAGGAGATCCCACGTAGTGACTGGAAACGTCTCCCTGAACTTGTCGCGAATGGATTCAATGGGAGGGCAGACGTGGTTGTTTGCACTCACTTGGACCAAGTCTCGAAGGACAATTTGGATGAGCAGCTGAAGACTGTGATAAGGACATTCTGGCCGAAGGGTGTTTGGAACACCAATCGTGTGGTCCCTTGTTCCTCCCTCATGGGTCTAAGTGCGAGGGATTTGCTCGACAAGTCTAGTAGGACCAAACCTCCGTTTAAGACCGTCTGGAATAAGCAGGTTGTAGGTTATCATGTACGTGGGCCACTATTCTCAACGGCCTGCGCTGAACAGCCACCCAGTGCGCCGCCAAAATTCTCGGGTTGGGAAACCCAGAATCTGCTTATGACAGGTTCTCCATCCAAACATGGCAGGAACAACTCCAAGAGGAACTCCGTACCAGTGGTCTTCCTGGGGCCATCCAAAAGCTGACCAAAGAAATGGTCGACAGCGCTCGAATCAACGCGCTCCTTAGAGAGGCAGATACGATCGCCAGACAGTTACGGGAAATGAGTAACGTTCAAGAGTACGTCCTGTTTCTGTTATAGCTCGCCTTCATTTGACTTAGTCCCTCAGACGAAGGCTCCTTGAAGCAAGGCGAACCAAAGACGACTACAACTCCGCAAAAGGGGCGTATGATCAAACGCGCGATCAATTCCAGGCCGTGTTGGATACTTGGAACCGAGAGGAGCATATGCAGATCCAAGATAACCGCCAGCTGCTCGAAAGGGCATCGTCAATGATCTCGCAGAAAGCATATGGATACATTAGGCAGGCAATTGATAGGACATTGCAAGATTGGAGACTCGGGGACATTCGGTCAGAGGACAGGGACCCAGGTCGTGGACCCCGAGGTGCCCCTGCAGGTGAAAATGGAGTAAGTGTGTAGGAGCACCCCGCTTTGACAAGGTGTACTCAACAGGTGGCCTATAGCGCGCTATTATACTGACTGTGAAGACTCGAGCGCATGCTGAAGAGTTTCTGCAGTTAAGTCAGCGAGAACTCCACTCGGCCTTGAATGCTGTCAAGTCGGAGTACGTGACGACTATCCGAAGGCTGGCTGAGACAGCAAAGGACAGGCGTTTCAAGGCTCTGCGAGATGCAATCCAGCTCTTGGACTCCAGGCTTCAGCCTGAACTTCGTGAGACGATTGTTGGTAGGTGGATTTCTGGACCGTATGAAGTGACATGGGTGTATTGATATCGTTTAGGTGACCTCGAATCCCAGTCCACAGATATCCGTCGAGTTGCATTCCAGCAAATCCGTAACGTGATCAGGAAGACGGCCACCCGCCACACGGCGCAGACCGCCTTCCGTGCCATAGAAGAGAAGCTCGCCCGCTCATGGCTAGGTTCTGGCAATCCTATCACGAGCGACGGTGAATCCGAATCCGATCAGGGGGACGGTGCTGAGGCAGCTGTCCAGCGAAGCATCGACGAACTTGGCTTCATGCTTCGCGCACCGATCACGATGCTCGCTACTGTGCCCTTTGTGTTCGGTCTCCCCATCTGGCCATGGATGGTCCATTCTCGAGCGTATCATCTCGATATGGATGTCATCTACGACCGGTACAGGGACGAGATTGTGGACCCTTGGATCAGGAGTCTCAAAGAGGAAGGAGAGAAGAGCCTTATTGGAACGATCGAGGTCAGTTCGAAGGTGGCGAAAGATTTGGTGACTTCCGCGCTTGAAAGAGAGGATAACCGATACAAGCGAGAGCTTGAAGGAAAAAACGAGCCTATGGACCAAGGAACAGTGCAACATCTCATTGCCATATACGGGAACCTCGTAGCGGCCGAGGAGGCATTGAGGGCGTTGTTCGCTCGTGTCGAGGGTTTACAGGAACGGAGCGGACAGTGAAAGTATCTGGACAAATTTTATGCTTGCTGGGAATCATTTCTGAAGGACCTATCTCATATCTCGGAACTCATATGTACACTTTGATATCGTCGAGAGACTAAAGTCCGTCGTCTCATCGTCGCCGTCCTGCAAATAGCCACGGTGAATCGTTTCAGCTCTCTATCCACCTTAAGGGTATCCTCAAAAGTGGCGCCCTAAAGACACAGACCCACTCGCAGTGGGGCGCAGTTTCCGTATTTGCTGGATCGTATGCGTCGACATTTAATTCTGGTAGTGCTTGTAGGAAGCTGGAGAGGAGATCGAAGTAGGGCCGGAAGTGCGCCAGTCAGTGTGGCATCATGATTGATATGCATCCATGGCGAAGAGAATGAGGCGTGGCGCGTTCCACTCATGTCTCTAGTGTGCGGCGTGATAGGCACTTTGAGGTGTAAAACCTAGAAAGTGCGTCAGCGCCCGATGGCGGCTAAAAACTGTCCGCTGATCCTCTTGTGCCCAGAGTTGTCCAATGAAGCCATCGCCACCACGCATGACTGGTCAAAGTTTTGGGTCATTCGAGAGTTAGCGGATGACACCCGCAGATGCTGAGAGTGTACGAAATTCGTCTGACGTATGTTCACAGAAGCTCTCTCGATCGGGGCTATGTCAGAGTCGCAAGGTATTACCAGGCCTGTTTATCGCGAGTAAGGGTGGCCCTTGGGATTGCATGGTGGGTGCCAAGCTGTGGCGTGAAGCATAGGGGCGACTGTCTTGGTCGAATTAAGAGTGTGGCCGGGTGACGAGATTCGGGGCAGTGATAAACGTCGAAGATGAAAAAGGGCTCGAATGTGATACCACAATTGCATCTGGGCATAAGATGAGACAGACGTACCAGAAATACCAGTGGCGTTGAGACTCCCAAGGTATTGGCGCATTTGACGAGTTGGGAAGGTTAGAAAAGCATGCGTTGGGGTTTAGAGTGTCCACCAAAACCCATGTTATCCACTAGGGCGTTCACTGGATGGTAGAGCGAGAGGGGAAGATATATATAGATGGAGGTTTATCGACCAGATGGCACTGGGAGATGTAGAGGTTAAGGAAGTGGAAGAAAAAAAAAATGGCCAAGGTCGGTGGCAGTGTCACATGGGCTGCAAATAATGTTGTGACTCTACTTCTTGACCAGACCGGTTTCTTTCGCCGACCTGTTGCCATTTGCATTAGGGCAAATATGTAGTCCACCATTCTCTATTTACACCAGAGAGACCTTGTCCAAAACAAACCTTGACAGCTGGCCACGGGCCGAATTAAAAGTAAATACCAAAGAGCAGATAAATGGTACATGGTGAGCCCATTAGTGACCAGTCTACTGCTCAGTAAGTCCCGGATATTGCCAGAATTGATGTTTTACCATTTAGATTACCGCTGTATGTCCTCGCTACTAATTGTTTTATTTCACGCTTGTTGGACCTTTCCTTACCCGGGCACGGCATATCGGATACAGTCTGATCTCTTTGGGACTCCTTCATTCATTTTCTTCCAAGTCCAACGCGACAACGTCAAGCGTCCTTGAACAAACCTCTGGATTGAAAGACCCGTGCTCTTCCCTTTCGCCTTCGGCTCAATAGATTTCAACCATAACCTAGATTCACGGCCCCCTAACAAATGCCTGGCACTACTGGCACTTCCTCAAGCTTTTGTCATAGGATTGCCCATATAGACTTCGAACTGTCTTCAGTGATTGCGCCCGATCAGATAACCGATGCCCGTGAGCGCCCAATCAGCTTCCCTCATATCTTTTGACCTCACCACTGCCGCACGATGGGTGATCCACTCAGCCTCGCAACGGGTGTGCTATCTGTCGTGGGTTTTGTCCTACAGATTGCATCCGGAGCGGTTGGCATGGTGGAAAGGACCGTCACTGCTCATGCTACTCAGCGGCGGGTCGTTAGGAATCTGCGACGCGAGCTCGAGAAGACAGTTAAAGGAACTACGAGTATGCAAATTGTCCTTACAACCATGCTCGGAAACACCAAGGATAAGACCGTAAAAAGGATGTGCAGAAGGTATGTTTTGTTCAAGGTCGCTCCAATGACGCCAGCTGAGCTCACTTCGATTGACCAGTACAGAATGTGTCATCGCACTACAGCAGCTGACAAAGGCGCTAGAGGCCACCCAAGAATGGCTTGAGCAATGGTTCAACAATGAAGACTCTGCTCCCATCGTCCCCCACAATGCACTGCCTAGTAACCGAAGGTCGATTAAATTCATCCAGGCTGTCTTCAAGCACAATTTCTCCCCGTCAGCGATCAGCGATGCCATTGACGCTGTCGATGAACTCCAATTTGAAGTTACAAAGCATCGAGAGGAGACAGAAAACGCATTTCAGCACCTCTGGTACCTCTACAGCGTGCAGAGTTTCCGCACCATTCAAGGGCTTACGAGCGTCGAAAGCCTGGCGTCTGTTTCGACTCGTGTCAGCATTCGGACTCTCGCATCCATCTCTAGCCGAATCGCAGAATGTTCTGCCCTTTATGCTGAGGATGATGGAGGGCTTATGGACGATTCAAATGATCCAATTCAGTGGCTGCGGGAACAGGCTTTACGGGCTGACCTTCATCCTCCGCCGATCAGTGCTCACGTCCAGTCAGACGATGAGGACGAAGATGCCACTGCTGAGGATGATTCGAGTGTGCGTGTTGGGTTCAGTAAGTATTCGATTTTGATTGAAATTATGGTGTATAGGATACCTCAACAACTGATGCTACCAAAGTTTTGGAGGAAAATCGAGTGTCTCCTACCCCAGTGCTGGTCGAAGCATCGGGAACGTCAAACTCAGATGATGCAAGTCACCCCTCCACCGATGAACCTGCCTCACTCCAAGTTGTATCTCTCTACAACGAACATTCTGTGACTACTCCCCTCCTTCCTAGTCAAGCCTTACAGCGCAGACCGTTTCTTTCGACATCTTCCCTCTCCTCGATCAGTTATCCGGATCCAGAAGTTCTCCTTGTCATTCTGCAGGTCATTGCTATAGCAGCGTTGGCAGTGTGCGGGGCAGTCGACAAGGCGATCGAGCTCGAACACGATGAGCGAAAAGCTTTGAGGGAGCTCCGCAGGGCGGTCGAGAGTATAAAGTCGGATACAATGGTATACAAGGTCCTCCTGAATGCCATGGAGAACGATGCCGATCGTGATGGGCGCTCTCCGTATGCACGCTTCATCCAACGGTACGTGATGGGATTGCGCTCAAGCTCATATGATCACAGAGTTAACGATTGGCAACACTACAGACAGGACGGAAAGGAAGCAATGGAAAACCTTGAGAGAGCGCTCAAGGCTACACAACTACTGCTTGAGGAGAACCCAGCGGGAAATCGCCAGGAAATCACAAGGATCCCCCCCGGGAACAAGAAATCTAGGAGAGCTCTTAACTTTCTACTCCAAATCCTCAGGGCCAACTTTCGGCCGGGACATCGTGACGAGCTCATCGGCGACCTCAAAGACGCGACCTACGAAATCTTCATGTGTCAACAAAACAACGAACGTGCATTCAAACTTGTATGGAATCTTTATGTGGTCGCTCAGCAGTGGACTGGTCGCCGCTCTTCTGTCGGTGATATAGGCAATATTCAGGACCACGTCGGGCAGGCCCTCAATTCCGTTCTTCACGCTTTTCGCGTCCATCCTTTTGCCATCTCACCAGAAGGAGATAGTCAAGTTAATCTACCTATATTTGCGATCCTCAACCACAGTGACGAGACCGCCACTCGACACGAGGAGCTAGCTCGACGAATCGGCAAGGCCTGGGTGGATGACCGCGTCCGCAAATACAATACGCAGGTTCGAGACATTGCTGCCTTGCAAACCTTGCTGTTTGAGCTCTTATGGGGTGGGACAGTAGAACAACTAAAGCGGCACAGTGCGTACTCTTCCGACGACCCTGAGCGACCAGAGTTCGAGAAGGCAGTGGTGGAGCTTGAAAGGGCGTTGCAAGAGGCAATCGTACGCTCAAAGAGGCAACGCTTTGCAATTGCATTCTGTGGAATGGTCAAGGCCGGCAAGTCCCTGTTCTTGAATGCACTCATGGGTCGTGCGATTCTCCCATCAGATGGTGAGTCTGCTAAGTATTGCACGCCGTACTCGATACTGAATATCATTGCAGAGCTCCCTTCTACAGCTTGGCCATGCCGAATTCGCCATGTCGAAGGTCAGACAGTCCCTGAACTGCAATTCCAGGCCGGACCATTCCTCGTCGCGTTGAGGAAGCTTCAGGATCATCAGTATGGCCGGAAGATGCAGACCTACCAACCTCCTCCGGAGAATATGTTCGAAGCACTGCTCTCCGATGCCCCATTCGAACCTTCAGAAGAAGAAGTTTTACTCAGGACGATACACAGCCAGTGGATTGACCTCCATGCTGCTACCCGTGATAACCTGCTGAAGTTTGAGACACCTGGTTTTGAATTGCATCGAATGGCGACTGGGGAACAGAACGTGAAGACCTTGGTGAATTTCATGTCCTACTAGATAGCTCTATTCTCAACTGAATGGTACTTTCAGCTAGGTCAGTTGAACGACATCGTCCGATTGTGCCAACGATTCGACCTCAAGTTTGATATGAGCGAGATCGACTGGCCGTTGCTCACGGTCGAGTTCAACTCACTGCGTGGTCACAAAATGGATGGTGTTTACGAGGTTGGTCGCAATTCTTTTACAGTCATTCCCAGTTGTTGATCCTCATGTTTAGTTTATTGACTTACCAGTGAGTATCTCTGAATGTAATCACACCACTTTAGCTATCACTGATTCACCATCAGGGTATCGGTGAAGGTTTCCGTGATGTAAGGTTTCCGTTTTTGCCGTATGATCACGCCTGACCTTCTTTCCCCAGTTCAATTTTGAATCGCTCGTCCGCCTCGTGGCATCTGACTCGAATGCGATCGTACCGGTAGTGTCGTTCAAGGAGATCCCACGTAGTGATTGGAAACGTCTCCCTGAACTTGTCGCGAATGGATTCAATGGGAGGGCGAACGTGGTTGTTTGCACTCACTTGGACCAAGTCTCGCAAGACAATATGGATGAGCAACTGAAGACTGTGACAAAGACATTCTGGCCGAAAGGTGTTTTGAACACCAATCGTGTTATCCCTTGCTCCTCTCTCATGGGTCTGAGTGCGAGGGATTTGCTCGACAAGTCTAGCATAACCAAACCCCCGTTTGAGGCCATCTGGAATAAGCAGCATGTGGGTTATCATGTACGTAGACTGCTATTCTCAACAGCCTGCGTTGAACCGCCATCCAGTGCGCCGCCAAAATTTTAGGGGAGGGAGACCCAGATTCAACTTATTACCGGTTCTCCATTCAAATATGGCAGGACAGACTCCAAGCGGTACTCCGTGCCAGTGGCCTTCCCGGGGCCATCCAAAAGCTAACCAAAGAAATGGTCGACAACGGTCGAATCAGCGCGCTCCTCAGAGAGGCAGATACGATCGTCAGGCTGTTACGAGAAATGAGCAACTTTCAAGAGTACGTCCTATTTCTGTATTGCTCGCCTTCATTGAATTTAGTCCTTCAGACGAAAGCTCCTTGAAGCAAGACGAACCAAAGACGACTACAACTCCGCAAAAAGGGGGTATGATCAAGCACGCGAAGAATTCCAGGCCGTGTTGGATACTTGGAACCGGGAGGAGCATAAGCAGGTCCAAGAGAACCGCCTGCTGCTCGAAAAAGCATCGTCAATGATCTCGCAGAGAGCATATGGATTCATTGGGCAGGCAATTGGGAGGACATTGCAGGATTGGAGACTCGGATACATTCAGTCAGAGGACGGGGACCTAGGCCGTGGACCCCGAGGTGCCTCTGCAGGTGAAAAAGGAGTAAGTGTGTAGGAAACATCCCACTTTGACCAGGTGTACTCAACGTGTGGCCAATAGGGCGTCAAGGTACTGACTGTGAAGACTGTCGCGCATGCTGAAGAGTTCCTACGGTTAAGTCAACGAGAACTCCACTCAGCCTTGAATACTGTCAAGTTGGAGTACGTGACGGCTATCCGAAAGCTGGCTGAGGCAGCAAAAGACAAACGTTTCAAGGCTCTTCGGGATGCAATCAAGCTCCTGGACCCCAACCTTCAGCCTAAACTTCGTGAGGCGATTGTTGGTACGTGGATTTCTGGACCGTATGAAGTGACATGGGTGTATTGATATCGTTTAGGTGACCTCGAATCCCAGTCCATAGATATCCGTCAAGTTGCATTCCAGCAAATCCGCAAAGTGGTCAAGACGACGGCCACACGCCACACGCCACAGACTGCCTTCCGCGCCATAGAGGAGAAGCTTGCCCGCCCATGGCTAGGTCCTGGTAGTCCTGCCACGAGCGACAGTGAATCCGAATCCGATCAGGGGGACGATGCTGAGGCAGCCGTCCAGCGAAGCATCGACGAACTAGGCTTCATGCTTCGCGCACCGATCACGATGCTCGCTACTGTGCCCTTTGTGTTCGGTCTCCCCATCTGGCCGTGGGTGGTCCATTCTCGAGCCTATCATCTCGGGATGGATGTCATCCACGACCGATACAGGGACGAGATTGTGGACCCGTGGATCAGGGATCTCAAAGAGGAAGGAGAGAAGAGCCTTATTGGAACGATCGAATTAAGTTCGAAGGTAGCGAAAGATGTGGTGACTTCTGCCCTTGAGAGAGAGGATAACCGATACAAGCGAGAGCTTGAAGGAATAAACAAACCTGTGGACCAAGAAACGGTGAGACATCTCACCGCCTCATACGGGAACCTCGTAGCGGCCGAGGAGGCTCTGAGAGAGTTGTTCGCTCGTGTCGAACCTTTGCAGGAACGGAGCGGACTGTGAAGGTATCTGGATAAATTTATGCTTGTTGGGAATCATTGTATGAAGGGTCTATCTCTTATCTAGGAATTCATATGTACGCTTTGATATTGACAAACTGCTTTTGACTTTGACCACCTTCAGCGAGTGGCAGACGTCTCGCGCTGGGCATCTATATGAACACCTGTCGTAATGAATAGCGTGCTCGATGGTTCGTTGTTTCTCTCCGTCCACGAGGAGGACGTCTCACGCAGCGCCCGCGTTATTGTAGAAAGCACCTCTGCGCTCGTCTCCTCATTGAACGATCTCCTAACGTCATTGGGTATTCCCATCAGTCTCGCCAGTCCTCTCGACCTAACCCCCACCCTTCTCCTGGCCATCCTCGAAAGCACTCTCGAATCCCGCTTGCCCCTCCCACCAGGCGTGCGAGAGGCGCATACACCCCAAACAAAAGTTGAGGCCGTCAAGATCTTTCTCGGAGTGTTGGGGAATGATGTACTTGGTGTGGACCTCTCGCAAGTCGATCCGCGCAAGCTCGCTCGAGGCGAATGGGACGAGTGTGTCTACGTCGGTGGCCTACTCGTCCATGTTGCCAAGAAAGAAGGTTTAATGGGCGACGACGAGGCCATTGTGGATATCGACCCCGAAGTCTCTGTCAGTGATGTCCTGGACGAAGAGGGGATCAGCGAGGGCTTACCCACACTACTTCCGTGGAGTACGCCGCCTCCAAGTATAACAAGGGGTCGGTCTGGGTCTGGCACTCCTGTTGCCAACATGTCCACAACCAGAGCGAGAAGTACACCTGCCATCGGTGAGGATAGAAACCCCAATGACAGCGGAGCAGCGAGGATTTTGGATATGGTGCGGGATCGAGATGGTGCTATAACCAGTACTCCACGAACTCAGAGGACTGGTGGACTTGGATCGAGGTCGTTTATGGCCTACAAACCTGCCAATTTGCGGCCTACTCGCCGACCTCCAGGTGAGCATCCGATATCTGCTAGACGTGTGTCCATGGAAAGCACTCAACAGGCTCTTTAGTCCGTCGGTCGCTCCCTGCTCAGATTCCTGTGGCCCTCCCATGTGCTCCGGCGGATTTTCAGGGTAATTCGCCAGAAGGAGAAAACGCTGGCGAAGGTAGAACCACCAAAGTGAGAGAAAACGGGTGGCTCGGTCTGATTGAAGACGAAGATTCGGTCCCTGTGATTCGGCATCGACTGCCACCTAGATTCGGAAACCAGGCTCCCTCCATTCGCGTAGATCATGTCCAAGTTCATCCTCCTTGGCTCGTGCGAAATCGTGTAACTGATTTATTGCTACAGAAGTGTGCGCGGGCCACTCGGCAGCTCTCTACCAATTCCCCCTGTTTATCACCTGACGGAAAGAGGCTATGTCTACTCAAGGAAAAGGATCGTCTCCTTGATGAGCTCGCCAAACTTCAGCTACATACAGCTTCAGTATCTCAAAGGGCGGTGTAAACCTAGCAAGATCCAGCATATGGAGGCGCCAGTTTTCTGTGATACACACCCTATGTACACAATGTATTGTGAATAGAACTTAGATTGCGGCAACTGAACAGCAAGGCCCATTCCGACCTGCTGAGGCTGATGCCGTCCTTGTGGCTAATCGTCCCAACTTCCGGTGGGGAGCCTCACAGTTGTCCGTCAGATCTGTCAGGTTCGAATGTCACCGGTTAGTCAAGAATGGCGTGTTCGCCATTATCTTAATCAAGGCGTTGTACCCTTGTAGCCAACTTATTACTGTAATTAAGAAAATATATTATCTCATACCCTAACTTGAGTGTTGATACTTGAATCGCCCGCGATTCCGGTGGACATTGGAATTGCTGTTATTTATTTGAGTACAAGCGAGCCGTGTACAGTTTTTAACATTTCAAACTCCGCTTCGCACGCCTGACCGAGTTGACTCCGCCATGATGTACCGCTACACCTTGTCATGCTTGTAAACTACTCAAACCCTTGGGTGGACGTAAATTACGCGCCAAAGGTGATCAATATGGCAAGAAGGGTGTGACCCAACATATAAAGCACTCATGCGCTCGTCATTCATCGCGGAGAGTCAAGGATGTTCGGTCTAGCAGCCTCTCATAGCTTAATAGTACAGTCTACTACTCTCAACGTCGAATTTTCAGGTGGTCCTTGACATTCTGCTCGTTGTCTCCTGACTTCATTGGATCACTCCGCCGCCGCCGCCGTACTCAGATACTCGTGGTTACTCCAGCACAACCCGTTGATCGATTGAGTACCCCACAAGGTAACGTTCCCACTACTAGCCAAGAGTGCTTCGCCCGTCGATGCCCGCGCTCGGCTTCTCCATGCGCATTTCACGAGCTGAGTATCCCCAATCCGATATCTCCATCGGCAGGTTCCCCATGGTCTCACCTATTTCCGATTCAGCCCCGACGGCCTCGCTACGAGCTGCTACCGCCACTTTCATTTCCAGACCCGCAATCCGCCTGCTATCCCGACTTCCCATCTCCCATGCACCCTCTATTCTCTACTCCAGCTTCACTAGTTTCGCCTTCATTCCGGCTCGTGTCACCTCCCAAATCAATCCGTTAACTCATCAATACGAAGCGCCCCTCCAATATCCAATCATAACTACCTGGACGTATTCAGCAAGAGGAATGGTACAACTTTACCTCCACGTCGTACTTACCACTGTAAGATCGAACTAGAAGATGGTGCGACGGCCCTTTCAGGCCCATTTACTCCCTCCCGAGGTCGAGCAGCTGGCCCTTCGCGAGTCCTTAGACGGCAACCCCGCAAACCACTTAATTCGCCCTTCGCCCTTCGCCCTTCGCATTCGCCTATTCTCTTCATCAAGAAGGACAGCAAGTCTCGGCCATGAACAGCACGAGATTAAATCCTCTATTTGGGGCCATCATCTCAGGAATGAGCCACGGATCACCACGCACCAGATGAAGCCGCACCAAAATGGACAGTACCCTTGCGGACACCATTGAACGGGCTTTGGGCGAGAATACCGAGCTCACGGCTGCTCGAGGCAGATGGACATGCCAATGGTGAGTGCCTGTGCCGGCGACTGCGGGGAGTCTAGTCCTGAGCAGATGACTTTTCATGGTGCTACGCCATATCTATAGCGTCATTGTTCAGCCCAAGTCAACGGACGATGTTGCTGGTTGCTGGTTGCTGGGTTTGCGATGTACCGACTCCGACTCCGAACGTCGATCCGACCCCGTTTGTACCCACCCTTCATAGTCTATCATACAACGTTACTGAACGGCGTGCCTGTGTCTCATGGCCCATGGGTGCAGTCGGATGTGGTCGGTCTAATAGCCATGCAAAAGTAAGCCAAATAGGGAAGTACAAAAACTGACAGTTTTCGCATGAAAACAAGACAAAATCTTTAACGATCGGTTGGGCGTAATGTCTCGTTGTAGGTCCAAAAAATAGGGGCAAGCCTGGCATGTGACTGAGCAAGAGGAGAGCCGTGACGTTCCCTACGCTCAATCGAGTCCTATATATACGAGAATACAAGCGAGAACACCTACGTCAACACCGAACGGGACATCCAAATAAGGAAATGCACAAACACCAAAAAACGGAAACAGGGACAAATAAGAGATAGAGAGACACAACACGCGACACACATAGCCGATACAGAACCAAGACGCACCAATTATCCTCGAAAGTGACGCCCTAAGGACACAGACCTACTCGTATTGGGGCGCAGTTTCCACATTTGCTGGATCGTATGCGTCGACATCTCATATCCGGTGGTGTTTGTAGGAAGCTGGAGAGGAGATCAAAGTAGAGTCGGAAGTGCGCCCGTCGGTGTGGCATCATGATTGATATGCGGAAGAGAAATGAGGCGTGGCACGTTCCACTCATGTCTCCAGCGTGCGGCGTGAATAGGCAGTTCATATTTTTTAGGAAGTGGGTTAGCGCCCGATGGAGGCCAAAAACTGTCCGCTGACCCTCTTGGGCCGAGAGTTGTCCTATGAACGTATCACCACCACGCATGGCTGGTCATCGACGGGATGCCAAGTTTCGGCCATCCAGAGCTAGTGGATGATACCCGGAGATGCTGAGAGTGTACAAATTTTCGTCTGGCGTATGTTCACTAGAAGCTCTTTCGATCAGGGCACCACGTCAGCCTCGCGAGGTATTATCAAGCCTGTTTACCGCGAGTAAGGGAGGCTGGTGGGATTGCATGGTGGGAGCCAAGCTGTGGCGTGAAGCACGGGGGCTACTGCCTTGGTCGAAACCTCAGGTTAATGACCCAATGTGAAACGGTTGGGGATTGGCAGATCGACAGGTCCGGTTGACAGATCCGGTTGCCAACCGTTCGAGGTTGACGGGATTCAAGCATAAACGTGACATTCAAACTCCGTCCAGTCTTGGCGCTTACCTCAACTATACGACCAGCAGACACGAAAGGCAAGACGCGTCAACGACTATACTGTGATAGGATTCTGTAAGTACTGCGGTGACTTGATACCAAGGAGTTGGAAAAGTCTAGGAAATGCAGGTGAGTCGCTGATTGCGCGTTTTGCCGCCCTGAATTATTCTAGTAAAGATCTGGCGCTAACCGCAATGATATGCAGGACGTAGGACGCTTATGTGTCTAATCCAAGTATATGACGCATGAAGACTCGCCTGCAAAGCACCAGCTGGTCACCTCGTGAGTGGCCTCGACAGCCCTAGCAGCTCTCATTGTCGCCGATGCCATTTTATATGTAATAACTTTATTTATAATTATAAAATATATACATTATTATATTCACTACGTTCGCCGACGTGCCCTTTCAACGGCTGGCCGCACCCCCAAACATATATAGCCTCAGTAACCTCAAACCGTTGGCCATTTCCTATATTTTTATACATAATAAACTATTGTTTATTATCATTAAAAATTATTATCACTTATTATCACTTATAAGCCTAATTAGATGACTAAAGTTCGCAACTCGCTATTTCAACACCCCAAGTCTCAATCCCATCACGCCGTCACACACCTTGATTGCTTGGTAACCGGATCTGTCAACCGGACCTATTGATCTGTCAATCCCCAACCCGTTTCACATTGGGTCATTTGCTTCAAGTTTCGAAGGTGGCGAAAGATTTGGTGACTTCCGCGCTTGAAAGAGAGGATAACCGATACAAGCGAGAGCTTGAAAGAAAAAAAAAACCTGTGGACCAAGAAACGGTGAAGCATCTCATCGCCTCATACGGGAACCTCGTAGCGGCTGAGGAGGCGTTGAGAGAGTTGTTCGCTCGTGTCGAGGGTTTGCAGGAACGGAGCGGACAGTAAATGTACCTGAACAAATTTCATGCTGGTTGGGAGTCATTGTATGAAGGATCTATCTCACATCTCGGAATTCATAAGTATACTTTGATATTGACGACCTGCTTTGCGTGTCACGTACGAGGTTTCAGGACTAGCCAGGGCGCGCTAGTGGTCAAGATGGACTCAGATTCGGGACGGGAGGTTCAGGATGAGACCAGATTTAATTGTTTAGGCCAGCATCGATCAGGATATTTATACATAATCTATGATACGCGCGCACAGTACAAAAGAAGGCCGAAACACGTCATATATGAGCATACAAAAGAGTCCGTTACGTCAGAGAACCGGCAATCATCTCATTGCGCCTTGCTGTTGACTTTGACCACCTCCAGCGAGTAGCGGACGTCTCGCGCTGGGCACCTATATGAACACCCGTCGTAATGAATAGCGTGCTCGATGGTTCGTTGTTTCTCTCCGTCCACGACGAGGACGTCTCACGCAGCGTCCGCGTCATTGTAGAAAGCACCTCTGCGCTCGTCTCCTAATTGAACGCCCTCCTAACGTCATTGAGTATTCCCATCAGTCTCGGCAGTCCCCTCGACCTAACCCCCACCCTTCCCCTGGCCATCCTCGAAAGCACTCTCGAATCCCGCTTGCCCCTCCCTCCAGGCGTGCGAGAGGCACACACACCCCAATCGAAAGTCGAGGCGGTCAAGATCTTCTCGGAGTGTTGGGGAATGATGTACTTGGTGTGGACCTCTCACAAGTCGACCCGCGTAAACTCGCTCGAGGGAAGTGGGACGAGTGTGTCTACGTCGGTGGCCTACTCGTCCATGTTGCCAAGAAAGAAGGTTTAATGGGCGACGACGAGGCCATTGTGGATATCGACCCCGAAGTCTCTGTCGGTGATGTCCTGGAGGACGAGGGGATCAGTGAGGGTTTACCCACACTGCTTCCGTGGAGTACGCCGCCTCCGAGTATAACAAGGGGTTGGTCTGGGGCTAGCACTCCTGTTGCTGGCATGTCCACAACCAGAGCGAGAAGCACACCTGCCGTCGGTGAAGATAGAGATCCCAATGACGACCGAGCAGCGAGGATTTTGGATATGGTGCAGGGTCGACATGGTGCTATAACCAGTACTCCACGAACTCAGAGGACTGGTGCACTTGGATCGAAGTCGTTTATGGCTTACAAGCCTGCCACTTTGCGGCCTACTCGCCGACCTCCGGGTGAGCATCCGATATCTGCTGGAACCGTGTCTATGGAAAGCACTCAACATGCTCTTTAGTCCGTCGGTCACTCCCTGCTCAGATTCCTGCGGCGCTCCCATGTGCTCCGGCGGAATATCAGGATAATTCGTCAGAAGGAGAAAACGGTGATGAAGGTAGAACTACCGAAGTGAGAGAAAATGGGTGGCTCAGTCTGATTGAAGACGAAGATTCGGTCCCTGTGATTCGGCATCGACTGCCACCTCCATTCGGAAACCAGGCTCCCTCCATTCGCGTGGATCAGGTCCAAGTTCATCCTCTTTGGCTCGTGCGAAATCGTGTAACTAGTTTATTGCTCCAGAAGTGTGTGCGGGCTACTCGGCAGCTCTCTAACGATCTCCCCTGTTTATCACCTGATGAAAAGAGGCTATACCTACTCAAGGAAAAGGCTCGTCTCCTTGGTGAGCTCGCCAAGCTTCAGCTAAATACAGCTTCAGTACCCCAAAGGGCGGTGCGAACATAGCGAGATCCAGCATATGGAGGCGCCAGTTTTCTGTGATACCCACCCTATGTACATGAATAGAACTTAGATCGCGGCCACTGAACAGCAAGGCCCAGTCCGACCTACTGAGGCTGATGCCGTCCTTGTGGCTAATCGTCCCCACTTCTGGTGGGTAGCCTCAGAGTCGCCTGTCAAATCTGTCAGATTCGAATGTCACCGGTTAGATGGCGTGCTCGCCATCTTAAGGCGTTGTACCCTTGTAGCTAACTTATTACTCTAATTAAGAAAATGTATTATCTCATACCCTAAGTGTTGATACTTGAATCGCCCGTGATTCCGGTGGACATTGAAATTGCTGTTATTTATTTGCGTACAAGCGATCGGTGGACAGTTTTTAACATTTCAAACTCCGCTTTGCAAGCCTGACCCAGTTGACTCCGCTATGATGCACCGCTACACCCTGTCATGCTTGTAAGCTACTCAAACCCTTGGGTGAATGTAAATTACGCGCCAAAGGTGATCAAGATGGCAAGAAGGGTGTGACCAAACATCCAAAGCACTCATGTGCTCGTCATTCATCGTGGAGAGTCAAGGATGTCGCCTCTCATGGCTTAATAGTACAGTCTACTACTCTCAACGTCGAATTTTTACGTGGTCCTCGACATTCTGCTCGTTGTTTCCTGACTTCATTGGATCACTCCGCCGCCGCCGTACTCAGATACTCGTGGTTACTCCAGCACAACCCGTTGATCGATTGAGTATCCCACAGGGTAACGTTCCGACTACTAGCCAAGAGTGCTCCACCCGTTGGTGCCCCGCGCTCGGTTTCTCCATGCGCATTTCACGAGCTGAGTATCCCCACTCCGATATCTCCATCTGCAGGCTCACCCATGGTCTCACCTATTTCCGATTCAGCCCTGACGGCCTCGCTACGGGCTGCCACCGCCACTTTCATTTCCAGACCCGCAATCCGCCTGCTATCCCGACTTCCCATCTCCCATGCACCCTCTATTCTCTACTCCAGCTTCACTAGTTCCGCCTCCATTCCGGCTCGTGTCACCTCCCAAATCAATCCGTTAACTCATCAATACGAAGCGCCCCTCCAATATCCAATCATGACTACCTGGACGTATTCAGCAAGAGGAAAGGTACGGCGTTGCCCCCGCATCGTACTTACCACCGTAAGATCGAACTAGAAGATGGTGCGACGGCCCTTTCGGGCCCATTTACTCCCTCCCGAGGTCGAGCAGCCGGCCCTTTACGAGTCCTTAGCGGACAACCTCGCAAACCACTTAATTCGCCCTTCGCATTCGCCCTTCGCATTCGCCTACTCTTTTCATCAAGAAGGACAACAAATCTCGGCCATAGACAGCACGAGAGTAAATCCTCTATCTGGGGCTGTCTTCTCAGGAATGAGCTACGGATCACCACGCACCAGATGAAGCCGCACCAAAATGGACAGTACCCTTGTGGCTACCATTGAACGGGCTCTGGGCGAGGATACCGAGCTCACGGCTGCTCGAGAGGCAGATGTACATGCCAATGGTGAGTGCCTGTGCCGGCGACTGCGGGGAGTCTAGTCCGGAGCAGATGACTTTTCACGGTGCTACTCAATATCTCTACCTTCATTGTTCAGCCCAAGTCAACGGACGATGTTGCTGGTTGCTGGTTGCTGGGTTGGCGATGCACTGACTCCGACTCCGAACGTCGATCCGACCCCGTTTGTACCCACCCTTCATAGTCTATCATACAACGTTACTGAACGGCCTGCCTGTGTCTCATGGACCATGGGTGCAGTCAGATGTGGTCGGTCTAATAGCCATACGAAAGTAAGCCAAATAGGGAAGTACAAAATACTGACAGTTTTCGCATGAAAACAAGACAAAATCTTTGACGATCGGTTGGGCGTACTGTCTCGTAGTGGGTCCAAAAATAGTGGCAAGCCTGGCATGTGACTGGGCAAGAGGAGAACCGTGACGTTCCCTACGCTCAATCGAGTCCTATATATACGAGAATGCAAGCGAGAACACCTACGTCAACACCGAACGGGACATCCAAATAAGGAAATGCACAAA
>Ga0307515_10004114_pt1 | contig 30285 bp, 5 predicted proteins | sample 17_EM_MG_FD_194513 | JGI IMG/M metagenome (GOLD analysis project Ga0307515, IMG submission 194513) | Populus trichocarpa ectomycorrhiza microbial communities from riparian zone in the Pacific Northwest, United States - 17_EM | ecosystem: Host-associated > Plants > Roots > Unclassified | place... | reverse complement strand
GTTTGGCGGTTATAAATTAATTATAATAGGTACTATAGGATACAATACTGCTTTATATATTATTAGCGCTTAGAATAATATGCTACTTAGTGCGTTTAACTTATAATTTAAAAGGAGCAAGCCGTTATAGTTAGTTATTAAAATGGCTAGCAGATCGCCGCAGATTGCGGCTATTAGATTAGTTATATAACTACTGCCCTTTTTAGGCACAAACCTACCTATCTAATCTTAATAACAATGTAAGAAGCCGTATTTGTTGCTATTATAATAGGCTTAATAAATTGCTAGTGCCCTAAATGCAAGCACACGATTTTTACTATAGGTGGATTGGTGCGATATAAGCTATATTATAAAGCTGTGGGTATAAACTATCTTAATTAACGGGATAATGTCCATCCTATAATCTAGGCTTAAGTAGATATATATAAAGATAACAAATTTACTGTAGAATAATGGGTATATAACCTTATAGTAACTAATATCGCTATTAATAATACTTTACTAACTATTACAGGAAATACTAGTATAATATTGGTAGAGGAGCTAAGCTATATAGCACCGGCAGAATAACTAACTAGCACCGAAATATATAGTCACGCGGCAATAAGCCTCTCTACCTTAGATATTTATTGTACCTAAACTTATTATAAAGTAACTGGCCACTATGCAGGAACCCTGCTTAGCTACCTAGAGGGGAACTCTAATTAGTAGTCTACCGTAGATCGCGACCACCTACTAAGGCCTAGCTAGTTAGTAGATAGAATAAACGAAGGCAATAATATATTCTATCCTTTTATAAGCTCTATAGAATAGGCGTAAGTTATCTAGTGGGTATATAATGGTACGTTAGTAAAAGAAATAGACACGTGGCTACGAGACCCCTGTATTAAAAATATAAGGGACGGATATATATTATACTAAAATGCAAAAGAAGTTAAGATAAAACTACATTCTATTTCTAAAGGTGTAAGTAATAATAGCTAGCGAATTACAGAACTTAATATATATGGCAAAAACCTAAAGATATACCACTATAATATACTTAGCGTGGTAGCCTTCCTAATCGGTTATTTCCCATTTAAAGGTAATATGGTTTATTCTCCTATTTGTTAATTTAACGTAAAAGGTAATAGAGTGTATAATAAGGCATATACGGCCGACCGTTGGTAGGAGATCCAAGATCAATTACCTAATAGTGCGACGGCTATTATAGTAATACCTAGTAGCAACTAAACTAAGCTAACTACACTATCCGGAGACGAAAAGGCGCATCTGGTTTATATTACGATACTTAATATCCTATTAAAGACTTAACGTATAGCTAGCAGGCCAGTAATGCTTCTACTAGGTTATATACTTACGGACTTACTAAGTAACCGGATGAATAAGCTAGATATATACTATTAAGTAATAAGCATTATATTTAAACGTAAGTATTTACCTTAGCAGTATATAGGTACTTAAGTTAATATAAAAACTAGCCCTTAAACGCGCTACTAGGCACGGCATACTAATGTAATGCGTAGATGGGTTTATCCGGCAATACTACCCTATACTTACTGGGTTTATAGCAGACTATAAAGAGTAGGTTATATTAACAGGAGTAAAATTAGGGCAATACTATATAATGTGTTATGTACCGCCTTATAAACGAGGTGACCTATTAAGCACTATGTCTGGCAAATGGCCGCGAAGGACGTATAAATCAACTATTAAATAACTTAAACAACAGTAAAACTTGCAGCTAGATCGCAGCGACCCTAAGTATATTAGGCTAATTCGAAATTTTACCTGGTCCTATTATATAGCGGATATACACGCTATAATGGCCCTTAATTTACTACACTAACTATATAAAAGTGTTACGGAGCATTTAATAAGCTAGCTTTGGGTACTACTACTTAATATTAAAAAAGGGAAAGGGAGGGTTCTAATAACTAATTATAGTGGTATAAAAACCCTATTATCTGCTAAGGATAGGGTAGAACGTCTTTTAACCGCATAATTTGCCAAAGTTAAACCCTTTAAGGGTATAATTAGGTGGGATAACTTTGTAAAGTTAAGCTAATAGACTGGAAAGATATATAAGTCCCTTCTTCGTCAGATTATACTAGTTGTGGCACCGTTGCTATATAGGCACGAGGGGGCAATGCTATTTATTCGTGCTATAGTTGACTTTGCATTATTAGCCGAATACAAATTACACAATAAAGATACGATTAAATACCTTAAAGCTGCATTATATTAAATGGATAAGACTAAAGAGGTGTTCTTGCCGTACTAACCTAACGACAAAAACCTACCCAATTTTAATATACCTAAACTTTATGCAATTTCCCACTATCCGGAGATAATTTGTATATTTAGCACCCTAATAGAAACTATAATAGAGCACGGCAAAAGGGCATACATTTCTTAGAAGAATTTCTATCGAAGATTAAATAAGCGTGAAGGGTATAAAGAGTAAATAATTTATCTTAATATGGAATTAATAAACACCATAGTAATGTAAGAGATAGAGCTATGGGAAAATACAAGGCTAATATTAGCAGCTAATACTATGGAAGATTTATATATTATATTATTATTAGGTATAGTTAACCTAATAAATAAGCCGTATAGATGGGATTGCTGCTAGTTAACTAACTAAATGTTTTTAATATACGGAATAAATCCAAAGTTATGGCGCAGAGCCTACAAAATTTAGACTAGGCTAGGTATTAATAAATTTATTATAAAACTAGCTTTGTTTATACGGGAATGTTATAAGCGAGTTAATGGTATATAAGCAACGGATTTAGACGTTAAGCGCCTTAAAAGAGATGCAGCCTAGGCATAAGATTTACCTATTAGTATTCATCACTCTATAATATGCTATATTTAACGCGGTAAAGACTCCTATAATCTTAACCAACTATATAAAGTACGGGCACGCTATAACCTAGTCTAGATACGGACCACTACCCTATAGAGGGACCAAGTTCTTATATAAGAATATAAGAACGCACTAGATAGAATGAAGGGAACGCGGGCTGCCTATTTAGAATTGCTAGTATTAGTATAGGACTTAAATTAGATAGATAAAAATAGTAGATACTAAGTATACTATGGAGCACTTCTTAAGCTATTCCGTCCATGCAATAGAGGCAAAGTAGATCCTTTTAATGGGATAATTAAAGTAGAATAATTTCCTATAAATATAGCGCAAAATAGATGAAACCTAGACGGCCACTAAATATACGACATTTCCTATATCGAGAGACCCATACAACTAATACCAACTTCGCTAGATAAAAGAAGAACGTTCTAGATAAACTTATACACAGATTAGGACATATATAATCAATTCTATAATAATAATTTTCTTTAAATTAACAGCATACGCGTAGATAAGTTTATAAAAAAACAAAAATCTAAAACTAAGCTTCTAATTAAATCATGGGAGGCTTTAGAACGAAAACAAAAACGAAAACGGCCAACGTAATTAATAGGGAATTCGGTATATCTAATCCTTAGGAATTTAGGCAAATTAGCTACAAGACAAGGCAAGACTAAGAGAAGTTAAGAAAGCCATTAGTTGGCTTAAATACGGAGGCAGCGTATTTGATATATAGGTAAATTAAGTAGTAAAAGGGCTCGTTAGAGTAGGAGGCTAGCTAGCTATACATATTTTAGCGGATTTTATATTGGCAGAGTAATATAATAACCATCCGTCTTCGACTTTTCTCTTCCGATTTACTACACGTTTTTCTTTAATAGGCCTTATATTACGGAACGAGGGCAGTAGCTACAGAGTGTATATATTTAAGGAGTCTATAAGATGTTACGCAATCAATTATAAGGGTCAAGGGCGTAAGGAGGTAATATACCTACGCGTAGCTAATATAAGCTATACGCGAGGTATATATAAGAGCACGGGGCTCTCCTATAGAGGCCCCTACGGTAAGGTTCTGTAATATTACCCCCCCTCCTATAGAGGCGGAGCTTTGGCGACGCTATAGTTACTATATACATATAGAAGGGACACTTAAGGTATAAAAAAGAAGAAAGGGGGGTATTACTAAAGGCTTAAAACAACATTATATAATAGGGCTTGGCATCTAAGAATCCGACCAATTAGACAACTTTAACCGCCGGTTAAAGTTCCTGGACATCTTAACAATATTCCGGTTATATAATCGCACTTTACCGCAATCTAACAGCAATTTACCCTTACGTAGCAATATATAACGGTTTAACTCTATAAGGGCTCCCATAGAGGGTTAGGTATAAAATCTCTGCTTAGGTCCAGTTTATATAGGTTTATATAGTGAAAGTCGCTAATTAGATCCTTCGCATTTTCGAAGCCTTCCTATAGTTACCATTCTGGCTAATCTATATCAAATCCTATGTATATAGCTCTATAGTAGAGCCGTCGTCCTCTACCTTTGCCAAAGTATTTAGAGTTAATAATTCGTTTAACGGTCCACTCCTCGTGGTTCTTATCTTCATTCTTATCTCGGATTAGTACTAGTAAGGGTTTAGGCTATATCTGCCCTGGTAAAGGGTTAGGCTAATAAAGGTATAGTAGCCATAGGTAAAATACAGGCTATATCCTACGGGTGGCTAGGGCAGGCGGGAGTTCTAGCTTATATACGGCTCCCCTATTAATAACTCGTTTAATTAAATAGGGGCTAAGGTTCTTATAATCGAGTAACTTTATAGGCCTCTGCGTAGAGATATTATATATATCTAGCCATACCTAGTCGCCAACACGCATCTCTAGTAGTGGCGTTCTATAACGGTTGGCGAAGTAGGCCTACTTCGCCTAAGCCTAGGCCATTTCTCCCTTGCAGTAGTTAAGTAGATTTTTTATATAGTCTATATACTAGTCAGCAAGTAGTATCTTAAGGCGTTTTCTATATAGCAGTTTCTTATCAATAGGTTCTGGTAGCTCTATACCAGATTAGGGGTAATAACCCTTATTCACAAAGAACGGGGTAAGTCCTATAGTGGTTAAGATATAATTATTCACTACGAATTTACCTAGTAGGAGGTAATCTACCCAGTCACCTTAACTATAGGCGACTACCTATCGTAGGTACGCTTTTATACTAGTATTAGCGTTTTCCGGTTACCCAGCAGTTTTATAGTAAAAGGATATAAACATCTTAACGGAGATGCTAAGGCGTTAGCAGATTCGTCTCCATACATCAGAGTTAAATTATATGCCTCGGTCGGACGTAATCGAGTTAGGTAACCCATATAGTTAATAGACTTCGCGAAAAAAGGCGTTAGTAACGTCGCTAACAGCTACGCCTTCGGTTAGGACGTAGTGGCGCTCTTTTATAAGTCGGTATATTATCATAAGGATGTTCTTATAGGTACGGCCATATCGTTTACAGGGTGGTAGGTTAATAACGAAATCTATGGCGATATCTACCCATCGTCGTATAGGTACTAGTAGAGGGTATAGTAATCCTTAGTACTTTATATTAAAGGCCTTGGCGCGCTTATAACCATAGTAGGCGCCTATAAAGCGTTTAACTAAGTCTATCATTTTTGGCTAGAAGTAGTATCGGCTAAGAAGCTCGTAGGTTCCTCTTCTACTTAGGTGGCCGCTTAATTAGAGGTCATAGGCCATTTAGATTAGTTGCCATTATAGATTTTCTAAGTTAGGGATAAATAGGCGGCCTCTATAATAGAGCCTGTTCTCTTTTACTTTTAAGGCTATTATATTAATCTAGCCTAAGCTTTAGAGGTTAGTAGGCAGCGTATAGGCGCTAGCGGTCTTTACGGCAATAAGTTAATGCAGTAATAGGTTAACAGAGGTGTTATATACCGTAGTGATAAGCTTATTAATTTTAGGAGGTAATTCTAGTTCTGTGGTATAAAGCTAAGGTATAGTTAGCTCTATTATAGGTAGTATACCTAGGGCCAAATTTCGTACTTTTAGGATCGTCTGTTATTAGAACTAATTGTAAGGGTTATTTTTAAACTAAAGAAGGTCTTACGAGCGGCGTGTTAGGCTATTAGGTTTAGTACCTTATACTCCTAGTCTATATATAATTTTAAAGTTAAAACTAGAGAGGAACTCATTCTAGCGTGCTTGGCGTTAGTTTAGCTGCTTTATAGTTATAAAGTATTCAAAATTACGATGGTCCGTAAAGACTTTAGTTAGCTAATTAGGTTCTACTAAGGAGAGTTCCGGTTAGAATTCCTTAAACGCTTATATAATCGCGAGAAGTTCCTTATTATAGATCTTATAGTTACACTCTTATAATGTAAGCTTAGACGAGTAAAATGCGACTAAGTAGAGGAGGCCGTCGTCACCCATCTAGGAGAGGACGCCTGCGTTAACGTAGTCTAAGGAGTCGGTTTTAAGGTAGAGTTATCATCCTAGTGTAAAGTAAGCTAGAATAGGTGCTTTAGTAAAAGCGTTTTTAAGGTCTTAAAACGCCTTCTTACATTTAGGCGTCTAGGTAAAACATAGGTGCGTTTTTCTTCCTTTCGCAGAAAGGCCCTTCGTTTACATTATTGCTATAAGTAGTGCTACTACACCTAAGAAGTTGTATATAAATTTCTAATAGAAGTTAGCAAAACTAAGGAAGGCTTATACGTCCTTAATGCAGTTAGGGGCTTGCCATTTAGTAATTATATATACTTTCTTAGGGTCTATACGGACACCCTTAGTAGTAATAATTAGTTTAAGGTATTTTACTTCTATAACTAAGAATTTACACTTCTTTAAATCAATATAAAGTCCTATGTCCCTAAGGCGCTCTAGGACTTTTTAAACGTGCTTAGTATACTTAGAAGGGTCGTTATTATAGATAAGTATATCGTCCAGGTACGCAGAGCAGAAGTTATTAAGGTAGTCCCGTAAGCCGTTATTAATATAGCTTTAGAAGGTGCCTAGGCCGTTATATACGCCAAAGGGCATAACGGTATATTCGAATTAGCCGAAGTGTAATACGAATGCGGTTTTCTATTCGTCACCTTCCCGTATTTAGAGATAGTTAAAGGCGGCGATAATATTAAGCTTAGTATAGATTTTGGCTTAACTAAGCCGCTCTAAAGTCTTACGTATAAGTGGTATAGGGTATCGGTTCTTAATTGTAATAGCGTTAAGTCCTCTATAGTTAACGCAGAATTAAATACCTCCTCCTAGCTTCTTAGTAAGAAGGATAGGGGCGGCTATTAGGGATATACTAGGGCGGATAAATCCTTTATTAAGGTGTTTATTAATATACTTTTTTATAACTAGAAGTTCATCTTTAGATATTAGGTAGGGTCTCTTATAAGGTAGCATTTTTCCTTATTTAATGTTAATAGTATAGTTATTGGGTTAATATAGGGGGAGTATATCTGCGCTCTTTTGTAAGCATATATTAATAAAGTCATAGTACCTCTTAGGGAGGAGCTTGTAGAGTTCCTTATTAGTAAGTCCTTTTTTAAGCTTTATAAACTTCTTAAAGTCTAAAGGTAAAAGTCCATAAAGTTCCGCAGGGGCGTCATCTTCTAGAAGGTCAACTATATCTATCCTATTACTATAGAGGACGTGGTCTTATTCTTTATTAAGCTTATATAGTTATAATTAGGAGGCTATAGTAACGGTCTAGCCTTTCCTATATACTATGCGGTAGAAGGCCGCGGCATTTATATAGTAGCAGTTAGTTATAGGTAGAGTAATAAGGGGTTTTTTAGGTTAATATCCTAGTAAGTAAATAGAGGCGGCTAGGCTATGTCCTAGGCAAGTCTCTCTACAGTATTTAGAGTTAAAGGTTACTTCTTTCTTTTCCTAGTTAATGGCGGGGTTATATTATTTAAGCTAGCTTATTCTAAGGATAATAGGGTAGTTAGCAAGTGGTATAATATAGGCCTAGAGCTCTTCCTAGTGCCCGTTTATATCTAAGTAGAGTTATACTACGTAGGTAATCTTCTATACGGTAGAACTACCGTTAGCAAGTTATAAGGCGCGGGCTTTAGTAAGGAGTAAAGTAGGTAGGCTATAAGTGCGCACAAATTAGGTATTTATAAATTTATTAGTAGCTCCGCAGTTAATTATAGAACGGCTTTTATATTATTTTTCGGCAGTAGTTCCTATTATAGGTAAAACTATCTATTTCCGTCCGTTTATCTTTACTAAGTTATCTATTAAGCAGGCCAATATATAGATCCCTCTATTATTAGGGCGTCCCGACCTACGACTTAGGGTAAGGACTTAGCGTTTTCCGCTTCCGTATCCGATTTTACTACTATTACTATATCTTCATCTTATACGGTAGTGGCGCGTAGTAATATATTTAGTATTTAGGGCATTAAGTTAGGTATTAGGCGGTAGGTACTAAACCTAACTATTAGGCAGTTTAGGTTATTATAATAATAGCCTTCTTAACGGCATCTATAGCAGCGTCCTAGTTTTTAGAATAGCTTACACTCTCCATCTAGGAGTTTTTACGGAAAGGTTAGTATAGAGAGGTTGATGTTAGCTCTAGTAATACTTAAGGTAGTAGGCGTCAGTGGCTTAGTATATATAGGTTTAGTAGGCCCAGAGGGCTTCTATAAAGAGGTCTTTAGGTAAGGGTTAGTAGTAGCAATCTAATTTAGTTATCGTTTAATCTTCTATAGGGCTGCTACCATTTTATAGACATCGTTATAGTTATAGCTGGCGGCTGCGTAACTAAGGCAATAAGTAACTTTTTTAAGGAGATCCTCCTAGTCTTCAGTATCGTCTTAGGTGAGGGCTCCGGTATATTCCTAGAATTTAATATAGAACTCGTTAAATAATTCGGTAGGGCTCATCTTTAGGGCTTATAGTTTAGCTCGGTTAGTGGCTAGTAGGTTATAGTCGCGGTACATTAGGTTAAGATCATTAAGGACTTTTTAGTGAAACTACTACTTCTAGGGGCTACTAGTCTCCTATTAGGCAAAGAGTCTATTAAATAGTATACCCTTTATTCGCCCAATAATATAGCCAATCTTAGTATCTTCCGTAGGAAAAAGGCAGGCGCTCTAAGTTAGTTTCTCGCAGATTTGCATCTTCCAGTAGCTATATTTCTTGCGGTCTCCCTAAAAGACTAAGGGATTAGGGTAGCGTGCATTAGACCCTATAGTGGCAGTTTAGGTCCGATTATTATAGCTTTTATTATCGCTGCTTTAGTAGGGGTTCCTATTAGGTAAAGCTGCTTAGCGCTAACCCTCCGTTAAGCGTTAAGTAGGTAAAGTTGCCGGGGGTATAAAGACTTAGGTGGCGTTATATATAGTAAAGAGGTATCTAGTATTGTTACAAATATACTTATTAAGCTAAGATTATAGGTATTTAATTATACCTTCTTTTTTAGTAACTATAGCAATTAGTACAATCTCATTCTTCTTTAACTATTAGATGTCGCGTTCAGACACACGGAGGTCGTCTTTAGTTTCTTAACGTATATTATTAGCAAGCGCCTTATAAGCTTATAGGTCTTAGATAATATTGCAATCTTAGGCAGTACGCATCTTAGCTTATATAAGCTTTAGGTAGTAGTTCTATAAAAGGCGGTAGTATTTATTAGGGTCTCGTGCTACCATTTTTGCAAACGTCTCGGCGTCTCATATTTTAATTTTAATAGGTAGTAGCCCTTCCGTTTACTTGTCCGTAGTTATATAATTAATAAAAGATAAGATATTATTAGTGTCTATCTCTTTAGGGGTTAAGGCTAGGGCTAATAAATCAAATTCTCCTAGGATTAATTGGCGTCGTAGGTTAAGTATAGGTATTAGATTATTCTTTAGGTTTAACATAGTAGCTAATAAGGAATATCGTCTTACTATTATAGGTTCCTTAGAAGTATAAAGTAAGGTAATTCGTAGACACGCTGCTTTTAGCAGCGCCTGCAGTGTTATAGAGACGTAGAATTAGTTATAGGCTAAGTGTTGGTGGTAAAAAGGCGCAACGTAATATTACGGAATAAGGGTAGTGGCTACAGAGCGTATGTATTCGAGGAGTCTACAAGACGTTACGCGATCGATCGTAAGGGTTAAGGGCGTAAGGAGGTAATATACCTACGCGTAGCTAACATAAGCTGTACGCGAGGTGTACGTAAGAGCACGGGGCTCTCCTATGGAGGCCCCTGCGGTGGGGTTCCGTAACACCTTATTTTTATAATAATCTCTACCTCTATAGTCTAAGCTTCTTCCATCTGTTTATAACTAAGTATATTAACTCTATTAATACTTAGAGCTAAATTAATAGCTAATCTTTACAACTATCGCTTCTTAATATATAGAATAGCCTCATATTGCTCCTCTGTAAAGGCTCTCCTTAAGTTTTAAACACAAAACGACTTTATTAGCTTATCGCCTAAGCTAATACGCTTTAAGGGAGATTCTAGGTAAAAAAAGGCGGAAACAGCGCGATTAAACTAACTTAGCGTCTTAGGTGTATCTATAGGCTGACTAGGTATAAAGGGAAGCTCCAAAGTACGTCTTAACAAAGGAGGAGAATAAGGACAACCGTTAAGCACTTACTGCTTAGGTGGTGTTAACCTACTAAACCGCCAGAAAAGGTTAGCCATATCTATATAAATTAGTTCAATTCTTATATTTTTATAGGTAGTTATAACGCTCTTACCCATAAAGATTAGCTCTAGTGCTTGCTTACTAGTAGGAATTCTTAATATTACGTAGCTAACGGCAAGATAATGCGGCAATCTGCCGCAATTTGCCCCAAATAGGCTGGTAATAGGCCTAAGCTCCCCAGCAGAACATTAAAATCTGCCCCTTTACTCCTCTATTTCATTAACTATATCTATACTAGCAAATATACGATTTAAAAGTATTATACTTTATCTTTATATCTTTATTAACTTCTCTAACTTCTCCTATATTAGTTATGCCGAAGGTTTATTAACCTCCACTATGCCGAAAAAATATAACTATAGCTTCTAAAAAGAATAAAGTATAGACTACCCTCTATATAGCTGCTCGAAATACTAATATATACCTAGGACTAAGGTAAAGGCAAAAGGAATAATATTACTAGTATAAGAAGAATCTAGAAACGTATACACGAACGGCAGTTAGGCTAAAGTACTATAAACAGTATATATACGGTAGTATACAGCTAACTTTAGCAGATGGCTATATAAGGCGATAGAGTATCCAGGGATAGTGTCCTAAAACGTTAGTTAGATACGAATAGCGATTCTAAAGAAGATAGAGGCTTAATACCCTAGGGAAGAACGCATTATTAATAACTCCAGCAGAGTTTAGATAAAGAATCTCTAGATCTACACACATAGAATTTAACTATAGTATCTATTACATAGACCCTATTACTTTACACCCGCTAACGCTTTAACAGCGGTTATAAGTCCTAAATTGCCCCAATAAGCGGCTTTAATACTACCGTCCCTCTACTAAAGAGCTTATCTTCGGTGCTAAAGATAACTCTATAACCGAGTCGTTTTATACAGCGCCTATATATAGTAATAAGCAGTGGAAGTCTCAATACAGTATAGATGCAGTTAGAAAATGGCAAGAAATAAGTTATAGTAGTAAACTTAAACTAAAACCTACGGATAAACTAATATTAAAAGCTGCCATGCACTTCTTTTAAATATTTGTAATGTCAGGCAAGGCTCCTAAAGGTCTTTCTCTTACGCCGTAGCCAGAAGGGAACGTAGCGACTCTGGAAAAGATGATAAACTTAGCATGGGATAAAGCAGTAGAGTATAATAGGGTTTCTAAAGGCGATGGTTCTAGCAAGGCTATATAAGAACCGTCGCCATTAATATATTACATAGTAAGCTACCTTTTATTACTTCTATATATACTAACATTAAATAAATATATAATAGCATTAGCCAGTTTCGGTCTTACCTATTAAAACGTATACGGGATTACGTAAAGACTAAGTACTTATTTAGAAAGCTCTCTAAAAAGGAAACAATTACTAAAGTAGAAGAGCTACTTTATATAGATAACTTTTAATGCTCTAAAATAGTACGCATAGCTAAACTACCTTAGTACCCTCCTAACTATTTACAGGACGAGCAATCCCGCTTTATAGCACCGGTTATTATAGCCGGTCTCTCTAAGTTATTCTTTAAAGGAAAGTGGTAATTTAGGTTTAGTATAGATACGCAGTACTTTCTGCGCCTAATTAGCCCAGGGGCTATTATACTAATTTATATAGTAATCCGCCACATTATTAATAAATAGAAAAGTAGTAGTTTTATCTAATAAAAGTTTAAAGCAGGTGCCAATCTTTATAGTAATTTATTCTTTCTCTACCCTTATTTTAACTACCCAGACTACGCCATAACTAACTCTAATATTAGCTATATAGGAACGGATAAAGGCTATATAGGCAGATTAGTCAATAGAGCGCTAGAACCGGATTTTAGGGCTTCTGCGACAGGGCATCTTAAAAAGACTCCAAGTAACTATATATAGCGACAACCCTACTATATAAGTAATTCCAAATCTATTTAAATATAGTCTTAATAATCTTTCTAACCTGGACTCTAACTATAACACAGGATTTAATAAGCAGCGCTTTAATATACTTCCACCGGTATACGACTACTTATAATAACAGTTCTGGATTAATACTTATATCTAGGTACTTAACGCGTCCCTTTCCTTAAACCTAGATACCTTCTACCCTTTTAGCACTATTACTAAGCCTAACATACCCTACAATATATCGCCTAATTAGACCGACCACAGTACTAATTACTAAGGTAGTAGGCCTAATAATATCAGCGACCCTAATAGCGGTATAGATAGCGGGTCTAATATAAATAAGTATTGTGATAGATATAGCGGAGTTAATATAAATAAAGATGGTAATGCGGATAATAGAACAGATATAGCTCTAGGTAGTAATATAGATAATCGGAATAGTATAAGAAAGGGGGGCAATAAATACAATAGAGTAGATATAGGCAATAATACTAGCGTAAATAGTAGAGAGGATATAGACAAGGATAGTGGCGCTAGTAATAATTTCGGAAATAATACCTATAAGCTTGTCTTTAAAGGTATAAAATCGCGGAATTGGAAACGTACTATTAATATACTATATTACTAGAATTACGAATAGTTAATGGTTGCAGTTAAGCTATTTAGAAAGACGCTTGGGGCTAAACCTAATACAAGTCTTTAGTATACTATTGGAAAAGGGGTTAAGTCTATACTATTTAATAATAAGGATTTAGATATCTTTAGAACGAGGGTAAAGGAGGGGCTAGGCAGGGCAAATGCTTCGTGGTCTATAATAGGTTTAGAGGAGTAGCTATTTTATATAGTAGTTATAATATAAATATATTTTTAAAGGCATATTATAGCAATCTATGGCAATCTGTGGCAATCTATAGCAATCTATAGTAGTATATTATAATTTAGAGAAATATATATAATTTATACCATTTATATAGTTTATACAGTTTATACTATTTATATAGTTTATACAGTTTATACCGTTTATATAGTTTATACGGTTTATATCGTTTATACAATTTATACGGTTTATATAGTTTATACAGTTTATATATAGTGTAGATATTATATAATTTATATAGTTTATATAGTTTATATAATATATACAGTTTGCGCGCTATTTATTTATAGGGTAGCAGTTTGCTAGCATTAGTTTGGTAGTTAAGCGTTTTACTACAATTTGCTAGTGGGGGCTGCAAATTTGTTACGAAACGCGCGGTTTGCGCGAATTGCTAACGACTATATACGACCACGCAAATCGCACAGTTTGCAGCAAATTGCCGCAATCTACAACAACGCGCCCCAAAAAAAAATCCTAATGTAGAGCTTTATATTAGCTATATATGTTATATACTAACTTATATACTAGATTTTTAATCTAATAGCTTTTATAAAGCATCTAATATGCCTTCTAAGTAAGTAATTTTTTAAGTTATATAATTTATATATATTTTAGAAAAAAAAAGACCTTTAGAACTCTATTTTTGAATTTATAGAGATTAATTTTTTCTTTTCTTGGTTTTATATTATATCGCTTACCAGTTTCTTAGTTATTTTAATAAAAAGAGGAGCTCTTGCTGCACCTGGCCTAAAAAGACTAAAACCAACCAAAAGAACCCTGAAAAACACCTAGAGAATCCCCCTAAGATGCATGCATCGCAGGGGAGGCACACGTCGAACGACGGTGGTTCGCACTTGCGCGCGACCGCCAGAACTACGCCTAGCAATGGCCCTCCACAATAAAGATGGGCGAATACCACACTATAAAGCGGAAATACCTTTATTAAGAAGGCATTTAATAAAATATAAAGCCTATTAGATATATCTAGTATCTAGAATTATAGGGGAGTAACCGTTAGCTATAACGATCTAACGCAGCTAGCAGAATAGCTCCGCTAGTCCAGCAAACCTTAGGCGCCCCTTTAGCAAACCCTTAATTAAATCCTCTAATGGCTAAGCAAAATTAAAAATAAATAAAACCCCCCCTTGCCAGCGAACCGCACCTAGGCCGCTATAGCTATACTTCTACAGCATAGGGAACTTACCCCCCTTAAGACAATAACCGGGTATATAATTATAATATAACTAAACACAGAAAAAGCAGAGGGGCTTAGGGGATAATTAGAAACAGAAGTCCTTATAGAGATCTATAAAGAGGTTTATAACACTATTGTAGTCTAATACCTTAGAAGCGGAGATATTAGAGTTACCCTAAAGGACTAATAGGTAAAGGAATAAGCTATAAGGGTAGGGGACAGGCTAGGAGAACGTATTAGTATAAAAGTACTCTATAAGGATTACTTAGTCGAAGTTCTAGCGGTTCCTATAAGCCTTAGGGTAGAAAAGGGACGCCAGGCGGATAATATAGCAATTATATAGGAAATAGTAAGATAAACGGAACGCCTTATATTAGGACTTGAGATCACCCAAATCTAATGGCTTTAATAGGAAAATATAAACTAAGTAAATAATAAGAACAATAAGAGGATATAAGGGTCGCTAGAGACTCGCTAGGGAGACACTAGCTAAACGCATAGCTCCCTTATCGTTAGCACACATATACCAGGAATATAAAAACTCCTTATCTAAAAAGGAATAATTATAAATAGCCTTATATACAACGCAAGACTCTATAACTATAGACTATGCCTAGAATAATGCTACCGTTATGTATAATGGGGACATACCTAATCCATATGCGCAGTATAGGTGTGCTGCGGCCACTATATAGGCCCCCATAATATAAGACACTACTTAAATTAAGACTAAACAAAATATGTAAACTGCTACTAAAGCATATATAAAGCGTAGGAGAGAGAAGACTGCATTAAATATAGGAGACGGAAGGCAAGGGCTTAACAGCTGCGGGAATAACTGCACGCTAAGTTATATAAATGGAAATAATAGGCGACAAGCCAGGGGGACGCAAGTGCCTTCCTAGCGTTTCCTACCTTTAGTACTAGGGGGCTAGGCTAGCTATCCCAAGCCTTAACAGGCCAGAAGCGGCGCCATGCGATATTACTAGACCGAATAGGGATATAAGGGAGAGGACGCCCTATAGGAAGACCCCCATAAACAGCTATAGTAAGCTTAAGACTAGGACAATTAAGAATTAGATTTAACGCGGCAAATATAACATTTATAGCCAACCTATAAAGGGTATATAGCTAGCTAGTAAGAATAGGGGAGGAACTAAAGATAATAACAGATTTAGATATAGAAGCGCTAGTAGGAACACAAGATATAGAAATAAAAAGCTTTATATAAAATAAGTAGTGACTAGGGTATAGATATAAGAGATAGAAGTTCTAAATATTTTAGAGAAAGTAGAAACAAAAGAAGCGAGAAATAAAGGAGAGATAAAGAACCCTCGCCGGGGGTCCACTACCTATCTATTATATAGTATAACTACGGCAATACAAACCACCGTCTCGTAAGGCCTTTACTAGATAGTCTAGACCTAAAGAAACACTATATCCTTACCATATAAGAGCCGTACTATAATACCTACATATAATTAACATACTGCCCCTAAGGATTCTAGCTCCTATACGAACCAAAAGCAGCTATATATATGTGCTTTATAATTAGCAAGGCTATTAGCCTATCCTTATAGTTATAGCAGGTAGTTAACCCAGATATTATAGTTATAATAATCTAGATATATAGGGAACCGGTATAAATTATTAATGTATATAACCCTAGGGTCGAAGGGGTCCCATAAATAGAGAATATTATATTAGTAATAAGCTTGCTAAAAACTAAAGGCATAGAGTTTATTCTACTAGGAGATATAAACCTCCACCACCCACGGTAGGGGGGTATCTATATTGCTGCTAAACAATAGGTAGAATACCTACTAAGAGCTATAGACACCTAGGGCCTTAAGTTAGCTACCCCCCTAAGAGCAATTATATAGCAATAAGGAACCTCTAAAAGTATAATTAACCTTACATTTATAGATAAAGGCCTATACTAGAGACTTAAAAGGTATAACCCTAAAGAAGAATAAGCACTCGCTTTAGACTATATCCCCATCTAGATATAGCTAGATTTAGATATTAAGGCGCAACTAAGTAGCAAAAGATACGCAATAAGGAAGCTTAAGATAGATAGTTTCCGTAATACAGTTAAACAACAACTTTAAGACCTAGAAGAAATCCACCCTATACTAAACGAGCGAGGCTTATTAGCCACCCCTAAGAAAATCAACTAAAGACTAGAAAGGATTTAGGCAGCAATTAAAAATAGGCTAGAAGAGTACTGCCCGGTCTTAAAACCGGGCCCCTACACGCGATACGTATAGTCCGCATAATGCGCGGTTCTTATTACCAGCCAATAATAAGTAAAAAGGAAATATATAAGTAGCTATAACCCTAAAGACGAGAGATAATATAAAGATATAAGAAACCAGTTAAAGAATACCTTAAAGAAAGAAGTAAGGAATAACTAGAGACAGTTTATAAATAAGCACACTTTTAACCCGAGCCTCCCCTATAATAAAGGCCTTTAGGCTATAGCAAAATAGGTATAAAAAAAAAGGTAGGATGCCTAGCAGAAGACTTATACCTACTACCCCTATAAAGAGCAGGGGAATTATAGGCTACTAACAACAATAATAAGAAGGCAAAGATCCTTATAGAAAGGTTCTTCCCTTAACTGGCTCCAGTAGACCTCAGTAATATTACGGGTAAAACACCAGTAACTCGCCTAAGGGTTAACAGCGACATAACAATAGAGGAAATAGCTAGAACTATTAGCCGCCTTTTAAATAATACAGTACTAGGACCAGATAGGATTCTAAATAAGGCCTTAAAGACCTATAGACTACTTATAGCACCCTAGCTTATAGATATAGCCAGAGCATACTTTACTATAGGCTACTACCTACGACTTAGAAGATCTATAACAACGATTATCCTATAAAAAGAAGGTAAAGCAGATTACTTAATCCCAGGAAGCTACCGCCCTATTGCCTTAGAAAACACCCTTAGCAAGATCTTAGAAAGGGTAATAGCGGACCATATAGCAGACACAGCTAAGGAACACGCCCTACTACTATAAAGCTAAATAGGGGCAAGAAAGAACCGCTTAACACTATTAGTACTTACGCTATTCGCTACCACCATTAAATCTACATAGGTGATGTGAAGGGACTTTATAGTATTAATGCTCAGCCTAGATATTAGTAGCGCCTACAACAATATACTCCACAAGTGTCTCCTATATATCCTTAGGGTAAAAGGCTTCCTAAAATAGATTATATAATTTATTTAAGGGTTTATAGGTTAGAAAGAAATATTACTAGTCTTTAGCGGATACTAGAGCCCCCCTATTACAATTATAACAGAAATACCACAAGAATTACCCCTTTTACCTATACTCTTCCTTTTCTTTATAAGCAACCTACTTAACTCCTTTAAAGAAGGGGCAACCTAGGGGATAGGCTTTATTAATAATATAAACCTAATTATATACGGGTTAATAGCCGTAGAGAATTGCAGAACACTAGAGAAAGCTTATAACACCTATATAGAATAGGCAAGACGACATAGAGTCTAATTCTTACTAAAGAAATACCAGCTAATCCACTTTATAAGAAAACGCAACCAATCTGCAGATCTCTAGCATATAATTCACATTTAAGGCCTTAGGGGTTAACTAGTTTAAGGCCTAAGGGTATTAGGAGTATAGGTAGACAGTAAGCTCCGGTAGAGCGCATATACGGCATAAGCGGCCTATAAGGGCTAAGTATAGTACATTGTATTATCTAGGATCGTTAATTCTATATAGGGTCCATACTTTTAGAGGTCACGCCTACTATATATAGCAGTTATCTGGCTAACTATAACGTATAGGTCTAGTATTTAGGCCATTAGAGAATCTAAGAAAGGCCCCCCTAAATTGCTTCTTAAACCACTCTAAAAGGTCTAAATAGCCTGCCTTTAGAGTATAATAGGTAGATATAAGCGAACGGCCACAGCACTACTTAAGAAGGAAGCCAATATTCCCCCCCTATAACTATATATTAAAGCCGCTATAATATAAAGGGCGCAAAATAAACGTAACTCTAATATTATAAAGTATATTAAGACACGCCTAAATAAACTATAGAGGGACCCTAGGGCGCCCTATAGGAGAATAAACCAACAACCTTAAAGTAGGGAAGATATATTAGAGAAACAGGTAAAGAAAGCAAAAAAAGAATAGTACTGCTTTAGGGCCTAGGCCCATATAAAGGAGGAAAGGAGACGCGTAAAAGGCCAGTAAAGACAATAACAAAAGAAAGAAAGAAGCTAAAGTAGAGCACAAAAGAACGCTAGAAAACTATCTACCGTAATATAATACTAGCTAGACTAACGCTAAAGAGGTATATAGGAGTTAAAGGTATAGAGGCTAACTAAGGCAAGAGGAACTTAAGCTATAGTATAGTTAACGCTATGGGGGGTAAACACTCTAGGGCTCCAAGAAGGCCTAATAAAGGCAGAAAATATAATGGCAATACTCTTAAGAACAGGAATAATAGGACTAAAAGACTGGCTCTACTAGGTAGGTGCCCTAGTAGGTAGCCTAAGATATAAATATGGCTGGCCAAGACAAACACCAAAACACGTAATACTGTTATGCCCCTTATACACTAACCAAAAAGTAATACTCTTAGTAGCTAGCACAGAGAACTATAATACACTACTCTTAATATAAAAAGGCCTTAAGGCGGTTACCTAGTAGCTTATTAGCTAAAATATACTAAACCAGTTCTAGGTTATAAAGGAAATAGCAATAGAGGGTAAGGGGGCAAGCAATAGGCGCCCCCTAATAACTCTATAGTAGTAAAGTAAAGTTTATAATACTAGCGCGTCCGTAGGCTTGTTACGGCAGTAGTAGTTCTTAAGAAGGTTAAAAAGTAAGGTAGTAAAAGCACTATAGGTGACTCGCAGGCGCCTCGTAGGCGCCCTATAGGCGAGTCCCAAAAGGCAGGAAGATAGATTATGGGGTTTTCTTAAATAGAGTTTTCTCCCCATATATATACAAGGAGTAGTCCGCGTAGGCCTAATAGGGATCTAAATCGGACATTAAGCAATAAATTATTATTAGTTATTTTAATATATTAGCTTTAAATTAATAATTTAAATTTTTAAAAAATATCGGGAAATTTATTTCTTAATTTTATATTATACCGCTTACTAATTTCTCAGTTATTCTAATATATTAGCTTTAAATTAACGTTTCTAAATTTTAATTTTTTTTTGGGAAATTTATTTCTTGGTTTTCTACCCTATTAATTACTTAATTATTAGATTTTCCAATATCCTAGGCTTCTGTTTGTATCAATTTAATAATATAAGTAAGTTATATCTAGGGGCACGAAATACGTATAGTATTATATGCTCTTTTAGATAGTAGTAACTGTTAATTCTATTAAGGTAGACTATATAGTCTATATAATAACGCGCCTCCCCCCTAATTAGTTAGTATATAAGTAGTTAGTGCACTAAACGCATAACTACGCGTCTGGTATACTACGTGCTATAATTATATATTAGCGGCACTTAAAAATAGACCTACTTATATATAGCCCCCGTAATTACTTTAATAGAACCGTAGAACATAAAAGAAATATATAGGAAATCCCTTCTAAGGTGCCTTCTGGGCTGCCTTCTAAACGGTACTCTAAGTTAGCCGTAAGTCCTGCTTACGGTCCGTAAAATAAACCGTATAGCCTTTTAACGGGCCGTAGATAAACCATACGGCCTTTTAACAGGCCGTAAATAAACTATAAGTACTCCGTTAGTCTTATTCCACCTATTTTATAACCTTTAAATTAAGCTTATTTATATTAATTAGGGTTTTAAGAGCTTAGTATAGCTTTACCTTAGTTATAGCGTCTGCTAGGTTGTCTCCGCTACTAATTTATTTAACCTCTATAATCTTACGTCGTTTATAGGCCTAATATAAGTATATTAGGTCAACTATAAGCCTCTTCTCTTATATTGTACCTAGTTTAACTAGGCAGTTATAAAGGGACTTTAAATTAGTGTATAAAACTAGGGGTAGCTACTCTAATTATAGGATCTTCTAGATTATTAATTTAATTACGGCTGCTATATTAAAGCCATAGGCTAATATATATAGTTTAGAAGCTAGTACACTACGGGTTACTTATTTGCATTTAATTAAAGACTAATATAGTATATTTACGTCCTAATTATGGTCCATAAGTACAATTATAAAGCCAATTTATAATAATAGGTCTCTATTATTAGCGAAGGAGGCGTCCGTAAATACTAGTATACTAAGGGAATTTAGGTCTAGTGGTACATAAGTAAATCCTCTTATTATATTATTAATTTGCCACTAAATACGCTTGCTAAGCTGCTTAATATTTTCCTTTTATAGATTTATTACCTAGGCTACAAAGGATAAATTATAGGCAGATTTAGGTTAACAGACTATAGCAATATAGGCGCCTCTTACACGCTGTATAACGTATTAGTCCTTTATATTTACGGTCTTACGGGTCTTTTTATAGGAACTAGTAAGGTCCGTAGGCTTTACTATAATAAGCCTTAGGTTTTAAGCTTGGCGTTTTTAAGTTAGCTAAATTAAGTTGCCCTTTTATATAATTAAACCTCTATTAAACTTAATTAGAGTCTACTTAGTTAACTACTCTTACGGCTTTACTAGGAACTTAGCTTCTTATAGTTTAGTCTCTTTAGTATCCGTAAAAGCCTAGTCCGCTAAAAAGAGGGTATTATTTATTTAGAGTCTAATAATACTAAGGCCGTTTAATAGGGTATATAGGAGGTAGGGGTTATATGTTAACTGCTCCATCTTAAATTTACGGATATAATACTAGTAATATATCTTAAACTAGTGGTTTCTAGCTTCTAGCACTCTATAAAGGGGTTTTATAACCTATAAAATTATTCCTAGTTACAAATTAAGCTTAAAGGATGGTTATATAAAGATGTCCCTACTTAGGTAGGTATTAGACTATACGTAGGCTTATAAGATATCCCGTAAGTAAAGGGCTATAGGTTTAGTTTACTATAGTCTAGGCGTAAGTATAAGTATAATCTATTAACTAACCTATTAAATTATAGGCAATTATATAAGAACTAAATTCTTTCCCTAGTCATTATAAGCTTATATAATAAGCCTTAATTTTTTAAAGGCTTTATTAGTACTAGGGTACTTAATTTTATTAATAAAGCGTAAGTTAAATATACAGACGCCTTACGAAACGTCTCTCTCCGTTATAACCGCAAAGACGCCCTTTTTAAGTAGTCCGTTAATCTCTTTACGTCGTAAGTTCGTAAAAGGGGTTTCCTGTACTAGAACTAATATCTCTATAGGCGGAGGTTACCTTACGGATATACCTACGGAGGTTAGGTAATTCTTTATTATAGGGTTCTTTTAGGGGCGTCCTCAACTACGCTTTATAGCAGGTTTAGTAGGTTTAGTGGGTTTATAAAGGACTTTTAGGGTAGGTAAGGGTGCTCCTAGTTTATTTAGTTTAGTAGGTACTTCTAGTTTATCTAGTTTAATGTTATAGGTGTATTTAGACCGAAAATAGGGTTTTATAGACGTGCTTTTAAAGCTAGTTAGTCCGCTAGGAAGTTATACGCAGCACGTTTTATTTTCTACAGCTAGTAAATAATAAGGTCCAGTTTAATTGCCGCTCTTACGCTATATAAGGACTTTAGTATTAAGCGGGAGGTTATATACTAAGGTTATATTAGGTCCGTTACGGTAGTATAGAGCGTTATTAATAGTTTATTTAGCCCGTAATTTAACTATTTTAGCTATTACCTTCCGTATTATAGCTGCTTAATTTATAACGGACGGAGTAGGAGGGTCTAGTTTACCTATCCTTAGGTAGGCTCTATAAACTAAAAGGGTGGGTACTAATCCGTTAGGGCTAGCGGTATTATTAACGGCTTTTACGGCTATCTGTAAAGCCAGTTCCTTTTAAATATCCTTACACTCGTCCGTAATAATCTAGTAAGCTCTTTATAGAGCTAGGTAAGCTCGCTTAATAAGCCTAACAGACTAGTATACTTTAACTAGAACGGCTTTTATTAAAATAGCTATAGCCGTAGCATATTATTAAAATTCCTTACTAAAAAAGTTCCTATTAGCATTATAGGTAATATACTTAGGGGGTCCAACGTATATATTAATCTAGTAGGTCCGTAAAATGTCCTAAGTATATTTTATAGATATATTTTATAACTAACGGGCGGCTTAATAGCGGGTTACCTTATTAATTATATATAATACTAGGCTGCCGTTAATATACATAATGTCTATATATACTAAGTGATTAAAATTAAGGTCTTTATAAAGATTAAACTTAAATTAGCCTAAGGAACGTCCGTATTTCTAGTAAAAGGAGCAGTATTTAGTTAGATGGTTAATTGCCTTCCTATTAACGTTGTTATATTTAGAGCGTTTAAGGACTCTATACAGCTTTTCGGCTAATAGGTAGCCAAAATAGCGGTATAGGCGGTAGATTTTTATACTAGTAAGGTAGCATGGGTTATAGTTAAAAGATTGCTAAATATAAGTCTATAAAGTCTCTCCCTATATAAGGAACGGGTGTCCAAATTATTATATAATTAGTAGGGTAATATACTTACTTCTTAGGGTAATTATAGGGCCAATTAGGGTGTCTATAATATTATTATAGTAAACCTATAGCCTATCTATATCTATAAGACAGAGTAGAAAAGGGGTATCCGCTTTTACTATATAGAAGTTAACTAGGCCAATTAGGGTCTTAACTGCAACTAATCTAATTAATACGGTTAAGCCGATGCCAAATTAGACGTTTACGGCCCCAGTTTGCATAGTATTAATATCCGTATTATTATTTATAATGGTCTTATATATAAGGTATTATCTATAACCTATAGTAGACTTCTTAAAGGCACCTATATTAATTATAACGCTATAAAATTCTTTAGGGGTATAGCGTTTTGTGGTAATATATGCAAATAGGTCCTATTTGCGGTCCGTAATATCCGTAATAAACCCAACGGGTATACTTATTGTAACGGTGCTAAGGCGCGTCACCTGCTAAATTCTACTATATTGCTGCCAAATTCTACCAACCTATTATTGGCTCGCTTATTACTAGCGTCTTAGCGGCCCTTATAGGATATCTATTTACTCTGCCTCCTATATATACCTCTTCTTCTTCTCCTTAGCTTAGTATCTTTACTAGATAGCAATCCACAAGCTTCGGTTTAGAGGCATTTATATAAGCCGTTACATTATACTAAGCTCTCCCTACACTGCCTAGGAAGGCCTTAATAATCTCCTACCCCTAAAAGAAACTTTGTCTGTAACGACGCGTTAACGCGCTATACTTAGATATTAAATAACTCTATACTACCTAGGAAGGCCTTAGCAATCTCCTACCCTATAAGCTAGATAGGATTAGACCTATACCCCCGGAGTTAAAACTATACAATTTTAATAAACCTTTAGGAAGCTAATGATAGCACCTAAAGCAAGCTTATTTAAAAGAGCCGCCCAAACCCAAGAACACGAGATCCAATTAGGATCAGAAATTAAGGATAACGATAACGTTATAAATATACACGAACAGATTTGTGCCCTTACAGCTAATTAGGAAGCCGACTATCTCTAAGCTTAAAGCATATAGGAGACCCTATAAGAGATCCTAGACAGCCTTACGGCCCTATAAGTTAGCTTAGCTCCTCCTTCTAGAAGTCTAAGTTAATCTACCTACCTAACCAAATGTAATATACTAGGGAGTACGGATACAATAATAAAGTAATTAAAGTCCGTTAAGCTCCCTAACCCCCAACTACTATTTAATAGGATAGACCCTACCTTTAAGAATTAGAGGATTTATGTATAAGAAAAGCTCCGCGTTAACTACAACTATTTCCTTTCTAAAGAAGCCAGAATACTCTACCTCTTTAGTCGAACTATAGGGGACGCCTAACGGCACCTTTAAGCCAAGTTTAAGGACGATTCCCCTATCCGATTTATATCTATTAATAAGATAATATAGCACCTAGCTACTATCTACGTTAACCTAAATAAAGTATGGGATGCCTAGTATAACTATAATCGCCTAATAATAAAACTAAACTAACCCTTTGCTAAATTTTAGATTTAATTCCTATACCTTACGGAAGAAGGCTAGGTTCCTTTTAAGAACTACCGTTTAGACCTATATAATAAACTAATAGTCTGGCTATAAGAAAAGATTACTATAACCTTAAATAACCTATTAACCTATAAAAGACTTATAGCTTATTGCCTATTATTAGACTTAGAACTAAAGCGGATTAACGCCTATCCTAATTAGCAGAAGCAACTACGTAGCGATTAAAACTCATTAGCCACACTTATAGGAGCGGGAGTAGGAAGACAAGCTACGACTACTCTTACACTAAAAGCGGTCACAACTACGCACCGGCGAGCCTCGCCTAACTAGCTATATACCGCACCCTTAGCTAGTGCTTATCGTAATACCCCAATTAACCCTGCCTTAGCTACGTGCTATAACTGCAATAAGGAGGGTTACTTTACCTCATCTTGCCCAAAACTAAAGGATAACGGCAATATTAAAGAGATGGAGGAAGAAGAAACATCTAATAAGTCGGGAAAAGAAGAACCCTAGGGAAAGACTCCCCCCTAGGGTACCCTATCGATCTTAAAAAGATTAATCTAAGTCAGTTAATAGGTGGAAAATACTTTACGGTTCCATATATAGTATCTTAAAATAGATATAGAGTTAATATAACCGCCCTTATTAACACTAAAGTAAATAGCTTTACTTTTATAAATACTACCTATATAAATAACGTTGCTAAGTTTCTAAATATAGAAGCCACTATACTAGAGAAGCCTATCTAAGTAAGAGGCTATAACGGTTAAGCTAGTAAGCCGGTTACCCACGTCTTAAAGTTATATATCGCTCTTAACGGACGACGCCAATATAGTATCCCCTTTTGCATCCTAGACCTAGGGTTCTATAATATAATCCTTAGCCAAAAATAGATATCCTATTTTAATATTTGGCTAAATATATAATAAAGACAATTCGTCTAGCTAGAGAATAAACCGAAATTATCTTCCTTTATTAGGGAAATCTAAACTAACCGCAAGACGCTAGCCGCAAAGGCTGACCCTACCTATTAGTAGGATATTAGGGACCGCGACCTAGCCTTTACCTAAGAAGATGCCTGCCGTAAGGCTGGGAGGGACTCTTTTATATTAATAAAGATACTCCCCTAAAGTGCTATAGTTAATAAAGGCTCTACTTATAGTAGCGGGATAGATAGTAACGTAAACAATATTTAAATTACGCAGATCTAACTAATATAGAAGAGAATATACTAATAGGATATAAGGGATAACCTCTGAAAGATATAACAGGAGCTAAAAGGAGTAATATTAACACCTTTACCCTAAAAGCCCCTAGGGTCCTATATACCCCCATTATTATATAACCCCCCTACGGTAGATATCGCTGCGATTAGCGCTATAGCATTCTACTTTAATATATATAGGAAGGATAACGAGGTCTTTATAACTAGCTTATATAAAATTAACCAGATTATTAATAAGAGAGAAGAGAAGATAGCTAAGGAAACTAATAAGGAGCTAGTTAAACGCCTTCTCCCTACTATCTATATAGGATATAAGGATATATTCTTAAAGGCGGCTTCGGATAAGTTACCCCCTTACTAGATATATAATTATAAGATTTAACTAAAAGCCGACAACTTGCTAGGCTATAGCCCCCTTTACTAATAATTAATGGATAAGCTAAAGGCAACGAAGCAATACTTACTCAATAACCTTAAAAAGGGATTTATTAAGCCAAGCCAAGCCCCTTTTACTTCCCCTATCCTATTTATAAAAAAGCCTAACAGAGGCCTTCGCTTTTATATTAACTATTAAAAGCTAAACGCTATTACTTAAAAGGATCGGTACCCTATCCCTTTAATTAATAAGACCCTTACACGTCTAAGTTAGGTAAAGATCTTTACTAAACTTAATATTTACCAAGCCTTCTACTAAATTAGGATAGATCCTATAGCTAAGGACTTAACTATATTCTATACCCGTTATAGGTCCTATAAATATAAAGTCCTTCCTTTTAGACTAATAAACGGGCCGGCTACGTACTAAAGATATATAAATGATATTCTTTTTAATTACCTTAACGAATTCTGCACGGTATACCTAGACAACATTTTTATATACTTAGATAACGAACTTAAATACTAGGTTTATATTAAGAAGGTTCTAAAGAGACTACGGAACGTAGGCTTATAGGTTAATATTAAGAAATATAAATTTAGAGTAAAGCGTATAAAGTACCTTAAGTTTATTATTACTACGGAAGGAATTAAAGTTAATTCTAAAAAGGTTAAAGTAATCTATAACTAGAAACCCCCTTATACCGTAAAAGGGATCCAGTCCTTCCTTAGTTTTTATAACTTCTACTATTAGTTTATCTATAACTATAGAGTTATAGCAAAGCCTCTTATACGACTTACCCAGGAAGACACACCTTTTATCTTTAATAATAACTATATAGAGGCCTTTAGAGAGTTAAAAGATCGGCTTATTTCTTCTTTAATCCTTTATTATTATAACCTAGACCTTAAATTAATGCTAGAAACGGACGCTCTCAACGGAGTTATAGCGGGAATCCTATTATAGTTATATCCGGACGGCAAATAGTACCCTATTACTTTCTTTTTAAAGATAATAAACCCGGCTAAGTATAACTACAAAGTACACAATAAAGAAATGCTAGCTATTATTTAATCGCTATCTTAATAGCGCGCGGAGCTTAAAGGCACAAACTCTTAGATTAAGGTTTATACTAATTATAAAGCCTTAGAGTATTTTATAACAATAAAGTAGCTTACTAGTTAATAGGCTTAATAGGCTAAAATACTCTCTTAATTCTTCTTTATAATTATATACCGCCCTAGTAGGCAAAACTCTTAGGCTAATACCCTAACCCAGAGAGAATAGGATGTAGGCCGCTAGGACGAGCTAAAGGCTTAATATTAGACACGCGCCCTCCTCTGTCCTAAATAGCTTAACCTATATATCCTTAAGGAACTAAGCTCTAAATAGAATAAGCTAGCACCTATAAAAGGAGAGTTCTTAAATAAACTAATAGGACTAATTAACCGCATTTTAACCGTAAACTGCATAACCAAATCCCTAAAGGCCCTCCGCGACTAATTTATAAAAGGTAACCCTAATTTAGAAATAGAAGATGGACTGCTCTTATATTAAGAGCGGCTTATAATTCCGGATATTAATAACCTACAAACAGAGCTAATCCGTAAAGCCCACTATTAAGTCTCTACGGTATACCCTAGTTAAGACAAGACCTACTAACTATTAGCGCCCCGTTACTATTAGTAAGAACTCTTATCTAATATAGAACGTTTTATTAGAAATTACTACGCCTATAAACGTACAGATGCCCCTAGGGATTAAACTCCTAGGTAGTTATAACTACTGCCAGTTCTAGAACGCCCTTAGTAATATATTATAATAGATTTTAAGTTATTTCTAAAGAACGCTTACGGCCACGATATAGCCTTTATAGTAATCAACCGACTATATAAGCAATCCGTCTCCCTCCCTTATTTTAAAACCACAACTGTAAAGGATATAGCCCGCCTTTACGTTAACAACATCTACTAATTCTATAGTGCTCCCAAATTAATTATCTCTAACCACAGTCCCTAGTTTATATCGGATTTCTAGAACAAATTCTACCGTATCCTTAGGATTAAGATTAGGCTCTCTACCGTATTCTACCCTTAGACTAACGGTTAAACTAAGATTATAAACCAGTACCTTAACTAGCGACTACGCCCCTTTATAAACTATTATTAGGATAACTAGTTGGAATTATTACCCATAATAGACTACGCGCAGCTTACGCTTCCCCATAATAGCATAGAAATATTACTATTTAAACTGCTCCACAGGTACGCACCATAAATGTCCTTTAATTAGGATAGGCCTACCAAACCCGCTACGGCTCGCGAATGCCTTAGCTATAAGGAGGCCTAGATACTAGCTAGGAGAATATATAGAGCTTAAGAAACTGCTTAAACGATTATAGAAAAGGCGTAAGAGAAGAAAGAGGCTAACGTAAATTAATATTATCGCGAAGCAGACTTTTAAGTAGGAGACTAGGTATAAGTATTAATAAAGAACTAGAAAACCTAGAGGCCAAGCTATAAGCTAGACCACTAAATAGCTGGTCTATATAAGATCTTAGAGAAGGTAGGACACTTCTTTAAGGTTAAACTACCAGATTTAATAAGGATCCACCCTATCTTCTCCTTAAACTAACTACGAAAGGCTGTAAACAACCCATTGCCTAAATAGTATAATAACCTCCTACCGCCAATCTAGATTGCAGAGGATATAGAATAGGAAGTTAAAGAGATCCTAGCAGTTAAGAAGGTCCGTAGTATCTTAAAATACTATATAAGCTGGGTAGGCCATAACAAGGACCTAGAATAGTATCCCGCATCTAATTTTAAGTACTCCCCCTATAAACTACGGGATTTCTACCTAGCCTACCTAAACCTCCCCAGACTACTACGTAAATTAGATAATTAAATTAAAAGCTAGGAAGAGGGGTTAGATAATTATAACAATCTAGACAATAATAAGGAACTTAAATAACGCCTAAGGGCAGGCTTCTTCTAGAGGGGGGGGGGTGATATAATAGTGCTGGGGCGCGTCACCTGCCAAATTCTGCTATATTGCTGCCAAATTCTGCCAACCTATTATTGGCTCGCTTATTACTATCGTTTTGGCGGCCCTTATAGGATATCTATTTACTCTGCCTCCTATATATACCTCTTCTTCTTCTCCTTAGCTTAGTATCTTTACTAAATAGCAATCCATAAGCTTCGGTTTAGAGGCATTTATGCGAGCCGTCACACTTATAGGCTAGTTTTTAGGTGTAATTAAGTATATAAAGGAGCAGTCGGCTAATACAGTCGTAATATTAAAGGCTTAACTATCCGTAAAAGGTCTAAAAGTAGTTAGGAATATCTTTAAGGTCTCCTATTCCTAAGTATTTAAGTTAAAGTTAATTATAAGGACTTCTATTAACTTGTTAAGAGGCTCCTCTACTTCCTCTCCTTTATAGTTTAAGATAAACTAGTTAATCTAATTATTAAATCTCTCCTTAAACTTATTACGTTTTTTCTAGGTATACCTTATAAACTAATATCCTTCCTTACTGTATATAAAGCACTTTTAGCTAGTTTGTCTGCGGGGGTATATTTTTATATAGGAGTTACTATAGGGGTTATAGGTAGGACCTAGTTAATACGGGTACTGCTAGCGGTAGTAGTGGTCCGTAAAGTAGGCATTTAAGTTAGTTTATAGGTTTTATAGGTCTGTAATAAAGGCTTAAGTACTACCTAGAGGGTTTAAAACTTTATACATTATAATAGAGGACCATAAATTATTAATAAGGCTAGTTAAGGTGTCTATAGGCTTATAATAGGCGTATTTATAGGGTTCTACTTCTTAGTAAGCTGTAATAAGCTTATTATATAGGAAGTCGTCCGTTTAAAGCTTAATATTAAGGCCGTACTATAGGTGCTAGAGGTCTTTAGTAAGAATTTACAGGCACTCTATAATCGATTTTTTAGTATTCTTATTAATTACGGTCCGTAACTTAATTGCATTCTATTAGGTAAGGATATTACGCTTATATTTTAGCCCTTTAAAGTAGTTATATATAGCCTTATATAGCTTATT
>Ga0307515_10004113_pt1 | contig 30289 bp, 34 predicted proteins | sample 17_EM_MG_FD_194513 | JGI IMG/M metagenome (GOLD analysis project Ga0307515, IMG submission 194513) | Populus trichocarpa ectomycorrhiza microbial communities from riparian zone in the Pacific Northwest, United States - 17_EM | ecosystem: Host-associated > Plants > Roots > Unclassified | place... | reverse complement strand
CCAATCATGCAAGTCGTACCCCTGATTTCTCATATCCACTCGTATCCTCCATATCATTCTCATCTTCATCCCCCATCTCTCTCTTTCTCGTCCACAACTCAACCATCATCGCAGAACACAAAGTTAAGTCATCCCTCCCTCTCTCTCCATGACATGATCATGAGTAGACACCGAGTACAGCATACACTTCGTACAGCATCCACCCAGGATTGTTTGTCTTCCCTTCATTCTCATGATTAGGAGTTGACCCCTGAAGGTAGCTTCAGCTTCCGGCGTACCACCCTACACGATCGACCGCCATCATCCAGCTCTCCATGAGAGCTCAAAGATAAAGTCACATTGTCACAAACTCACGGTTGCGAGTTGACTAACTGATGAATAGAGTCTCAGCTCCGGGCGTGCCGTCCATCGACCGCCTCCAAGTACTCGTCCAATCTCACTTGATCACGGCCTCCAAGTGCATCCCCAAACTCGCTCAATCACAGCCTCCACCTGTATCTCCGCACTCGCTCGATTACGGCCTCCAAGTGCATCTGCAAACTCGCTCAATCACAGCCTCCAAGGGTATCTCCAAACTTGCTCGATTACCGCCTCCTAGTTTGCACGATCACTGCCTCCAAGTGCATCTCTGAGTTCACTCGATCCTGGCCTCCAAGTGCATCTCTGAGTTCACATTTTCTCCGCCTCCAAGTGCATATCTCAAATCACTCGATCACAGCCTCCAAGTACATCATTAATGATTGACGGCAGGTGTACGGAGATTCAGGGGCACCGGAGGTGTAGATAGGTAGCTATATAGATACATAGATACATAGATCAGAATACAAACTGAATGCATAAGTTTTGAAAATCCTTGAACGATAAGTTGTAGCTATGATTTCCTGGTGCACCAGCAGCATTCCCAAGGAAGCGGCGGCCGGAGAAAGACATAAACATCACCAGGCATTGTGTAAACGACTTCAGCATAACTGCAGCCACTGCGAAGAGTGAAACACACATGTCGTTTTGATGGTGGGTATACGCCACCACACAGTAAACGAGGTATGTGTGTAACGCGACCCGGCGCCTCGGCGACGGGTAGCGTGTGATTCTCCCTCAGAGGGTACGATGTTCCGTCAGAGCTGTCAGAGCCATCCGGAACACCCGGGTATTTCTGACGCAAACTAGGGTCGTTGCTGATGTGGTCACAATGAACAAAAGAGTGGGCCTTCGTGGATTTCCCAACTTCCACCTGCTAAGTGACACATTTCGGTACCGGCTGGCGAGAGGGATTCCTCCCAAGGGGGCAGTTCTGAAGCCTCCACAATCCAAGGTCAGTACTCCACCCCCTCATCTTCACTGAAGAATGCTCGCATTGCAGATATCACCCCCTTCGCTGCACCACAACAGTCAATAATTACTCCAACTGCCACGCCATGTACAAGCAGTCGTAACACACCAGCACCCAGCGGAAGCTGACAGACAGAGTCGACACTTGGCGTTGAATCCGGCACAGAATCTGCCATTGCTAGAACTCCCACTCCTCGCAGCGGTCCTGACACCCTGCCTACCCCCATCCCGGATCCAGAAGCCAGCGCAATCATTACAAATCCACTGCGAACACGAGCTCCTGAGAGGAATCAGAGACAGAGACAGTGGCAGTTGAAAATGCAGGCGGTGTGTACACCTCGATCAGTGGTCTCCAGGAGTGGCAGAATCCATCCATTTGGTCACTCCGACATGATGCGTCTTAGATTTCCAACGGGCAGACTGCTGGAGCTCGACCTGTGGAACAGACGGCCGTTTTTGAGTGCAAGTGACTTGGAGACAGTAAGTTATGCAACGCGACGTGTTGCGAAAGTATTCGCTGAAGCCTCACACTGGTAGATAATAGAGACGTACTGGGACACCTCAATGCATCGAAACAACTTTTGGTCCATAGCATTAGAGCCACGCAGAAAGGAGATCATGAAAGAGTTATGCTGAAGGAACGGCCCACTTTGGATATTACATGCTCAAACTGCTACCAGCTTCGTGCACAAGTCAATAAGGTTAAATCCCATTTCATTCAATCAGCAAGGGACAATATAGCAGAGCTGTATGATCTCCAGTGGTTTGAATCTGACGCAGAGCATTTGGAATTCATTGATTCCCATCTGTCAGACAATGAGTATCTTTTTCCTGTAGCGGAGCATTTGGAAGGTGAAGTATGCGGTCCAAATCCAATGCAAAGGGTGTCGAAAGCTGCTGACAAATGGCCAGCATCCACTGGACTTTCGGGCGGACTCAATCCTGCAGTTAATCTACATAAAATTGAATCATCGGGCGAATAACCACTATAAGTACACTGACGTATTATATAACTGCATCATTGACCACAACGACGGTCATATACCCTCGCCACTGATCATGTTTTCCAGCACCGCGTTGCACCATGCTCTCTTGCAGTGGCAAAAAGTGTTCATACCAGGTCCGAGGGAACCGCCAGCAGTCTGGGTTTGGAACAGAAAAACAGTTCGGTTCAGTTCCAGAACTGCCCAAAATCCCGACAGACTGCTTCTTGACGGTCCAAACCCGGCCCCATACCTGTCAACACTCGCGTTTTGCCAGATTTTGCTAGGCCCGTCCGGTCCAATCTCAGGTTCTGCATTTCAGGTTGTTCTATTTATGGTCACTTTCAGATATCCTACTGTTAATTGCCAAATATTGACTATGGTACTGCATTGTCATTTTCTGATGTATTGACAACCTTTATATAGCAAACAAGTAGAGAGATGCTCCCTACCCAATCCTGAAAATGAGCATCAATGGAGCGTCAACAATTGGTGGTCTTGCATCTTGGGCAATCAAAGTTGCGCTTAATCGCATGTATCTATAAACAAGTGATTAGCCGCTGTTATGATCAAATAACCAAATGATATTCATGTGATAGCCTCCTAAACAGGAACAACTAATTTCATATACAAAAGTGCGGCTAAGTGTTCACGAGCATTTTAGACTTCAAAAACGGCCTGAACTGAGTGTATGGCCGTTAGCAGCCACAGCGCTAGTATTAGCAACCTTTCCGGACTGTCACTTCGGGTCCGGGTCTGGGTCCAACTTGAACCATTGCCACATTGGAAGTGCAGGTTGACAATAGACCTGAACCGTGAACTCGGGTACGGTTCGATGGTCAACTCCCAACCCGTTTGACTTTGGCGGGTTGCTAGTGGGTCGCGCAGCAGGTCCGTCGATTGATTCAATTAAGGCTCTTGCTTTTGGAGTATGTGAATAGTATCTGATCAAAATCGCATTTTCAACAACCAAGGAGAGGATTGTGCATGCTTCGCATCTTGCAATGTTGAATAATTTGGAATCGGTGTTTTACCTTTGATACATTGTATTTTTGTCTATCACGGCAGTCAATCATTCTGTTATGAACGCGGATATCAGCGCGATGCCTTCATCAACAAATATGCAACAACTAACACTGTTGACGCTCCGTTGACTCTCATTTTCAGAATGCGGCAGGGAGCATGTTGCTGTTGTTTTGTCCTGTAACGGCTGGCAATATTTGATACCTGGATGTCTCCAACCAAACGGAAAATAAATTACCTAATATTCGAAACCAAAATTTGTTGACACTCCGTTGAAGCTCATTCTCACGATGCGGCAGTGAGCATGTCGCTGTGGTAGTTCCCAGTGAAGACAGCAAATATCTGGGGAATGGACGTCTTAAACCAATTGGAACATAAAGTACCCAAGATGCGAAGCTAAAACTCGTTAACCCTCCGTTGAAGCTGATTTTCAGGACGCGGCAGGGAGCATGCTGCTGTAGTTTTTCCCAGTAAATGCTGCCATTATCTGATATATGGATCTCTTCTACCAATCGGAACATCAATTACCCAAGATACGAGTCTGAAAATAGTTCACTCTCCATTGACGGTCATTTCCAGGATGCGGCAGGGAGCATGTCGCTGTAGTTTTTTCCAGTAAAGGCTGTCAATATCTGACAAATGGATGTCTACATTCAATCGGGACATAGATTACCCAAGATCCGAAACTAAACACTGTTGACGCTCCATTGACGCTTATTCTCAGGATGTGGCAGGGAGCATGTCGCTGTTGTTTTTCCCAGTAAAGGCTGTCAATATCTGACAAATGGATGTCTATTACCAAGCGGAACATAAATTACCCAAGATGTGAAGCTAAACATCGTTGATGCTCTGTTGACGCCCTTTCTCAGGATGCGGCAGGGAGCATCTTGCTGTAGTTTTTCCTAGTACAGGCTGTCACTATCTGACAAATTGATGTCTACAACCCATCGGAACATAAATTACCCAAGATGTGAAGCTAGACATCGTTGACCCACCATTGACACTTATTCTCAGGATGTGGCAGGGAGCATGTCGCTGTTGTTTTTCCCAGGAAAGGCTGTCAATATCTGACAAATGGATGTCTACAACCGAGCGGAACATAAATTACCCACGATGTGAACCTAGAAATCGTTGAACCTCCACTGACGCTGATTCTCAGGATGCGGCAGGGAGCATGTCGCTGTAGGTTTTCCCAGTAAAGGCTGTCACTATCTGACAACTGGATGTCTACAACCAATCAGAACATAAATTACCCAAAATGCGAAGATGAAAATTGTTGACGCTCCATTGACGCTCATTCTCAGGATGCGGCAGGGTGCATGTCGCTGTCTCATTTACTCATAAAGGCTGCCAACATATTGGTTATGCATCTAAGCAACCAAAGTGTTGTTCAATTACTGTACTTACAAAACCACAAATCATTGACACTCCGTTGACGCTCATTGTAATGTATTGTCCATTCAACATCAGCTGCCATTGATAATAGTTTTCAATATAATATGAATATATTGGTAGTCCTTCTACCAAATTGAGACTTGGCCATGTGACAAAGCCAAGCAGAGTATCATTCTTGCACTGTTCACTCTCACACGACTAAAATCTATGTATCTTGCCAACAGCTTTATTGCGCCTGCTATACATCTGTTGATCAACCGATATTGACAAGCTACTGCTCACCATTCGCCCATAATATATCACTAAATCAAACTCTAGTTCAAGATACATAAAGAAGCTGGTGAAACATTGACCCATTCTGTCCAACTTCTTTTTCACTCCCTCATTCCTCCTCGTTTCAATTGCATTGACCATCATCAACACCTGTTCAGCCTCTCTGTTGGACTTCTGTGTTGGCTGAATCAATCCGGGAGCACCTGGCCCAGCGCTCACATCCCGCTGTTTTGGCCATTCCGCATCCTCAATGCGATTGTCTTGTTCTAGATCAGATGAAACTTCCGCCGTGCAATCGTCTTCGCTGACATTTGGATCATGTAAGTCCCCATTCCCAGGAAGCTAATCTTCAGTGTGCGGAATGTGTTGAGCTGAGCACTCCTCGTCACTTTCGACTGGATGATGGTTGATTCTTCGGATTTGGCGTACATTCAATATTTCAGTTTGTTCTCCAGGGAGGTCCTTTGCAGCCAAAGTATGTGGCAAAGAGATCTTTCTGACAATGTCAATGCAGCCGCACCATCATGTAAAAAGGGTGACCATGATGGGTTGATGATTTCTTCGGTGTCCGAAATGTATCCCACGACAGTCATCTGCTACTTTTGAGTGTGAGATTCCTTTTCAGTAGCACGTAGGTTTCGGCTACCCTGCCAGATCTCCAAAACGTTGTGAACATTGGCCAATATGTGCACTTTCCTATCCTCCGCCTCTTTTTTCATTTCCGAGTTGTCTTCTGTGTTTGTTGTGTCCAATACGGGGTCAGCGCCTGCCAAAATCCCGTTATTGGATTCAGTGAACTGCCTTACAACGACTTTTCTGCGACGGGTCTTAGCTGTGGTTTTTAAACACCTCCAGCTGACAACATCTCGGCCTGGTGAAAATCGGGCGTCCAACTTGCCAGCATGTGGTATGATAGAGGATATGTCACGCGCCACCTTAGAGAGATTGGTGTACATGGAGTGCGCTTCCTCCTGTTGAAGCCACCAGTTGGGAATGTCCGGTAATCAAAATGTACTGCTAATCTCCATTGGGACGGAGTGGTAATCATTGAGATCTGGGATAATTTGCCCCCAGTTCTTTGGTGCTTCAGGTGGTGAATGGAAATACAGCCTGGCGGTGGTCAATAAGCGAGCTGCGCGATCGCTTCATCCTGGCGTTGTCTCAGCAACATTGTTAGGCATTAGGGCTTCTCCATCATCGCTAGAAAAATCATATGAATCAAAGGATGATTGACAGGGTGCTAAAACGGTATACCATGGTACATGATTGCTCCTCGGTAAGCTTTCGTGTTCGTCGACAAGCACACATCCATGTTTCGCACAGTATTCATTCTCCACGTAGTTCAGAAAGACCTCTTGGTATTGGGTAGTATAGAATGTCCCGTCCTCAGGATTGATATCTATTCATGGGTTCCACTTTCTTAACGATTGCAACTTCCGGAAAGGATTCAGGATATGTGCAGAAATGTGTAGCATGCCTGTCGATGGGGTCACTTCAGTGTAATATTGGGACAGCTTGTTTCGGGCTAACTTTACAGCGAAGAACAAGTCTTGCTTCCATGGAGTCTTCTTCCGACCCAAAGCAGGCATCACGCCATCCATGTGATCGAACACATCATTGTACACTGTGATAACATAATTCAATTTAACTGTATGCCTCTTCGACATCCACAAGGTCCAATATCGGAATGACATCAACACTTCCATGACATACTTCACAATGGTCCATTCATCTTGAGTTGTGAAGACTGGCCGGTAATCCCTGTATTGAGGGTGTTGAAGCCACTTGCATGTGAATGCACATAAGCGAACAGCGCTCTCGAGCACCTCCAGAGTCGAGTTCCAATGGATCTTGACATCCATAATCGGAACTACAGCTAAGCAGACTTTTGCCTTTTGAAAGTCAATGAACTTGTTTCGATGACTAGGTGTTAGCATACTCAATACAGCAAGCATTCTCTGCTATATGAAGGTCAGTTTCAGCACTTTCAAAATATCTTGAAATACGTACTTTCTCAATTATCTTTGCTAAACCTGGTTTCATGGCCAACACCATATTGATTCTAGCGTTGCTCTCCGTTCGAAGCCTTTGACTCTTCCCAAGGTCTTCGCTTTCATTCTCTCCAAATTGCTGATCACAATCATGGGCTTCCCAAGACTTGGTGCGGCGTTTGAAACTGAGACCGCTCATGAATGCTCCTAAAGCCAGCTGTATGATCTGCTCCATGTACGGTATGTGGTTCCTCAATGCAGGCCACTCGATTGCAGAGGCCTCATGTGTTGATTGCAGCTCATGTGTCATCATGTAATTTGATGAGGGATTATGAGTCATAATTCCGAGCAAATGGCAGTTGGTAAGCTTGAAACGAGCAAGAACGTCCTTCAAATGTACTGCTAGCTTTGCTCTAGTATATTGGCCATTGACCTATCATACGTAATTGCCTTTCGAAGCGTGCAAAAAACGGTCAATCACCTTGATCGAACACAAGTTGGACATCACGCAATGCCCAATTTCTACTCATAGAGTCCGCAATAACCAACGTTATGGCTAGTTTGTTTGTTGATGTCCATCCGTCCAGAGCTAAACTAACTTTCTTTCGTGACAGCAATTGCTTCGTAATTAAATCCACAGTCAGTGCATATTCCCTCCGGCATATGTTGCCAAGGCTCGTGGCGGACGGCAGCACTAGGTCATCTCGTAATGCCTTATACGATCATCGTAGTGCTAGACTTGATATAGATTTCCATGGTATGTGAGCCAAAACAAATCCTGACATGAGGTAGCGATTCAATGTGTCTGGGTGAAATTCGGAAATTTCAAAATCCTTATCTGCCAGTTTGGCACCTCTTGTCTGTCATGTCCGTCGATATGGATCCAGCTGGATGTCACGTATGAACTTCCACTACGAACTTGCTATTGTGATCCCTCGACTTCCTTGCCTCATCAGGATGGCCAAAGCTGTATCATCCACCGTCGTACTAATCATTTCAGTAACCTCTGACTCTGTTGATCTGTTTAACATTGCGATGTGAGCTTTTGCCAGCAAGTGTTTCACCATCGAGCTGGTCCCATGTTCTGATGGACGGTGAAGAACTTGTTGACAAACGATACATATGATGCCAGTGCTACCAGTCTCCACAATCCCGCAGTGTGAATAGAATCACCACAAACACACAAGTCAAGAATTTTTCCAAGCAATTGGCCGCTTCGAGTCTACATTTATCAAAGCCCGCCAAGCATCGAAGATGATTCGGAAAGTAAGGTCGATCAAATCAGGAATAGGTACACGGTCATTTCTGGAAGAGATCATAACCTCGGGAAATGAGGTATTCAAGAATTTTGAATCCGACCTGGCGGTAGGAATTAGGCAGCTGGGTAATCCGACTCAAAGGACTGCTGAAAGTAACAATCCAGCAAAGCAGACTGCAGTTTCATAAATATTGACTCTACTGCTACATGTGAAAAAATCAGATCTGTAAGACATTGCATGCATATTTGTGAAGTTGTGTACAAGGTGATATTGCAAAGACTGACCGCGTGAAACTCGATTTACGAACAGCACAATGCAGTTCGTTGCTGTGAAGTGTTCTGAGCCTCAACAGGAACTGTTGACACTCTGCAGGCACTTAATTGTAGGAGGCGGACGCGATATCTTCACTAGCATTTTTGCCAATAAAGGCTGCCGATGAGTTCAATGTGGGTTAGCTACGTTCCATTGCCGTTAGATTATGCATGATGCAAGGTCCAAAATTGTTGATGCTCCGTTGCCACTCATTGTGGGACATGGCAACAATATGGTCGACAGCATTTTTCCGTAGAAAGGTGGCCGATAGTTCGATTATGGATCATGGTACTCTGATAGACCCCTGATTTTCCAAGATGCCAGGCCTAAAATTGTTGACGCTCCGTAGACGCTCACTTTTCTGGCTTAGTGATGAGGTCGTCGAAACCATTTTTACCTAGAAAGATGGCTGATAGTTCAATCATGGATCAAAGTTGTCATATAGCCCCTTGATATTGCAAGATGCAAGGCATAAAATCGTTGACACTCCATTGACGCTTATTTTTAGGACATAGTAGTGATGTTGTCACCACCATTTTTGCATAGCAACGCACGCTATAGTTCGATTATGAATGAATGTTGCAGCGAAAGCATTGGGATTTTCCATAATGCAATGCCAAAAATCATTGACGCTCCATTGACACTCACCTTTGAGCTCACCTTAGAGACATACTAACAGTCATTGGGTGCTCAACAATTGTGCATAAAATCCATACAATCTTTTTTGGAAGCCAGGATACCGTTTCTATGTAATATCATTTGAATCCAAAATCATCGAGACATCTCAGTTTCTGACCCACCACGATACACATCATTTGCATGGTGAATGAGATCAGTCCATCGCATTGCAGCACTTTCGGCCGGCAATTCACCACATCACAATGCATGCATTAGTTTCAGATATTTATTTGCGCGACCTCCTCAACATTCCTTATCCAGCTCATTAACCTTGATGTCTAAGATGTACCATAAGCATATTTCCATTTTTCAACCACGTGCAGGAGCTCTGAGCGGAGAGTTATGTAGTTGGCCGCATGGATCAATGCAGCCTGACGGCTGTCATTCATCCGGGATTGGGATGTGCTTTGACCGCTCCTTCTACATCTCCTATGACATCACTGACTTAAACTGTGTTAGTAGATTTCATCTCAAATTTATGTTTTGTTTTAACATTTATCAGTAACAGGCAACACGATATACAGTCCTTTGTTAGTCAATCTACCTGATCTGGTGTCTAGAGCATTTGCATGGCCCATACAACCCTTGCACACAGACTGAAAAATAATCATGTCTCGAAATTTGGTTACTGCAATCCAGAACATGCTGACACATAACAAAGTTGGTAGAAATTCCTTTTACTCCACATACGTCGTCGAAGATACCTATTTGGCTATCAATTCCAGCGATAACGCAGGCGCCGTTACCATGTTTTCGTCCGAATTCGATTTCTATATGGTAATTAGCTAGAAACCCATTATGCTTGGGTGAATGCTCACAGGTTGAGTGAATGCGCACGGGTTGAACTGGCGTCACAATCGCCTTCTGTGACGAATCTGTCACCATGTCGGGCATGAGACATACTATGTGATTATCTGCCTGAGGTTTCTCCGAACACTGCCACATTTGACTATTTCCCCGTCAAGAGGTCACTTGCGGCATCTGGGTTTGTCCGGGGACGATATCAAGAACCTGGATAAGCTCGCCACATGTTGTGGGTGATGGTGTGGCTGCTGTCATGTCTGTTTGCGGCATCATCACTGCCTGAATCTTCAGTGCACGTGTCGGGTACTTCATGTGTCTAGCACGGAAGCCGTAGGCTGCGTCCCTCCATCGTGGTTGCAGCAGTTTGTTAATCATCATCTGGTTCTGCTGAACGCTCTCCATGCGGTGCTGTACCGTTTTAGTGATTATGCCCATCACCCAGCCAGGTTCATCATCTTCGCTCAGCTTGCCAAGCTCAGTATCTTCCTCATCATCATCCTCATCTTCCCTATCCTCTTCATGTTCGGAACTTGAAAAATCGCACACACTGTCCCCATCAGCATTCAACATCTCCTCCAATGTTGTGTCAGGCTTTGCTGTTGTCAATCGTGCCTTGTCAACGTTCCTCCTGTGGTCCTGCTCCTGCATGATCGCTGTCTCTGCATCTTGAACTCGCTCTCTTGCCACTGCGGTGTCTCTATCCACATAATCCTCGATCCATTTGTCATTTTCTTTGTAGCTTTAAAAGTGCGTTTCCCATAGTGTCTTCGCCGAAAGCTTCTTTTTAGATCGTAAGGTGCGCGATGCTCCCAACGCTCGGACCCTTTCTGTCTCCAGGCCACTCTGGCCTCCATTCCCTTGATGACATCGTTGTCTGGATTGCTTTGTTGATATACCATATTTGCGCGTGGGAAGTTGCGAATTGTTGTTTTTCGGAGCATTGACCATGGTATCTTGTGTTGACAATGTTGTTGGGGGAGATGTTGGATGTTGCAAGATATGGACCACATGGAGGCAAGCTGCGTCTTGCATGTCAAGGTTGGTAGGTTTCATTAAGTAGAACAAAGCAAAATCATTGGTTTGACCGTCACTTCATTGGGAATAGTCATGCTAACCACACTTTAAGACTTGATGGTTAGGGAGTGTTTAATGTAAGATTCCGGCGATGTCTTGAGACAAATATCACCAGACGTCCTTTCTGTCGAAGAATGTCCTGTTTAGATATATTAAAAATGGGATATCAGCTGTTGTTCATCACAATATATCCCTGCAAACGAACACACAACATCGGACTGACTTACTTCAAATAGGGGGACTTTGGAATCCCCTCCAGCCATACGCAGTGCAGCTATACACAGCCGGATTCAGGTTGAATTGCAGGTGCCTGTTGGCTGTCACTTGTTCCATATGGACTTGTAGCTGACTCTATAATCTTCCAGACTTCCCACTTCTTTTTGTGATCATCTTCCTCACCATTCCACAACAGCAAGTCATGGCTGCAGGAATACTTCAACCAGGTGGGAATGACGCCGAATCGAGCCAAACGACAGGCGCTTCAAACAATGCGCCACCAGGTCAGACACAGCGCCAACGCAGATAGTAGTTTGTTCACCGCGACGCTGCAATTGTAGCCACAGAAACTATGAGCCAGGACGCGCATTGAAATATAGTCGGTAAAACCGGAAGCAGCAAGAACAAGAAGCAGCATGGGATGCGATAATATTCAATCCATATCAATGTCGACAATGATGAACTATCAGTATAACCCACAGGTGGCTACATAGAGAGCAACGTGACCAATTCATTGCTGCCAGTAACGGGAACCCTCCATGGTCGATCAAGGCATTTGCCCGCACAGTCCACAAAATCGAACATCAAGATGTTGTCAGTTCAGGGATTTTGGCAGACAAATTTGGCGATAAACGTCCCCGGGACTAGACAAAACTGGCTTGAAAGACCTTAGAGAACACTACGGAGTCTTATATGGTTGAGGTAATTGCCGATCCTCACTCTAGAAGCAGCAACTAATTTCTTGTAGGTTTCCAACATGTCAGCTACTATGGCAAAACAAGGAGGTCGGGTACACCTTGAACAGTCCAACATGAGTCATGCCTTGGATATGGCCAACATCGCTAAAGAAGGGTTTTCGCGGGCTGGGCTTGAGGAAATGCAACAACTACTCATAATACCACGCGCTGAAGTTAGAGAGGAGAAGAAGCAGGGGGTTGTGTTTCCCAAGCTTAACATGGTGAAGGATGCAATAGAAAGACACCCGGCAATGGTCCGGAAAAATCAAACGAATGGGTGTCTTACTCACCAAAATTGTACAGGAAACAATCCACAGACTCACTGGAGGCGCAAAGAGACAGGTGCACCTCCATAATGACCAGCGCCACTGAGGCCCGGAACTCCACATTCTCCACCTGATGATAGTGTGAGAACCAAAAGCTCTGACACACAAGGTGTGCTGCCCGGATATGTGTATATTCATACTCCACATCCCACCACTCGATTCTTCATTCCTGATCAATATGCCAAGGATCGGATGGACCATAAAGATTTCATTCCAATTTCGCGGACAGATGATGGTCCATCCACAGGTTTGTACACTATCAGCTGTGTGGTAATGCAGCTGACAGCCATTTTGTAGACGACAGCAGCCATTTGTGTGAACATGACAGCCAAGACAAGAGTTGACTGAAGGGAACGGGATTGTTGAGTATTATCATGATCTACAATTAGGGGACACTTTAAAGTATATTTTAAAGGGTATATTTATATGCATCATTAAAGAACAATGTAGTTAGAAAGGATAATGTACATGAACAGCACAGAACGGCTGCCACAAGACAATTATTCATATAGTATGCCAAAGTGAATGATTCCATATTGCGGTTACGGCAGTGGCACAATGAGCGTCAACGGAGGGTCAACGATTTTAGGTCCTGTAAGTGGGGTAATGAAAATGTGATATGGTAGTGAATACACATAATGGAAGTGTTGCCACCCTTGATAGGCAAAAGAGAAAGCAACATGCATCGTGCCCCATCATGAAAACAAGCATCAACCCAGCGTCAACAATTTTACGTCTTGTTAGTCTGGTAATTATGAAGTAATTTTGTAGTGGTTATACATACCAACAGCATTGACAACATTTAGATGCAAAGAGGGAAGTGAAATACTCCCTGCCCCATCTTGGAAATGAGCCTCAATGGAGCGTCCACGATTTTTGGTCTTGTTAGTCTGGTAATTAAGAAGTACCTTTGTCGTGGTTATACATAACAACAGTATTGACAATCTTTATGCGCAAAAAAGAAAGCAAGAGGCTCCATGTCTCGTGGTGAAAATGCGGGTCAAAGGAGTGTCCACAATTTTTGGTCATGGAAGTAGGTTAATAAACACACGATTCGGTAGTGATTACGCATAATGAAAGTGTTGTCATCCTTTATAGGCAAAGAAAGAAGCGACTCACTCCCTGCCCCATCCTGAAAATGAGCGTCAACAGAGTGTCATCAATTTTAGGTCTTGTTAGTCTGTTATTAATGAAGTAATTTAGTAGTGGTTATACATAACAACAGCATTGACAACCTGTATATGCAAAAAAAAAAGCAAGACTCTCCCAGCCCAATCTTGAAAAAGATCGTCAGCGGAGCGTCAACAATTTTTGGTTACGTAAGTCGGGTAATGCAAACATGATTCAGAGGGGAGTGCACATATTGGCAGCGTTGCCACCCTTTATAGGCAAAAAAAAAGGAACACACTGCCTGCCCCATCTTGAAAATGACTGTCAACAGAGCGTCAACGATTTTAGGTCTTGTTAGTCTGGTAATGAAGAAGTGTTTTTGTAATGGTTTTACATAACAACAGCATTGACAACCTTTATATGCAAAGAAGAATGCGAGACGCTCCATGCCCCATCATGAAAATAAGCGTCCACGGAGCGTCAACAATTTCTGGTTCTGTAAGTCAGGTAATAGAAACCCGATTTGGTAGTGATTACACATAATGAAAGTGTTGCCATCCATTATAGGCAACAATGAAAGCAACACACTCCCTGCCACATTATGAAAATGTGCGCCAACAGAGTATCAACGATCTTGGGCCTTCAATTATGGTTTATGGAAGCGCACTGGGTAGTGTTATCAACGGGTCCGGGTAATCCGCCAGCGGTCCGAGTTTGGACTGGAAACACGGTTCGGTTCAGTTCCAGAACCGTTCAAAGACCCGACCCAGTGCTTCTTGGGGGTCCAAACCCGGCCCAGTACCCATCAACCCGAGGGTGTCGCTCGGTGTAGCTCAACCTGTCATGTCAAATCTCCGGTTCTGCGTTTCTAGTTTTTCTATTCATGGTTGCATTCAGATATTCTACTGTTAATTGCAAAATATTGACCATGGTACTGCATTGTCATTTTCTGATGTATTGACAACCTTTATATAGCAAACAAGTAGAGAGGCCTTCCCTGCACCATCCCGAGAATGAGCGTTAATCAAGCATCAACAATTGATGGTGTTGCATCTTGGGTAATCTAAGTGGCGCTTGATCGCACATATCCATAAACACGTGATTAGCAGCCTTCATGCGCAAATAAGCAAATGATATTCCCGTGATAGCCTCCTGCACAGTAACAACTAATTTCATTTACAAAGGTGCAACTAAGTGTTCACGAGTGTTTTATACTACAAACACACCCAAAACTAAGAATATGTACTTTAACAGCCACAGCCTGCTTCGATAAACCATGAGTGAAAGCCCAAGATCGTCGACGCTGCGGTGACGCACATTTTGACGGCGGGGCAGGGAGCGTGACGCTTTCCTCTTTGCCTATAAAGGATGGCAGCACATGCATTATGTGTAATCACTACCAGATCGCGTGTTTATTACCCGACCTACAGGACCAAAAATTGTTGACATTGCGTTGACTCTCATTTTCACGATGGGACATGGAGCGTCATGCTTTGCTTTTTGCGTATAAACGTTGTCAATACTGTTGTTATGTATCATCACTACAAAATTACTTCTTAATTACCAGACTAACAGAACCTAAAATTGTTGACGCTCTGTTGACGGTCATTCTTAAGATGGGGCAGGGAGCGTGTTGCTTTTTTTTCTGCCTATAATGGGTGGCAACACTTCGAATATGTGAACTCCCTGCCAAATCACGTTTTTATTCACAGACTTAAATGACCAAAAATCGTTGATGCTCTGTTGACGCCCATTTTCAAGATGGGGCAGGGAGCCTGTGCTTTTCTTTTTAGCGTCTAAAGGTTGTCAATGCTGTTGTTATGTATAACCACTACAAAATTGCTTCATAATGACCAGACTAACCAGACCTAAAATCGTTGACGCTCTGTTGACGCTAATGTTCAAGATGGGGCAGGGAGTGTGTTGCGTACTATTTCGCCTATAAAGGGTGGCAACACTTCCATTATGTGAATTCACTACCAAAATGCATGTTTATTACCCGACTTACAGGACCAAAGATGGTTGACGCTCCGTTGACGCACGTTTTCCCACGGGCGTAACCCCAATTTGGAACCATTCACTTATGTTAACTATATCAATAATGGTCTTGTGGCAGGTGTTCTGTGCTGTTCATGTACATTTTCCTTTCCAACTACATTGTTCTTTGATGATGCATATTAATATACCCTTTAGAATATACTTTAATGTGTCCCCTAATTGTAGATAATGATTGTTCTCAAATATTCTTTTCAGTTGAGTCAAGTCTCATCTTTGCTGTAATGTTCCTTCAAAAGGCTGCTGTCGTCTACAAAATGGCTGTCAGCTGCATTACCACTCAGCTAATAGTGGACTAACCTGTGGATGGACCTTCATCTGTCAGCAAATCAGGATGAAGATCATTATCGCCCATGTGATCCTTCGCATATGGATCATGATTGAACCATTGTGCACTGGGAAGCGGAGTTAGTATATACTGATATCTGGGTGGTACACCCGGGCCTTTGCGCCTCCCGCGAGTCTGTGGAATCTTTGCTGTGCCATTTTGGCAAGGAAGACAGCCATCCATTGAATTGTCCCAAACCATTGCTGGGGGTCTGTCTATCGCAGCCTTCACCTTCTTATGCCGGGGGAACACAACACCCGACTTCTTGCTTTCTCAGACTTAGGCGTGTGGTTTCTTGGGTAGTTGTTGCGCTTCCTCAATTGCGCGGCGCAAAAACACTTCTTTGGCCATTTCGGCCATATTCAAGGCAAGAGGCATGTCGGACTGTTCAAGCTGTACCCGACCTCGTTGTCCTGCCATAGTAGATGACACGTTGAAAACCTACAAGGAATTAGTTGCTGCTTCTAGAGTGAGAATCGGCTGTTACCTCAACCATATATGACTCTGTAGCCTCCTCTAGAGTTTTCCAATCCTGTTTCGTCCATTCCCAGGGACGTTTATCACCAAATTCGTCTGCAACAATCCAAGAACTGACAACAGCATGATGTTCAATTTCGCGGACTGTGCAGATAAATCCCTTCCTCCACAATGGAGGTATCCCGTTACAGGCAGCGATTCATTAGTCTCTTAGCTTGCTACGTACCCCAGCTGTGCATTACTCTGTCAGTTGACCGTCGTCTACATCGATGTGGATTGACTCACATCGCATCGCATGCTTCATCTTATTGTTGCTGGTTCCGGTTTTACTTACTATTTCTAATAGTGCATCCTGGGTCATATTTCCTGTGGCAACAATTGCAGCATCGCGGGGGACTAACTTGTGTCTGCGTTGCTGCTGTGTCTCACTGGGTGGCACATTGTGTGAATCACCTGTCGTTCAGCTCGATTCGGCTTCAATCACACCTGGTGGAAGTATTTCTGGAGCCATCACTTGCGGTTGTGGAATGGTGAAGAAGATGATCACGAAATGAAGTGGGATGTCCTGAAGAGTATATCATTAGGTTCAAGTCAAAATGTAATGAGTGACAGCCAACTTGCACATTCAATTGAAGCGGGATCTGGCAGCGTATGGCTGGACTGCATATAGCTGCATGGGGACTCCGACGGTCCTGCGATTTGCAGTGAGTCAGTCGCATGTGATTTGTTTGTTTACAGGGACACATCGTGATGAACAACAGCTGGTTTGACATTGTTGATATGTGTAAAAAGGACATTTTTCAACGGAAAGGACATCTCGTGATGTTTCGCTCAAGACATCGCCGGGATCCTACATGAATCACACGCTGACGATCAAGTCGCAATGTGCAGTTTGCATGACAATTCCCAATGAAGTGCTGGTCAAAACACTGATCTTGATTTGTTCTAATTGATCAAACCTACCAACCTTGACATACAAGACGCAGCTTCCCTCCATGTGGTCCAAATCTTGCAACATCCAACATCTCGCCCAACAACAAGGTCAACACAAGTTTCAATGGTCAATGCTCCAAAAAAGAACCATTCACCACTTCCGGCGGGTAAATACGGAAACTCATCATTGAAATCCACACGACGACATCATCAAGCGAATACTGGCAAGAGTTTCTGGGAGGCAGAAAGGGTCCGAGCGTTGGCAGCATTGCCCAGTTGACAATCTAAAAAGAAGCTAGCTGCAAAGGAACTACGGGAAACGCACTTTTTAAGCAACAAAGAGAAAGAGAAATGGAACACAAATAATGTGGATAGAGAGGCCACAGTGGCAAGAAAACGAGTTCAAGACGCAGAGAAGGCGATCATGCAAGAGCAGGAACATGTGAGGACTATTGAAAAGGCCCTATCAACTTCCACGAAGCCTGAAACAACATTTGACAAGATGTTGAATCCTATCGGAGACGGTCTATGCGATCTTGCAAGTTCTGAAGATGAAGAGAATGAAGAAGACGAGGATGATAATGAATAAAATACAATGCTTGGCAAGCTGCGCGAAGATGATGAACCTGGCTGGGAGATGGGCACAATCACTGAAACTGTACAGCACCACATGGCGAGCTTTCGGTGGAAGCAGATGAGTCTTGATGAACTGAGGATACTGGGATGAGGGGACGCAGCGGACTGCATCCATGAGAGAGAAATGAAGTATGGGACGACTGAATTCAATGTCGCGGGGCTTGTGAAGCCCCGAACAGACATGGCAGCAGCCCCACCATCACCGACAACATGTTCAGAGCTTATGCAGGTTCGTGATATCGTCCCCGGACCATCACAAATGCCGTAAGTGATATCTCAACAGGGACGTGGTCAAATGAGGCTGGGTTCGGAGATACCTCAGGTAGACACTCACATCGTATCTCCCATGCCTGACACAGGGCCAGATCCATCACAGATGGACATTGCAACCCAAGTTCAACCCGTGAGCTTTTACGACCGCATATTGCGTCGCTAGCTAGGTACCATATTGAAATCAGATTCGGACAAAGATTTAGTGACAGCATCTGCATCACCGGAAGAATAGATAGCTAACTAGACATCTTTGACAATGTATCTCCCGTAAAAGCAATTTGAACCTACATTGTTACGTGTCAGCTTTTTCTGGATTGAAGTGACCAAATTGTGAGACAGTATTATTCGTCAGTGTGTGTGCAAGGGTCGTTCAGGCCATGGAAGTCTTCTAGACTCCAAATCAAGTTGATTGACTAACAATGAACTGTATATGGTGTTGCCTGTTACGTTAAATGATAAAGCAAAACCAAAATTTGAGATGAAATTTACTAACAAAGTTTAAGTCACTGATGTCATACGACTCATAGATGGAACGGTCAAAGCACATTCGAAACCCAGATGAATGACAGCTGTCAGTCTTCTTTGATCCATGCAGCCAACGACATAACTCTCCGCTCAGACCTCCTGCACATGGTCGCAAGATCGAACATTGCTTACGGCACATGATGGAAATCAAGGAGAATGGGATGAATCAAGAATGTCAAGCTCGTCGGGCTATACATATCTAAAACTAGTGCATCAATTTCCATGCAGTAAATTGCCTGCCAAATGCGCTGAAATCTGATGGACCTACGCCATTGATCATGCAAATGATGCATATAGTGGTGGCTCAGAAACTGAGATGTCTCGAAGATTTTGGATTCTAATGATAATACATAGAAACTGTATACTGGCTGCCAAAAAAGACTGTATGGATCTCATGTTCAATTGTTGAGCACCCAATGACTGTTAGTATGTCACTAAGGTGAGCTCAAAGGTGAGGGTTAACGGAGTTTCACCGATTGTTGACATTGCATCATGGACAATCCAGATGGTTTTGCTCCAATATTCACTCATAATCGAACTATAGACCGGCTTTCTAGTCAAAAATGGTTGTGACAACATCGCTACTATGTCCTAAAAATGAGCGTCAACGGAGCTTCAACAACTTTTGGACTTGCATCATGGAAAATGCGAGTGCTGTGCGGCCACAATAAGCCATAGGCAAACTATCAGCGGCTAATCTAGGCGAAAATGGTGTCAACAACATCGTGAGTATGGTCTCAAAATGAGCTTCTCCGGAGCTTTCATCGACTTCTGGCCTTGGATCTTGGACAATGCAAGGATTGTGTGGTGACATTCAGCCGTAATCGAACTATCTGCCGCATTTCTAGGCAACAATGCTTTCGCCGTCTTATTCACTCTGTCCTAACAATGAGAGTCAACGGAGTGACAATGATTCTCAGCCTTGCATCTTGGAACATCAAGGGGCTATGAGACTACTTTGATCCATGATCGAACTATCGGCCACCATTCTAGGTACAAGTTCTTACCACAAGATCATTTGTATGTCCCAAAATGAGCATCAACAGAGCCTCAACAGAGCCTCAACAGAGCCTCAACAGAGCGACAATGATTTTTGATCTTGCATCATGCATAATCTAACGGCAATGTAACGCAGATAACCAACAATGAGCCCATTGGTAGCCCGTATTGGCAAAAATGCTTCTGACGATCTCGCGTCCACCCCCTACTGATGAGCGCCCGCAGAGCCTGGACAGTTCTTGTGGAGGCTCAGAACGCTACACAGCAATGGACTGCATTGTGGTGTTCCTAAATCGAGTTTTACAAGGTCAGTCTTTGGAATCTAAGCTTGTATACAACTTCACAAATATGCATGCAATGTCTTACAGATCTGAGTTGTTTACGTGTAGCAGTAGAGTCAATATTTCGGACACCACCGTCTGCTTTGCGGTATCATTACTTTTGGCAGTCTATCGAGTGGGATTACCCAGCCTTGTCATTCCTACCACCATGTCGGATTCAAAATTTTTCCACACCTCATTCCTTGAGGTTATGATCTCTTCCAAACATGAAGGTGTCTTTATTTGTGATTTGAGCGACATTACTTCACAAATCATCTTTGACGTTTGGTGGGTTTAATAAATGTAGCCTCGAGGCTTCATATTGCTTGGAATAATTCTAGACATGTGCATTCGTGGCGATTCAATTTACACTGTGGATTTGAGGAGACCGGCAGCCCTGGCATCATATGTATCATTTGTCATCAAGTTCTTTGCCATCCATCAGAACATGGGACTAGCTCATTTGGGAAACACTTGCTGGCAAAAGCTCACATCGCAAAGTTAAACAAATTAACAGAGTCAGAGGTCACTGAATTGACTATTTCTATGGTCGATGAAACAGCTCTGGCCATCCTGAAGAGGCAAGGAAGTCGAGGAATCACAATAGTTAGTTCACAAAGGAAGGTCAGATTTGACATCCAGGTTGATCCATATTGACCAAAATGACAGACAAAATGTTTCAAACTGGCCGCTAAGATCCTTGAAACTTCCAAATTTCGCCAAGACACATTGAATCACTACCTCATGTTAGGATTTGTTGCGGCTCATATTCCAAGGAAAGCGATATCAAATCTAGATCTACGACGGTCATGCAAGGCATTACGTGATGACCTTGTGCTGCCATCTGGTATAACCATCAGCAAAATTTGCCGGAGAGATTACGCACTGACCGTGGATGAAATTAAGAAGCAATTGCGGTCACGACATATAGTTAGTTTAGGTTTGGATGGACGGACATCAACGAACAATCGAGCCATAACTTTGGTTATTGCTTACTATCTGGATTGAAATTGGGCATTGCGTAAAGTTCAACTTGCTTTCGATGATGTTGATCACCTGTTCTTTTCATGTTTTCCAAAGCTAATTAAGGATGATAGGTCAAGGGCCAACATACTGGAGCATGGCTAGCCGTACATTTGAATGACGTGATTGATAGTTTTGAGCTTACCAATGGCTGCTTGGTTGGAAATATGACTGATGATGCCTCCTGAAAATACTCGATGACATGCGAGCTGCAATCAACACTTGAGGACTCTGCAATCGAGTGGCCTGCATTGAGGAACCACATACCATGCTTGGCACACGTCATACAGCTGGCTTTAGGTGCATTCATGAGCAGTCTCAGTGTCAAAGGCCGCACCAAGTCTTGGGAAGCCCATGAGCGCAATCAGCAATTTGGAGAGAATGAAAGCACAGACATTGGGGAGAGCCAAACGCCTCGAGAAGAGGGTAACGCCAGAATCAATAAGGTGTCGGCCATGAAACCAGGTTGAGCAAAGATAATTGAAACCGTACTTATATCAAGATACTTTGAAAGTGCTGAAACTGACCTGGATATAGCAGAGAATGCTTGCTGTATTGATTGCCCTAACACCTGGTCGTTGAAACGAGTTCATTGACTGTCATGATGCCACAGTCCGGATCGTGGTTCACCTGATTAGGAATGCGAAGACAAATTGGAACTCGACCCTGGTGTTGCTCGAGTGCGCCTTCTGATTACGCGAACTCACACAAGGGTGGCTTGAAAACCTACAATACAGCTATTACCGTCCACTCTTCACAACACAAGATGAACGAACCATGGTGAAGTATGTTATGGAAGTGTTGAGGCCATTCCGATATTGGACCCTGTGGATGTCGAAGAGGCATACAGTCACATTCCATCATGTTATCACAGTGTACAATGATATGTTCAATCCCTTGGACGGCATGATGGAACCTTTGGCTAAGAAGAAAACTCCATCGAAGGAAGACTTGTTCTTCACTGTGAAGTTAGCTTGACAGACGCTATCCAAATACTACACTGAAGTGTCTCGATGCACGGGCAAGATTCCCATTTCTGCAATTATACTCAATCCTTTCCGGAAGTTGCGATCGTTCAGACAGTGGGACAACTGAATGGATATTAATCCTGATGACGAGACATCATATACTACCCAATCCCAAGAGTCCTTTGTGAAGTACATGGAGAATTAATACCGGGCAAAACATCGACGTTTGCCGGTCAATACACACGAAAGCTCACTGAGGAGCAATCTCATCCCTTCCACAATCGCTTTAGGATGCAGTCAATCATCCTTTGATCCATATGATTTGTCCAGCGATGATGAAGAATACTTAACGCCTAACAATGTGGCTGAGACAACACCAGGACTTAGCAATCGTGCAACCCACATATTGACTGCCGCCGCACTTTATTTCAATTCGCCGTCTGAAACACCAAGGAACTGGGGGCGTATTTATTCAAATCTGGATGATTACCACTCTGACCAAATGCAGATTCGCAGTACATTGTGGTTACCAGACATAACCGACTGGTGGCGTCAACAGGAGGACACGCACTCAAACTATGCCGATCTCTCCAATATGGTGCGCGACAGATTCTCTATCATACCACATGGTGTCGGAGTGGAGGGCAGTTTTCCCTAGGCCAAGATGTTATCGGCTGGAGGCACTCAAAAACCACAGGCAAGACCCTTTGCGAAAATGTCGGTGTTACGCAGTTTGCTCAAGCCAATAACTGGATTTTGGCAGGCACTGACCAATTATGGTACCCAAAGAACACAGAAAACGTGTCGGAAATGAAGAAATAGGTGGAGGAACGGAAATTGCACTTAATGGCCAAGGTTCACGACTTTTTGGAGATGTGGCAGGGCAGCCAAAACCTTCATGCTACCCAGACGGAATCTTGTGCTCAAAACAAGCAGATGACGGCCGTTGGATACATTTCGGACATGGAAGAGATCGTCAAAGCATCCTGGTCTCTCTTTCAACATGATGGTGCGGCTGCCTTTCAATTGTCCAAACGATCTCCATTGCCACCACGTTTGCCTTCAAAGTACCTCCCTGGAGGACGAACTCAAATATCGAATGTCCGCCGCATCCGAAGAATCAAATGTCATCCAGTTCAAAGTGATGAGGATAGCGCACCTGAAAGCATTTCGGAGACTGAAGATCGGCTCAACTGAAATGGGGACTTAGATAATCCAAATGACAGTGGAGATGATTGCGTGGCGGACGTTGATTCAAATATAGCGCGAGAAAATAGCATGGAGGATCGGGACTGCCCAGAGCAGCGGAATATGAGTGCCGTGCCGAATGTTTCCACATTGATTCGTCCTACATGAAAGTCAAAGAGACAGGCTGAAAATGTATTAATGATGGGCAATGCAATCGAAACGAGGAGGAATAAAGGAGTGCAGACAAACTATGACTGAATGCATCAATGTTTCACCAGCTTCTTTTTGTATCTTGGCCGAGAGTTGTAGTTGGTGATATATTTTGGGCAAATGGCGAGCAGTCGCTTGTCAATATCGGTTGATGAACAGATTCATTGCAGGCGCAATGTAGCTTTTGGCAAGATACATACATTTTAGTCATGTGAGAGTGAACAGTGCAAGAATGTTACTGTGCTCAGCTTTGCAACAGGGCCAAGTCTCAATCTGTCAGAAAGACTACCAATAAGTTCAAATCATGATGAACACTATTATCCATGGCAGCTGATGTGGAATGGACACCACATTAAAATCAGCGTCAACGGAGCGTCAACAATTTGTGGTTTTGTATGTACAGTAATTTCACAAAAATTTGGTCGCTGTGATGCATATCCGATATATTGGCAGCCATTATAGGCAAAAGAGACAGCGACATGCTCCCTGCCGCAACCTGAGAATGAGCGTCAATGGAGCGTGAACAATGTTTAACTTTGCATCTTGCGTACTTTATATTCCGATTGGTTGCAGATATCCATTCATGAGATATTGGCAGCCTTAACTGGCAAAACAAACAGCGAGATGCCCCCTGCCTCATCCTGAAAATGAGGGTCAATGCAGCGTCAGCAGTTTCAGTTGTTGCATATTTGGTAATCAAGGCATCGCGTGGATCTTTGCATTCATAACGGAATAATTGACCACTCTGATAGGCAACAATACAATATATCAAAGGTAAAACACCGATTCCAAATTAATCATTATTGCAAGCTGCAAACCATGCAAAAACATATTTTTGGTTGTTGAAAATGCGATTTTGATAAGATTCTATTAACAAACTCCAAAAACAAGAGCCTTACATGGATCTATGGATGGACCCGCTTGGCGACCCGCTGACAACCCGCCTAATTGAGCTGGGTTGGGAGTTTACCAGCGAATCGTACCCGAGTTGACGGTTCGGGTTCATTGACAACTTGGACCATCAACTTGGCAATGGTGCAGTTCGGACCCGGAGTTGGTCCCAAAGTCATGGTCTGGAATGGTTCCTAACACTCGTGGCTAAAGAACAAATGTGTTGATCCAAAAGCTTCCAAGTCGAAGCTGAAAGCGGCCAGTCATGATCACTTGAACTACTTCAATTAGAAGAATGACGGTGGTAAAAACATATCCTGCTTTGCTGCAACAGGTCGCAAGTTGATAACCTCGCCTGGCATTCCAGACACATATACATTCTTAATGAATACCTGGAACATACTACCGGGGAGCTACCAACAGAGGGTGTATAACAACACTCTTGCTACAGTCTAGCGTCCGATCCAACAGGCGGAGAACCCAATGCCTGCTGTGGTGATCAGCATGGAAGCAGCGCGTGTCGAGAATGCTCTTCTTCTTGATTCTTTGACCTCCGAAGTGGCGCTTGAGGAGCCTGAGATTGGAAGCACTGAGCCAAACATCCTGATATACAACAATTGCACGAATGATGAACTTCATTTGGGGATGATGGCAGGGGGCAGTGGGGTTTTCGACGATGAAGGTGATGATAGCGACATGTGCGATGCCATCCCTACCCCCAGCCAGTGTCGACTGCCTACAACTGAGCGCGAGAGGTTTGGCCTGGGAGCCAGTGCTGACGACGGGTATGACGGCACAGATTGCAACAATGCGGATGCAGATGAGGAGGAAGAAGCATCGCAAGCCACTGATGGATCAACGCAGAATGTGAAGGACTGAGGGTATGGTAGGTTTGACCTGGGAACCAGCGATGGCGGCGGTGAGGAGTGCGAGCATCGTGACGATGCAGATGTGGATCAGGAGCAATATACATCGCAAGCCGATGATGGATCACCGCAGAATATGGAGGACTGAGCGCATAGTACTACAGAGTGTGAAGATTGGACTGTAAATTTCAGACCTGTGAAATACGATAATGGGGAAGCAAATGCAACGGCAAGCGATGTATCCGAAGCTAAGACTGCATTGCAATATGTGACACAATCTCAAAGCATATCATATATGAGGCGAGTGCAGCATCTGATAAATAGCAATAGCGGAGAGTTACAATCTGGCTATCGGCCAAAGCACGGCATGAACATCGCCAGGCATCCTGTGAACAGCTACAGCATAACTGCAGCCCCGGAGAAGAGTGTAACACACGTGTCATTTTGATGGTGCGGATACGGTACCACATTCCAGGCGCAAAGTAATGGAGGTGAGTATGAAACGCAACCCATTGCCTGGACAATGGGAACGGTGTAATTCTCCGTCAGAGGGTACGAGGTTCTGTCAGAGCCATCAGAGCAGTCAGGAATACCCAAGTTTTTCAGACGGAAACTAGGGTTGTTGCTGATGTGGTCCACCATACAATACATGGATCTCAATTCTGTACAAGTCTTGCAATGCCAAACACCAGCAGAGTATGCTTGGGAAGATCCTCTATGCTGATGACACTATCTTCAAGGACTACTATACCATTGACAGGCCCAGTGTAGTGAATGTATGTGATAAAAAACCGAAAAAGGTGGTCTTTGCTGTCCAGTGTAGGACTGCAGATGAGCTATCTGAGCAGGAACATGACAGTGTCCGCAGTCTGTTTATGCATCTACACAGCGACTCCAAGCTTCATGCAGCAATGTCCAACAATGGAGCACTGGTATATTGAAAAATGTGTGGTTTGTGATGGCGGCCTGGGTTTGACAAAGGGTATGACAATGGAGAATACACAAGTAGTGTGGGGGTTTCACAGGCCCAGTGGAGAGCGCTGCGCAATAAAGATGAAGCGATGCATACATTCTATGGGCAGAGATATGCTTCGCTTGCTCCTGCTATTTGGCATGCGCAGAAGCTCTTCAATATGGACAACAAGGCACCTTTCTTAGGTCGTGACTATTTGGAAGATTTGGAAAAAGATGAGTGTTCTTCTGCTTGACATTTGACATTCACAAAGAGTGATAACAAAGGACGTATGTTTATTGCTTTCCTCAACCAAGATGCATGTACTGATATCCAATTATATATTGATAGGGAATTTCCACAACAAGGCTCATCACGATAATGATGGTAGCCTTACCACGATTGGAATTTGGGCTCTGGTTGACACGCAAGGGAACGGGATTTCTGAGCTATGTAACTCTCAGGAAATACCAATGACTGCAGGTTTTTTCTATATCTTACCTTATGAGAAAAAGATTGATTTTGCAGTAAAGCCGTATGCTAACTGGGAATTGATTTGGTGTGGAAAAGACGATGGACATGCAACAGTAGATGGAAAAATGGCTGGAAATTTGGATTGGTTTGGTACCTCAGCTCGAACAAGTAAAAAACTACTGGAACAGCTGAGATTGGGTATGAAAAATGGATTTAAAGCTATTAAATCTAGCTTTAGATAGTACATATATGTAGAGCTTTTTACAAGGATAATATTGAGACAAAAGTGGAAAATAATTGAAAGAAATTGAAAATCACGCAAAAATTATCAACAGTATTGTTACAGTGTGTGATTTAACAGCCAGATAAGAATAGTACTTCACAATTGCGGGTTTCTCCATAACTGGATCATAGCTTGCATTCACCTACCATTCTGCACTGACCATTTGAATAACAACGCACTCAACAAGGAAAATCTGAATAGTACGTTACCTACGCAGATCTGCTTGCTATCATTCACAAGATACCATGTACACCTGGGACGAGCACACAGAGGAAATCTATCAGCGCTACCTAATTGGGAAGCAAAGTCTTCAAGAGGTTATGGAAATACTGGGTACTGAGGCAAACTTTTCCCCAAGGTAAGTGTATGTCCAATTGTCATTTTGTTTAAATATGAACTAACCTCTTCTATGGTAGTGAATGGGCATATAAGAAAGAATTCAATGAATGGCAATTGCCTTAAAAATAACGTCCACTTTGGGAAGATCAGAAACTTGTTTCAATCATCTGCAAAATGTGGAAAAACAATACGACTTCAAGTGACATGATATATGGATCGACTTTTCATGCATACATTTTAACGAGTCCTCAATTGTAAGAGATTCGCTTGCACCCGACAGTGTGAGTATTGACGTGGCGATCATACACCGATGACCCCAACAAGAATTGAATCGAACTCAGAGATGCAATTGCATCTTTGATGTTATCTGGACAATGACTACTTTGGGGACGAACATATTGGGAAGCAGCCATGCGCCGTGATCGACTTTTCGTATCACAGTGAGTATAGCCACTATTTTCATACTTTCCCATAACAAAGCCAATGAAATACTAATAGCTACGGTCATTGTCAGACGTAACCTTAGGTTGCATTAACAAATCGATGATCCTGATGGTAATGAATTACGGGGTCGATCAACATTACGCAAACATGGACACTTCATTCTCAAGGGACCTAATGGTGTGTGGTCAATGGATAGACAAGACAAACTTTCACGTTTTGTATTTCAAATATATGGATGCATCGATGCATATTCACGTTCCATTATTTGGTGTTACATGGGACATTCTACTCAGACTCAGATATCTGTCAGCAGACAATATCTGGAGACTGTCTGTACTACGGGAAAATTTCCAAAGCTCATTAGCTCAGATGTGTGCAGAGAGTTAGCTTTATTATGTGCTACACATCTATCCTTCCAACAGACAGAGAAGCCTGATCATTCTTTCCGTAGAGCATATTGCTTTGGCACATCTACCAATCACCAACAAATTGAGGCTTGGTGGAATTCACTTGCCACAGGGCAAACAAATATTTAGTAGTCACTCTTGGGTGGTTTAGAAGTTCGTGGGCTGTTTGATGGAGGCAATATTGAAAACTTTGCCAGCAGCATATATATATGACAATGCTCCAAACTCAGATTCACACATTTGTCCAGACTCAGAATGCCCATAGAATTCGAAGGCAGAACCAACGTGAGCATTTCCTTCCCGCTGGTATTCCAGTCAATATGTATCAGTATCCAAACCTGGAGCACATGATCATGGTAGTCCACGCAATCCTGAAACTATCCCTGCACTAGAATATTGCCAACATCTCGATGAATATGACCTGGAGGAGTATATACCTTCAACAACACGGCAAATTTTAAATGATCTTGTTAGTGCGAAATGTTTACCAATTATGTATTCCTGGCATGATGACCATGTTTATGCATATGGTAAGCTGCATGTGGCAGTATGGAACTTCATCAATGCTGGGGGGAACATTGAAATACTTGTACCTCCACGGGAACCCAAGGTATGGATTGCCAAACATGAAGTGGATATAGAAGCTGCACGAGGGGAAAATCTGGGTGTGATGGATCTTGGCCTCACCGATGATGAGGCGTTAGAAGAATTGAATGAATCTGTAGTTCATGATGATGATGAGTATGAAGACCATGAGCTAGACAACAGTGATAATGAGGATGATGGAACTGTATTGAATATTATGGGATGAGAATATGTGATAAGGAGAAAGGATTTATAGGTATATTTTCACTTTCATGTGTACCAGTCCTGCCTTCATCATCCAGAGTATTATACGTATCACGGTCAATACTGGATACTCCATCAATCTCTGTACCCACATCTGAATTATTCTTTCCCCCACCGAGCATTCGTTGTTCCTTCCTTGTTGGCCGCAATGTCACAATATCATTATTCAGTACGGTCATATTGCTTGCAGTTCACTTATGTTTTTCAGAGCTGGGTTCACTGTTCTCAGTTTTGATTACTGGAAATGTTTCGAGTTGTAATGGTTTTGATTTAGATTTCTGGAATTTGACATATGGTAATGCTTGTAGTGATGTATTGTGATCTGGGCATGCGTATATTATCTGTCGGGTGATTTTCTCTTTCTTGATATGAACTGGGGAATGATTTGACTGACTTCTGCTGACTCCAAGGGCTTTCATATTCTCAATGTCATTTTCCAAGTCATTATCCACAATCAGATCCTGTTTGTCAAGGACTGGAATGATGATTCTGAATCGTTGTATGACAGAAGCTTTTTTATGCTTCTTTGCTAGATCCCCCATAACATTTGTCGTCAGTAGTGCCATCTTCATAAGAAGTTCCCTTAACATTCCCCCACCGTCAAGTCTCTTCATCTGTAGATCCTTGTCCTGGTTGGTGATGATCTGGCCACCATAAATTCTTCTGGGCTCCATATTTCGATCAGAAATTACCCCTGCTGGTAGTGAACGGTCAATCCATGATGGATGTTCAAATAGGAGAGTTTTCAACCAGTGTTGGTAATCCGGTATATCAAAATCGAGTTCCAGTAAGTACCACCTATTAAACATTGGTCACCGCTTTGTGTTTTTCCTGGCGCTTTTGTAAAGTGGAACAGCTGACCACCCGTTAATAATGCAGAGAAGCCTGGGCGTAATGCAGCTATCCGCAACAGCATTGTACGTGATGATCCACCTCTTCCAAGAATTGCCTGTTCTTGGATAGTCTTCTCTTCTTTATGTCCTGCTGATCCCTTGCCTTTGGAAGCTTTTTTCTGATGCTCTTGTCCTTCCTGTAAAGTACAACCAAGTACATCACTTGTAGTGTTAGCAACGGTTCCAGTTTTGGAACCGGCGGGTAATATAGGTCTGCGTGGCAATGGCCTTACCCCATCAAAAATCGACGATGTTTTAAGCGAACCATCACTTTAAGGCCACAAATATTAATTAGAGAGTTTAGTGTTTGGTATGTGAAATATGTAGCTTTGCACGGCGCATCTTTTGGCCGTCTCCGATTTTCGATAACTTTAAATCTCAGCAAGCGCCAGCCGAAAAACCTCGTTTTTGCGCCAAAAATGACGATCATTTCAAAGCAGCTTGCT
>Ga0307515_10004112_pt1 | contig 30297 bp, 27 predicted proteins | sample 17_EM_MG_FD_194513 | JGI IMG/M metagenome (GOLD analysis project Ga0307515, IMG submission 194513) | Populus trichocarpa ectomycorrhiza microbial communities from riparian zone in the Pacific Northwest, United States - 17_EM | ecosystem: Host-associated > Plants > Roots > Unclassified | place... | reverse complement strand
TCTCGAGTTCTTCAGGTGCGTCTGGTTCAATTCTTGGTATGTCGGCTTAAACCAACCTCCAATTCTTGCATCAATAGCGGACTTGGATACGAGTGCTAACATTCGGGAATTGGGGGCATGAAGAATCCCTCCAATCCGGTCCACCTGCCGCTTCATGAATCACAACAAAGAGCGAGCATCAAGAATATAAATATGAACCGCTGACATATCCTCCGGACTTTTTCCAGGCACACCTCGAATTGCATCCTCCTCCACCGAGCGTTACTATTGCCAGGCCCGCCTCGAATTGACTCCTCCTCGACTGGATGTTACTCTGTTGCGCTATTCTCCCGTTATTCTGTTAAACTTTATACTATATTTATACCCTTATATACTTCTATCTACATTCCCCAACTTCACTTCATCCAACATGGAACCTATGGCCAGCCAGGTCAGGAATCACTATTCACAGAAAAATCCAGAAGCCTACCTTGAGAGAGCACTTGCAAGTGCATTGCAGAGGACAGCCAATCTTCATTGCCGATCAAATGTTTGAACTTCCCACCCAACCTTCGAGTATAGTGTTGGAGATAGCTAATGTCCGCGCTATGATTCTGATGAAGCAGGATGATAACAATAACAATCAGGGGATCAGAGAGAACGAAAGTGAAGACCTTGGAGAGTCGACATTGTCATCCAATATCGAAGACGACGATTTGGACGATCAGCAGGAGGTCCTACGTCTAGACCAGGCGCCCCGTGATGAAACAATACGAACTACAAGGGTTCCACCCCCAAAGAAACGGTGCCGTGCAGATACTGTCATTGCCCGCGCTTCACTTCCAAATCTGCGACATCCAGCCGGGGCCATGGCACCACCATTGCTCAAACACCAAAAGTCAACCGTCAACATATCACCCGAATCTGACATTGTACAGGAGCTCCCGCTTCCCAAGGCTAGTGCGGACGAGAATGTTCCTCAACAACAGCCCGGGGGTGGTGATCACAATGTTTCCCAACCCGAAAAGGCTACTTTTGGGGTAGCAAAACGGTTCATGGAGGCAATCGTATTCAGAAAGACTCCCTGGCAAATCATTTCCGATGCGAAGTACTCGATGGTTGACGAAGCTTGGCAACTAGCCATTGAATCTCAGGATCCTCAGCGGGCATTAGCAGGGGCTCCGGTAGGTGCACCATCTTTGTGTCGATTGCCCGGTGGTCCATCCCTTAAAATCGACCCACAAACCTGAGAAGCTGTAAGTGTAATTTCTGTTTTCTGCTCCTCGATTGGACTTATGATGATGCTAAACCCCAAAAATATTCATAGTCGAAACTAAAGATTAGCACCATTCGAGGGCGTTAGGCAGATGGAGCTCGTCGAACTATCGTCCGTAGTTACCTGTTGGATTTAGGATCAGAGACTGAGCTTCCAATACAGGTTAAGGAGCTCCTGTTTGACGATGCTTATCTCTCGCAGGTCATCGATGATATGAAAGCCTGGTTCACGCGGATGGAAGTACTTGACATAATCTACCATCAGTTTTTCTTCACCGCTAATAGCTTGGGGCAACAACCTACCACATCGCAATTCTTTCAATCTCTCACACCGCAGACACTAGCGCTTGTGGCCGCAGCTATTCATTGTGCGCTGTCTGGGTATGCCACTGGAATGAAGGTTACAGTTATGTTTTCACAAGACGAATATCGAGGTAAATTTTGCCCTTCCATGGTGATAGATTGAATTATCACAGATGCCATTGCACTCATCACAATTACACCTGGTGGGGCTGCTTCATACCCCCCCCCAATGGTGCTCCTCAGCTATAATAAGCGCTCCTCAATCCCAGTCGGCGCTGCTCAGTCTCGAATGGCATATCGATATTTCATTCAGTGCTCCGGTCTGCATTTTCACTCGGCACTCCTCCTCTAGGATGGGTGCTCCTCAATCCCCTCCTCGACGTCGAATAGGAGCGCCTCTATTTCAATCCAGACTCGTTACCTCTCTCCCCTTTCAGCGCTGCTGAGCATGGATGGGCTGCTCCACTGGTTATGCACTCCTCAATCCCCGACGGCGCGCCTTGGCCTGGATTTTCCCCCCTCAATTTCATTCTGCGCTCCTCGATCACCATCAGCACTCCCCTTGCCCACCTCGAACTCCACATCAGGCACTCCTCCTTTCCTGGTGGGGCACCTCGTTTTCCCCCAAATTTGTCATATTTGCCTTTCAAACCCCATTTTGATTCACCGCTCGCTAACCTCAATTCCAACCTTATACATATCACAAATTGAGCCAAACGACGTTGGAATTCAATTACACCCACTCGCCAGGCTAGAATCATTCGGAAATACAAGGAGGGCCTCCAGCTTCTTTGCGCCGTGGATGAATTGTGTGTTCCTGCGTTCGTCGGCCCTGATGAAATGGGAGATTTAGTGGAGGACAGTGAGACTACGTTTGATTGCATTCCGATTGCTTAATCAGATTAATGTTTCGGTTTTACCTAGTTTCATTTTTCAATCACTTGTCATTTTCTTTGGTTCTCCTTAATGTAGCGATGCAAACAATAGAATGTTGAATGAGATGCTGTGGGTACAATAGTATGATTTAGAAGTCGATATTAAACAATAATCTATGCATCATACGTGGAGGGTATTCTTATTGCTCGTGTACATCCGGAGAATCTCAGATAATCCCTGCAGTCCTTCGAATGAATATCCATAAGAACCCAGGCATCTCCCAGAGTTAGTTTGGGATTGCCGCATTGGTTGGGCTACAGTCCCAGGTGCTCCCAAACTTTTCACAACCGCTCCCATGGTGCTCCCGTACCAGTCATCAGAGATCCCAGTTACTCCGAAGGCCGGCCGCAATGCCCTCGTAGGGTCTGATTCCCTCCTGAAATTGATGCTTCCAAGTGTACACTCCGCCTCCTCTCACACACTCCTGGAGGCTCTCAGTGACTAAAATACATTTTGCTGATGCAGTTGATCTGGAGGGAGTGGATCTGGATACAGTTGATCTGGAGACAGTCGATCTGGAGGCAAGATGGGAGCTCAGACTTCAATACTTGGTTAGCTCTCAATCGTGCAAATATACAGACCCGAGGACAACATGGTCTTCCCAGAGATGCAAGATTAGCAAAGAGAGACAGGTGGGGAGAAGGTGACAGTTGATCATGGGTTGATAGTGTATTCAAGGTATACTGTACTTGGTGATATCACATGATCAGGGCATGAGACAATAGTGAGGGATGACTGAATGTCATCCTGTCCGGCAATAGTGGAGTCGAAGATGAGAAAGACAGAGACCAGACCAGATGGGGCAAATCATGAAGAGAAATTCTGACTTGAAAGCAGTTTGTGAGCAGGTCAACTTACCATACCTCGTACGGCGGGGGTATGACTCCCAATCATGCGGGTTATGACATGGTAACAACGCATTCTATACCAAATGGGGCAAGTTGTACCACATAATTCCCGCATCCCCTCAGATTCTCCATATCATCCTTATATTTATGCACCATCTCTCTTTCTCATTCACAACTCTACCATTATCACAGAATACAACTTTGAGTCTTTGCTTGCTAGCTCTCCATGCTATGGTCACGAGTTAACACCATGTACAGTATGCACTGTGTACAGCATACAGCCTGTATATCAATGACCACATACAGCATATACGTAGTATATCATACACCGAGTGCAGCTTACACTGAGTACAGAATTCACCAAGTATAGCTTCCACACAAGATTGTCTGTCTTTCTTTGATTCTCACTATTACAAGTTCACCACTGCAGGTAGCTTCAGCTTCTGGTGGGCCACCCAACCAGATGGGCCGCCACCAGCCAGCTCTGCATGGAGGCTCAATTGTAAAGTCAACTTCTCATGTTCCCATGGTTGGGAGTTACCTAACCGATGAATACAGTCCCAGAACCAATTGCTCCTCTGAAATGACTGGCTCCAGATCGACCACCTCCAGATGAACTACCTCCAGATCAACTACCTCCAAATCGACTACCTCCAGATTGACCACTTCCAGATTGACCACCTCCCGACCGACCACCTCCACATTCACCACCTCCACATTGACCACATCCTGATTGACCACCTCCAGATCGACCACCTTCTGATCAACCACCTTTAAGTCCTTCTCCAGTTTCCCACCATCATGGCCACCAAGTGCATCTCCACACTCGGTCAATCATGGGCTTGAAGTTTGCATGATCATGGTCACTAAGTGAATCTCCCGAGTCACTCGTTCATGTGCTCCAAGTGCCTCTCGAAACTCGCTCGATCATGGTCTGCAAGTGAGTATCCAAACTCACTTCATCGCAGCCACCAAATGCATCTCTAAGTGTTCATGATCCACATTTTCGGGTGAATCTCGAATAGCTCGTTAGAACAACCTGCACCTGGCTCAGATATACTTTGTGTAGATGGATTGCTATTTAGATACATGAATACATAGATACATAGATGAGAATACCAACTGAATAAATGAGTTTTACAAATTGTTTAACAATATGTACTAACTACAATTTCCAGGCGCCCCAGTTGAGCTCCCAACGATGATGTCTGTTTTTGCAGACTGCTCTACAGTGATTCGAGGTGCTCCCAGGCTTGTTGCCTGCATTTCCAGGTGCTTTTAAGCTTGACACTTGCATTTGAAGATGTGCTGAAGTGTGTCGCCGGCAATTCCAAGTACACCAAGGCTTGAGGCCTGTATTCCCAGATGCTCCCCTTGTTGTTACCAAATCTCCCATGTCCTCTGTGGCATGAAAATCCTTTTCTCACCACCACCACCACCACTTAGTTTAGCATGGGGAATCAGGGAGGGAGAGTATGCACATACAGAGATACCAGAGATAGGTTGAGCGATGGGGAGGTGCATGGAATTACAGGGGTACCAGTGATGGACTGAGCCAAGGGGAGTATATATTTGGGAGACCCCAGCATAGATATATCTCATCTCATCATATCATCACACTATGAAATACACACATTCTCTTTTACAGCTTTGATCTGAATATCTCTTTCCGAGATTTCATATCTCTGCCCAATTTTTTGGTTCCTCATGGCCCAGTCATATTACATCCTCTCACCTGCTTCCTACACTTCCACAGCCAAAACCACTGTTTCTGATGATTGCCTTTTGAATACTGCAAGACGTGTGACGGAATATTGATAACGAACTCTCTGCCTTCTGACCCCGTCGTATCAAGGCAAATGGAGCCGAAATGCGGAATCTGGTTCGCTAAGTTGAGCACTGAATCATAGGAAAGACCCCCACTAGCCGATCCAGGTAAATATCGATAAAATTATCAAATAAAAGATACATACCCTGCAAGCGGAGCGGATGCCAAAAGATGTGATTATATTCCTAGGGACAGTGCGAACAATGTCAGATGGGAATGCTGGATGCGGTAAGCCGGGTATATTGATGTCGCAGAAGAACCAGGCACTGACCATATGTAGGGACAAATGCAGAGGAAATGGCGCCGACCTAATGCCGGATGAAAGCACTGACCCTATACTGCGGCAATGACCGAGGCAAATGCCAGGACCTACCTCTGGGATGAAAGGTACCAACATCATACCTGGATGAACACAGAGAAGCACACAGTGACCTAACACTCAGACAAAACGCATCGACCTCTAAGTGGGGCTACATGAACAAATCTCACACATGGGAGGCATGCCACAAACCTCATACCAGGACGAACACCGAGAAGAAGTCACCAACGTACCACCGGGATGACAGGCACTGACCTCTCAGATGGGATGATTGGCACCTACCTGATGCTGATACGTGACAACACAAGCGACAACAAGGCCGCCACCACCGTGTTACAGAAGACACTGATTCTTATAAATACTAACAAGAGAAATTTCAGATACTGGTAAGATTTTGACAACTCCTAATGAGGATAGTACTAGTCAGCGGGGGAAGTCACAGGGAATAGAACAAGAAAGATTGACCACCTGGCAGGAATCTCAGAGGGAAACACTCTGAGAGGTATTGAAGCAGGACTAAGAGAAGAACGAAACAAAGAGCACCAATTGACCCAACTCCCCTTCTAAACACTCTCAAACTGGCAATTGACCTTGGATCAACAACTACTCCCAATTTGCCACCAAAACCACCATTCAATCTCCAGACTGCCACTCCAATACCTTGCAAAGCTTTGACTACGCTCACACAGTCTCCTTCCCCTGTCATCGGTTCCAGTGGACCTGGCAGATCATTCGCCAAGACTGAATCTTCCATCAACACCTCGCCCATCCATGTGCGTGATCCAGGCCAATTCATCACGTTGTTGGCGCTCACCATCGTAAATCACAAGAAGCAAATGCCACTCCTCGAAGACATGGGCAACCCAGTCTTCAAAGGAGCCGATGTTACCAAGTGCATAGAAGTACATGAAAGTATCACTTTCTGCACTGGGACTGACCCGGGGGCTGAAGACGTCTTCGCAACCAATCTGGAGTACTATCCAGATACCATTGAGGAGATGATCAAACTGATGAACCGATATTTCAGGCAGTACTGGGAGCGGTTGAATGAGGAACTGCAAGATGCCTTCCACCATGCCAATAGCTGAGTTTATGTGTTTACAAGATGGTGCCTGGAGGCACTATGCAAGGACCAGCTGGGATGAGAGACTGTCGGCCATATAGGCTCAATCCTTGCCTATGACAACATCAGCCACAATATGATTGACAAGGGACCCTTGGCTGAGTATTCGCAGGTGGAAATGCTGCTTGGATGCCTCCCAAGAACTTTGAGTGCAAAAGCAGTAATGAAAGTTGAACTAGATCCCAAAGACCCCTCGATGGTCAAAAATGACCAACTCCAATAGCATGTCCTCGACGACTCTGTGACTGCCAATGCCATCACTGTCCAAGACTCACAAGCAGTACGTACGGTGCTGGGAGTTTCTCCCTACTCAGTCCCCGCCAATATTCCGCTCCCACAGTTGCCTTTCATGACAAACCTTCATGCAGTTCCTAACAAAGAAAGCCTGGCACCTGCATCAGCCACGGAGGACATTGTAGCTCTAGGGCTCTGGTCATGTTATGGTGCGGCTCTGTTGCATTAGTGTGGCTCTGCGGGAGACTTGAGTAGTAGTTAGTTCTACTGAGATGGGAGCTGGATCGTCAATAACATTCTCTTCTGTACTTACAGAGAGGCTATTTGCCAAGATCTGTAGCTACACTTGACTTCTGATGGCCGTACAACCATCAGAAGCGATCAATACACAACGCACAGTGGCTGACTCACTTTGTGTATGTTCAGATCAGTGGACTGCCGGTGGCTCGGAGACATCAGCCGAGTTCTTCGACTTTGGAGCATTTCCGGCAACGCGTGACATGCACGACACGCTAGATGTCAGTTTTTCCGACCAAATCAACATGGCCAACTCGATTAGGTCTAGCAGCACCTTCACCATCTCAGACACCGAGAACTTCCAACCTACACAACTTCGCACAACAGTATACATCACAAATGGAATGAATACGATTGACGCCCGCCCTGGGCACTTGTCTGACCGAGCAATCAACTGGATGGGGGCTGCAAATGACATCCATCTGGAGATCAGCAATGGTGACTTCGGGGAGAGCCTCCAATCAGCGAAGGATGTCGTAATGATTTGCAATCTCAATCAAAGCTTGGCTGCTGAAGTCGAGAACTTGGAGGCTGCAGAGCCTGTCCAAGATGGCCTGAGCAAGAGGTTGGTGGCTGCTAACTAATAGGAGAGGAGTTGGAGGAAGAACTCCGGATCGAGAAATAACACTCTTCCCAGTTGGAAATGCAGCTCAACAAGTGGAAGGTGGAGCCAGAGGCAACCGAGTAGACCGACATTGCACAGCGCTGGTTGGTGAAAGACATGCTGTTGATCCAAGTGAGAAATCACTAATCAAAGAAAAGTGGCCTTGAATCCAAGTGGGGAGGGTTTACACATGTCATTCGACGACTAACGAGTAACCATGTGGATGCGACTCCAATGCCTGACTCCTCCAACACTACCCCAGGCTCTTCAGGAATCTATTGCTCCTCCTGACTGACCCCAGGCAGACTCAAAATCTATGGCGTTTCTGAGCCGACCCATGGCCCATCTGGATGCTGTGGCTTCTCTGTCCAGTGATCAATGCTTCCGACATATGAGGGCAGACGAACCTTGGACCATGTCACCGCCATTCATTTTGCTTTGGAATGATGCATCAAGAAAGCAGCCCAAGCCATCGGATGGGTGGGCACAACAGGTTGGAGTGTGCAAGGAGTGGTACAACTGAAAGGCGATGAAGCAGTCCGGGCCATGAATCGTTTCCACATGAGCATGCCAGTCAAATGGTCCACTGTGTGCAGGATGTTGAAAGCTAAGTAGATTCCGTCAAACTCCTTCAACCTGGTCAAGTGCAAGTGGGAAGAATGGAGCCTACAAAATGGAGAATGCGTCACAGAGTTCAATGAGCGTTTTCCTCGCCTCCATGTGATGTTGGAATTGAACCAGCCAATGTCATCCGAAATATTAGCTGTCACACATGGGTATACAATCGAACCAGGCAAGCAAGGAGTTAATAAAGACTCATTCCGTTATGTTAGCATGCATGATAGGGCACCAACCCTCGAGCAGTGCATGGAGCACCTCATAGCATTGGACCCATCTCTTAACCTGTCTCAACCGGGAAGCAGCTTCAGCGCGAAGATCAACACAACCACACAAGTTTCAACTAGGAAAATGAACTCCTAGAAGGGTGGGACAGCTGGCACTGCCAATGACGATGGTTTAACCTGCTATAACTGCAGCCAGGTTGGTTAAATCCCTTAGAATTGCCCAAACTGTGACTTGATGAAGAAGCTACTTAAACAAACTTTGGTCAGCAAAGATGCCCAAATAGCCAAGTCTGGATGCCCATGCAAGGACAACAAAGAGGGAGGTGCACCAACCGGTCAAACACTAAGTGGCTGGCTTGCACAGGTGAATAAGGCTAAGCAGCAGATCGACAGTGAGGCAGAGAGGGAGTTGGGAAGTCTCTCAGAATTGGCCTGTGATGCGGGACAAGGCAAAGGAGGTCAGTAGCTGTGGCTATACCTACCATGAATACACGAGCATGTATGGTATCGTCAACAAGGGTGGCAAATAGGCGCCAGATAGTCGATTCAAGTTTTTCACCTGGTATCACCACTTGACAATTACTGAGCTGGACAACTCAGTGGTTGACCAACTAAGGTTCAAAAGAGAAATACGATACCCAACCAAAGCAGGATAGTAGAGCAGCAAATGGGCAACAGTAGTACAGGATGATGGTGTATTGGAGGACTATGTGGGTTTGAAGTTCGTTGGTGAAAAACAACATCAGGGGGCCGTCCTGAGTGCAAAGGATCCGGGATGGATGATTGCCACATCATCCAGTATCAACACTGAGGATGCCATAGAGAAGTGCCATTGAGTCGAATTGAAACTCTGACGTGATGCATCATATATCTAGGATGCAGAATTTACAGTCGATGATGTCACGTGCTTTGAAATCATACTATGTGAAAGATGGATGAATGAACCACACTGCTGAAATCGCATCGACCATGACAGTAACAAAATGTTGATTGAGGATAACTTCTGGGAGGAACCAGAGGAAGGCCAAGTACACTCCTTGCCTGGCCTATGCCCCTTAGACGTTGACGAAGGCATGGTGGAGCAGGCCAATTTCATGGGCAGCCACATCATCCAGATGACTGAGATTCAGAACATATCTGCTTGCCCGTTGAAATGGGCCATCTTTATCAGAGTGCACCTCTGCATTGACGATGATACACTTCCGACAGATGAACCACAGGGTGAGTTTCTAGAGATATTGACAGAATTCTTGGGCCTCTTCAGTGTGCCACCTTATCACAATTCCCAGCAAGAAAGGCAGGCCGATTTCGAAATTCAAACAGACTCGAAAGGCAAAACACCAATCCGCTCACTATACTGCATCTCCCCATGGGAAGAAGATGACCATTCGAGGGGGATTGACATGGCAATTCACTGCCGTCGGATTCAGCTATTGCAAACCAATTTCAGCCCACCAGTATTATTCATACCTCAGCCTGACAGTACACTATGGATGTGCATAGATTATTGCACAGTAAAGCCATAACTTTCAAGAATTGTTATCCTCTCCCACATATCAAAGACTTACTCAACTCCATGCACAGCTCCTGCTAGTTCACAAAATTGGCCTTGGTGGCTGGCTTCGATCAAATTTGGATTGCAACAGCCGATAGGCAAAAACGGGCCTTGACCACTTCGTGTGGTTTGTACGAGTAGCGAGTCCTGCCATTTGGCCTGCTGAATGCACCCAGCAACTTCATGCACATGATGAATGGCATCTTGGAGCCAATGAAACACAAATTCATCATGGTATACCTTGACGATAATATGATTTACAGCCATACTCTGGTGGAACACATTGTACATGTCAGAGAAGTGCATACATTTCTGCCAGAACACAGTCTCAGAGCCAAACATGCAACATAAGCCTGGGCTTGTTTGAATGTCAACTACTGTGGCTTTGATGTTGACATGGACTGCATCCATGCTCAGGAACATAAGACCCATGCAGTAATGGATTGGCCTCAACCTGAACACAGTATGGATGTCAGAGGCTTCCTGGGCCTCACTAGATACTATAGCAAGTTCATTGAACACTACGCTCACATTGCGATGCCACTCTATGACATTGGGACCCCTTCAATCAGGAACAGGGGGCATTGCATGGCAACATGGAGAGCCAAGGAGGGTCATGCGCACTCCATTCGCTTGGGACAGATGATTCCTGCATGGTTTGAACACGGTCAAAAAGGCACTGTGCAAAGCTCTGGTCCCTGCTGCACCAGACCCTGAAGCGAATTATTACTGATATGTTGATGATAGCCGATATGCATTGGGGACAGTGCTCTCCCAAGTGCAATACTATGCAGAGAAGGTACTGGGTAATTTCAGCTGTAAATTATAGAATGTGGAGACGCGGTACCATGCATATGCCAGATAACTAATTGGTATCCATGAAGCAACATCATAAAAGAAACTCAACCTACACCGAGCCGAGCAGCAAATTTTGATAGACACGGACCATGTGACCTGGCGTTGGATCCTCACGCAACCACACCTCCCCGAGTGTCAGATGGATCACCTGATCGTCATCCCAAATTTTGACTGGGTGCGCTAGGACGTCCTCTGTGTTAAGAATCAGGTCCCGGATGCATTGTCTCACCGCCCAGATTTCTGTCGGGAGTGGTGCAATTCAATGGCGCTGGAAGCCACTGCAGCCAGAGAATGGATTGATGGGGTCAACGAGGGCATAGTTGATGACGAATAGTTCAGGCCTATTGTACATTCCTTGGCCAACCCAAGTCCCTGCCCCCCACCATTTCTCCATCTATCGAAGAACGCAAATTATGGGTTTTGGCATGTCCGCTGTATTTTGAAGAGAATGGCCTACTGAAGTTATGTGGAGATTTGGAAAACAAACGGGTAAAAAAAATGCAATGGCAAAGAAGCAGGATGAAGAAAAAGGGGTGGAGATAACAGTAAGGGCAAAAGAGAAGGAGGAAGAAGGAAAGGCAGAGACAGCGAAAAAAGGAAAGGCTGAGAAGAGATGGCAATTGTATATTCCAAAGACAATACAGCGACATAACCTCCACAAAGGCCACAACACTCCAGCTGGGGGAGCCTTCGGTGCACACCAGACATACTTACACATGAAAGTCCAGTATTTCTGGAAGGAAATGTGGTGCAATACCCAGCGATATGGGGTGGGCTGCAACTGATGCGATCGAACCAACCACTGGAGCACAAAACCTGTGGGCCTCCTGCAACCACTTCCTATCGCCAAAGGCCATTGGCAAATTATTCACATTAACTGGATGCCGCACCTGCCAATCTCAAAAAATGACCACAACAGCACTGTATCATTTGTTGACCACATGACAATGAGAGCAAAGTTGTGGGCCTGCACGAAAGCAATTGATGCCCCAGCCTTTGCGCGCATAATCATCAATGACATTGTCCACCTACCGGTAGTGCCTCAAGCAGTGGTATCAGACTACGATGTACACTTCACCGAAGTCCACTGCAGAGAAGTGGTCACAATCCTGCTGATGAAGCCACAAATGTTGACTGCATCGCATCTAGAATTGGACGGCCTCTCTCAGAACTCGGACGAGATGGTTGTAAACAATCTGCATGGCATCACAACTCACAATGCGGCTAATTGGGACAACTACCTCCCATTAGCAAAGTATTCTTACAATTCCTTAGTCCACTGTTCAACAAAGCAGATGTCTTTTGAACTGGATCTTGGTTATGAGCATCTTTTGTCGCCAGACTTAATTGTTAACCTCCAGAAGCCACAGGCCAACAAATCAGCATAAACCTGACAAGGTTGCAAATTCATCGATCAATTGCAGCGCATTTTAGAAGTAGCCAGCGATGTGATGCAGCATGCTCAGGATAAACCGACAGCTGAGGCTTAGAAGTCACAATGTCCAATGGACCCCGCCATCACTGCCCATGTGAAGGTAATTCTAGATACAAAGGATCAGCCAATCACAGACACCAACATCAACCCTACACAATACACACTGGTACATCAGTTCAGTGGCCTGTACCAGATCTTCCAAATACACGGGAATGCCGTTGACTCAGACCTACCAAACGACATCAAAATTAATGACACAGTAAACATCAGCAGGCTTAAGGTTGACTACACAGATGATTTTAGTGTCGCCAGGTGGCCACCACCTCAGGGCTCAAGCTATTTCATCAACACAATCAGAAATCATAGACCCAGCTCTGGTGGAACCGGTAGGGAATACAAAGTCAAATGTGAAGGTTGGGATGAGAAGGATAGCACATGAGAGCCAGAGGAGAATATGACAAAAGCAAAAGAAATGGTGAAGCAGTATTGGAAGGAAATAGGAGGGCAGCCGAAGGTGAAGAGAAAAGTGGCTCCGAAAAAGATATCACAAGCTAGTCTGTTTTCCTATATTTCAGAACTGTCGAGGAGGCATGTTAGTTTTTGATCAGAGTGTGTTGTTTCTTCGAGAGGTTTCCCAAAGATGATTGGAGAAGATTGTGAACTAAGTGAATTGTTCTGGACATCTTGAGGTGCGGCTCTGCAGGAGGCTCGCTTAGTGGTGAGTTTCAGCGAGATGGGAGCTGGATCATCAATAACATTCACTTCAATACGTCCAGAGAGGCTATTTACACAGAAAATATCATCACTAAAGCTGAAAACACATTCAATACAAAAAAGGGTGATCTGACCTGCACGTTCCAGATGTGCAAAGTGAATGAGCCCAGATACGGAGGATACCAGACTACCACGGCATACACCATCCAAGCTGACCATCCACCTCCACATGTAGCAGTAAACTTCCCACCTCCAAATGAACCCACAGGACCCTATTACCAACATCATCCATGTCAAGAGCTTGGATCCTGCAACTATTCTCATAAACTAGAACAGATCGGCATATTCTGTCCCAATGTTTGCATCGACCAGGTACTGGGTACAGTCCGTCTCAATCGATGTGGAAGACGAATGGTAGATTGAGGAGCAGCAAATGCAGGGGACTTATCTGGATGTCCACCGGAAAGAAAGTTTTTCTCAATGCGCGTTTATGCCCAGGAAGTAGCTTGGCAATGGCAGCAGGGATGGGAAGTAGCCACCTTGGCTGCACCACAGCTGCCACAGTGGCAGCATGTTGCAAGATCTCAGCTGATTCATATAGCAAGCAGCCCAGGAAACTTATATGCATAGTTAAAGTCATCGCAACTAGGAAGGATACAGCCCAGCACTACAAAAGAACAATGTTGGAGTTTTCTAGATGGACTGAGTGGAATGAAAAGGGCTCGAATAGTAGAAAAGGAGAAGAGAACAAGTCAGTTGATAGCAAGATGGCTATTCTAGAGAAGGGGGAAGGTGTATAGAATGGGAAAGACCAGGAAACATTTGAAAATGGAGGGAAGCAGTCAATAAAGAATAACAAAAGGGGAGGCTTTGGAAGGCAGTGAGGAAGCTGACGGAAGGAGGCATGCACTGAGAGACTGAGTGTGAAGAGGAGAAAGAACTGGTAATCAGAGATTTCACCAGAAGGATGGTTACATAAGAGTGGTCAACAGGTTCAGAGGCTCTGGTGAAGGCAAGAAGGGTCACTGGAAGAGAATCCATGACTTTTGTGTTAGTCTCCAAAAATAGCATTGCCCCGGAACTGAGTCAAATACAACCCTTTTCCAGATATCTTGACTCATCACATCCAGTGCCAGCAGACCACCTGTCCAAACAACGTTGGGGCAGACAGGGGGGGAATGAGGGGGGTAAGGAAGCGATCGATTGAGTGGACCATAATGAAATGAATTGAAGATACTGGAGGGATACAATTGAGCATAGTTGCAAGATGGAGGGAGATTATCGAATCCACACAATTGAGTAGATTTGGATGATGGTGTGAGAAGAATTATTTCTAATGGCTGAGTTGCACCCATGTTACACCAAAAATTCCAACCATTCTCCCCTAACCTTCTAGTAGCCTAGAGACAAGAGAGACGATGACTATTGCAGAGATGGGCAGACTATTCCCCTCCGAAATCAGGAGTGATGAACATGAGATGCGGAGCCACCGAGTACAAGTTGGAAAAGTGGAGGGGAGGAAGTATAGAAGTTGTGAAGAAGTACAAGATGAGCATACAAGGGAAATCAGAAACCACATAGAGACTGGAAAAGAAGGAATTGGCACAAAATTACCCTCCAGGTATATAAAGAGCTCCCCCCTCCCACATTCCTAAGAAAAGACAGTCACCATATTTCACTTTTCATCCCCCTCTGGATACCGAACATCAAGGTCTAATATTGCCATCTCGACCATAACCAAAGACCGGCATGCTGTGTGCATCAATCTAAAATATTGGGGTGGCACTCACCGACCGCATGTAGTTCAAAGTGTCCTTAACTACCACTACCACTACCACTACCACTACCACTACCACTACCGCTACCACCACCACTCCTACCACTGCTACAAATCTGGACTGCACTACCCCAGCTATCACCACCCTAGCTACTACCACCACCGCTGCCACCACCACTGCCATGACTCAATATGCTGCTCCCTCGGATGTCTCTACTCTGGCTGGCAATGCTGCTCCGGTATCCCTTTCACCGGAGACCCCATCACAACTGAGTAGGGACTGCTGCTCAGATGGACTTGTGAGATCGTTACATGAAGCTGTGGAGATTGCCGCTCGGGAGCTCTCCCCACAAGGCTAAGCTGATGTCATGATTGAGATCTATGACTTCTTTGGCAATGTTACTGAGGCTCCCAATGCCCAGGTCACATGGCTATCAAACTTTGCCGAGAACAACCTAGATTGGAAGAAGTTGAAATACAAACAATACAATGACTTCCTAAAGGCTCTTCATAACTCCAGCAGTGTATCAGAGATATTCAAGCAGCACCACTCTGCCTAACAGAGGAAGACCCAAGCAACACAGATGCTGGGAGACACCTGGCAACACTATTCTGAACTCCAGGAAATTCTTAGCAATTCGAGCAGAAGTGAGAAATGGCTGCGATTCACTGCAAGTACCAACCAAACATCATGATAATCTGAGTTACCGAAGATGTGCCTCAACCATGCATATGTCAACCATCTCACCAAGCTAGACTGGAAGTCAAAAGAGAGCAAGTGGCACATCAGCAAAAATCATCTCCGTCTGGGCGGAATGGCTCTGTCGGAGTGGATGCGCTCCGTCAGAGCCGTCAGAGAAACCCCAGTGGCGGATTACTCCGCGCCTGGCATCATTACCACGCGTTGTGTTGCATGTCGCCCTCTGATCGCCGTTTCGCCATTTCTTCTCACTCTGTCCGTCTCCTATTTTAAACAAATAGTCTGGCGTTGTGGCCAACTGTGACCATACGTCGGAATAGGTTCATTGGGTACACGCTTGCATCGGCATTGCAATACAATGGGTGACGCTGCGAAAATCTCTCCTTGCGTTCATTCTATATTAAGCTCGAAGAGCGTAGGAAGAAGGTGAGAAGATATGATACTACCCGGCTGTGAGGACAGAGCGAGTGAGACCAAAAGTTGGGAAAGATAGAGTGTGTATTTTCGTAGTATGACAAGATGAGATGAAAATGGGATGCTGTCGATCTACACCGGGGTCTCCCGAGTATATACTCCACGTCGCTCATTCCACCTTTGTTACCCCTGTATCTCCGTACACCCACCGTCTCTCATTCCACCTTTGTTGCCCCTGTATCTTGGTACACCTGCCTTCACTCAATCCGCCTCCATTACCCCTGTATCTCCGTACACCCACCGTCGCTCCATAACGATATACTTGGAGTCCGTGATCGATCGAGTTTGGAGATGCACTCGGAGGCTGTGATCGAGCTAGTTTGGAGATGCACTTCGAGGCCGAGATAGAGGGAACTCAGAGATGCACTTGGAGGCTGTGATTGAGCGAGTTTGGAGATGAACTGGGAGGCTCAGATGGAGTGAACTCAGAGATGCACTTGGAGGCCGTGATCGAGCGTATTTGGAGATGCACTGGGAGGCCGGGATGGAGTGAACTCAGAGATGCGCTTGGAGGCCGTGATCGAGCAAGTTTGGAGATGCACTGGCAGGCCGAGATCGAGTGAACTAAGAGATGCACTTGGAGGCCATGATCGATCGAGTCTGGAGATGCACTGGGAGGCTGTGACCGAGCGAGTTTGGAGATGCACTCGGTGTTAACTCATGATTATGGCATGGAGAGATAGAGAGGGATGACATAACTTCGTGTTCTTAGGTGATGGTAGAGTTGAGCACAAGAAAGAGAGAGATCATAGGAGATGAGAGAAATCATCATGAGAAACTGGGACTTAAGAGAATTTCGTGTGCGAGTCAATTGACCATCCTCAATACGGCAGGTACGAGTCCCGATCCGGCGGGAAATAACACCAATACGAGGTCTTCCAAACCCAATCCGGCAAGTCGTACCCCTGATTTCTCATAGCCACTCGTATCCTCCATATCATTCTCATCTGCATCCCCGATCTCTCTCTTTCTCGTCCACAACTCTACCATCATCCCAAGAACACAAAGTTAAGTCATCCCTCTCTATCTCTCCATGCCATCATCATGAGTTAACACTGAGTGCAGCATACACCGAGTACAGCATACACCGAGTACAGCGTACACCTGAGATTGTCTGTCGTCCCTTCATTCTCACGATTTCGAGTTGACCCCTGAATGTAGCTTTAGCTTCCGGTGTACCTCCCCACCGATCGACCGCCACCGGCCAGTTCTCCATAAGAGCTTCAAAGTTAAAGTCACCTAGTCACATTCCCACGGTTGCGAGTTATCTACCGGATGAATTGAGTTCCGGCGCACCGTCCATTGACCGCCTCCAAGTACTCGTCCAAACTCGCTTGATCACGGCCTCCAAGTTCATCTCCAAACTGGCTCGATCGCGGCCTCCAAGTGTATCTCCAGACTCGATCGATCACGGCCTCCAAGTGCATCTCTGAGTTCACTCCATTTCAGCCTCCCAGTGCATCTCCAAACTCGCTCGATCATGGCCTCCAAGTGCATCTCTGAATTATCTCCATCTCGGCCTCCCAGTGCATCTCCAAACTCAATTGATCACGGCCTCCAAGTGCATCTCCAAACTCGCTCGATCGGGGGCTCCAAGTGTATCTCCAGACTCACTCAATTACGGCCTGAAAGTTCGCACAATCATGGCCTCGAAGTGCGTATCCCCAACCTCGCTCGATCACGGCCTCCAAGTGTATCTCCAAATCCCCTCGATTCCCGCCTCCAAGTGCCTCTCCAAAGTCGCTCGATCACGGCCTCGGAGTATATCTCTGAGTTCACCAGATCGTCATTTTCAGGCGCACCTCGAATTGCTCTCAAGCACCGCCTACAGCCAGTCCATATATAGCGTGTGTAGATGGGTAGCTATATAGATACATAGATACATAGATACATAGATGAGAATACAAACTGAATACATGACTGAGATTCGAGGTGCTCCCAGACATGTCGCCGGCGCTCCCAGGATCTCCCAGGCTTGTCGTCGGCGCTCCCCGTTACTCTGATGGCTGGCAGGAATGCCCTCCTAGGGTCTGATACTCCTTAAATTGGCACATCTAAGTTTACACTCCACATCCTCTCTGACCAGTGACTAAAATTCATTTTGCTGATGCTATGCAACGCGACTCGTCGCCTGGGCAACGGGTAGCGTGGAATTCTCCGTCAGAGGGTACGAGGTTCCGTGAGAGCCGTCAGAGCTGTCCGGGACACCCGGGTGTTTCTGACCGAAACTAGAGTTGTTGCTGATGCATACTTCCAGAGACTGACAGAAATCAAAAAAGTTGTGAGATATTTGCTGCCCACGGCTGCAGGAAGGAATCAACTAGGAAGCTATGGGCCCGAAATGGTAGTAGAAGTTACTAATGCCACTTCGTGATTATCCTGGCATGGATGACTGCAATCATGCCAATCGACTTCATGCCGTCTCACCAGCAGTACTGGCTGCTGACCATTCGATACACATACCACCTTCATCACCCGATAGGAGCGGGATGCTTCCCCCACGTACTCTGCAATCGAAGGAAACGGAAATGAGACAGGAAAAGGATGGGAGTGACATCAGAGGGCATTTAATGGACCTGGCCGATGGTTTTCCTTTGGTTTCATGGTTTTCCCTTGGTGTTGTATCTATCATTTGGGTTCATGGTTATCCATTGGGTATATGTCTTTTGTTTGTGTTTATGTTATTTGTTTGTTCTTTTGGGTTTGGGTGAAAGGTGCTATAGGATAAACGAAGTGAGGTGTGCCTCGCACAAAGAGCCTGGGAGGGGTTGTGGCTGGAACATCCATTCCTCACCTGAACCACCACCACCACCACCACCACCACCACCACCACCACCACCACCACCACCAGAACCACTTAGTATAGCAGGGGGAAGCTGGTGGGAGGTATATGGACATCGGGGATAACAGAAACTGACTGAGCGATTGTGAGGAATGCAAAGTTACAGTGGTAACTGAGATAGACTGAGCAACAGGAAGTATATATTCAGGAGACCCTAGGGTAGATAGATCTCATCTCATCTCATCATTACACAAAGAAATACACACTTTTACTTTCCCAGCTTTTGATCTCACTTACTCTTTCTGAGATTTCATATATCTACACAATTGCATGGCTTCTCATGGCCAGGTAGTATTGCATAATCTCACCCACTTCCTATGCTCCTGGAGCCAGAACAGCTCTTTCTCATTAATGCCTTTTGGATGCTGTGAGAGGTGCTGTGGAGTATTGATGATTGGCTCTCTGCCTTCTGCCTCCGTTGTTTTGCCACACTTCACCGAACGGTCACAAGTGCTGCAAGGTGCTGCTGAATGTCACTTCATCAATCAAGTCAACTCTGGAATATGACAACTCTGGGGTTCTGGCCTGACAACCTCCAAACACTCCCAGATGCTCCAAGTGACTAAAATTCATTCTGCTGATGTAAAGAATTATATCTACATACTACTCCCTACTTAAGGGGATATAAGTAATACAGTATATGTGTAATTATCTGCTATTGATAATACACTCGATATCTAATTTTTCAACTCCTCTTTGGTATCATCTTCAAAACTACAACTTTTTGAGTTTCATTCTGAGCTGATAAATGTATTCTGCAGTGAATCACAGCCTACACACTTCCCCACTCAGAATGAATTTAAATTTCCTATAGACAGCATATATATGAGTTAGATTACTTGTGTATTCTCTGGTTTTGGATTAGTACCTTCAGATGGTACTTCAGAGGCTGCACTGCAGGTTATTGGAATGGTGGTAGTTGTATAGATTTACAGTATGGTAATGTCTCCAGACAATTTCCCCTTACTTTTTCTTGCATCTCAATTTGGCATAGGTTGACTTTACCCAGCTGAATCTGGCTTAGTCCAGCATACTTTGTGATGTACACCACACATGCGTTGATTTTATACTACCACACACTACACACTGGCTGGGGTACGATGCCTGCTTACTACCACAGGGAAAATGATGGGGTGCGTCGTTAGGGTTAGTCAACCAATAAAATTAGAGACAAAGTCAACTCTGATTAAGCAACCTCGTTTGATGGATGACTTCCATCCGATAGTTTCTTACGAACCCTTCTTTCTAAAACTGTACACCCTATCCCACAAATGGCTCCACCCCTTGATCAAAAACATTTTCATTTCAGAGTATGGAATTCTCGACCAGCGTCATATTTCCGACTTCCACGCCGAAGGAGGAGAACTACCTATCTCTTTTTGGCCTTGGTGATCGCAATATGCTATCTCCTCATTATTCCAGCAACCACATGGTCAACCTTTGGTGGCACAAATTTCGAGTCCAACCCGCCCCTGTTTTCTATTCGCTTCCCTAATTTGTACGCATCATTATCACAAGTTGTTGGCAACAGCGGTAAACGGAAATGGAATCGGAATGTGGTATTTGTTGCGGCCAACCTATCTGCGGCAAGCAAATTGGCTGGTGTGGCTTGTGAGATGGCGCACTATGGACGAAGTAATGTGCATATGGCCTTCATGGGATTTGATACTTTGAATTTGGATGTGTTCCGAAGGATTAATGGGCTTCCGGCAACACATGCTATGCATGGTTGTAGGGTATATTTCCATGATGCCCGTCCTGAGTTTGCGGAGCGACTGCCGGTACACAGGAAGCAGCTTGCTGTCAAGAGCGCTTTCCGGCATATCAATAAGTTCATGCATCCGCAAGCTATACTCATGTATCCTGCACATGAAGAGGAATGGCTCATGGATCTTGCGAAAGAGAAAGCCAAACAGCTTGAGTCAGTATTAATTGAGTTACCTAACGAAGTTATGGATGACGTTAATTGGATAACTCGATTAGACAGCGGGTCTCTTAATGGTACGTCTGTCCCAGTGCACACTCAAATTATCATCTGACGACGTTCTGGTGTAGCATGGCACAAACCTAGTTTAGAAGTCGTTATCCGCGCCGACATGCGCATTGGCAATCTGGAGCGCCTCCTCAAGTCCCTCCAACATGCTTACTACCCATCAAGGGAGCACCGCCCAAAACGGATTACAATAATTCTCGACCCTCAGTCTGCTATTCACTCAACTACGAGGGATTTCCTCCAGCGCTATAAATTTCCCAGTGAACTCGGAATCTCGATTCAGCGCCCTCTAATATGGAATAAAAATAACCCCCTTGCTGCAACCGTAGGCTTCGTGGAATCCTTCTATACTTTTAGCGACCACCACTCAGTCCTCTTCCTCGACCCCAATGCCGTGGTGTCGAAATGGTACTATCACTATCTACTCTTTGCCACCCTCAAATATAGGTACTCATGCTTCCAAGGTATTGATACACGCACCCTCTTCGGAATCTCACTAGAATCTCCCGCCTCCTACCTCGACGGCACGAAGCCCTTCTCTGTCGATGGCCTCGAGTACACTCCCTTCCTTTACCCCTCCCCTGTCTCCCGCGCAGTCCTTTTCTTCCCTCGGCATTGGTACGAATTCCATTCCTATGTCTCCCATAAACTTTGGCTACACCCCAAAGTCGGATCGAGAAACGCGACCGATACCACGCCCCCGCTGAAACTAGCGGACGCGTTTGCCGATTCTTGGCAGGCGCATTTTGTTGAGCTTGTGCGGGCGCGGGGGTATATGATGCTATATCCCTCATTCAAGGAAACCATAGCGAAGTTACCAAGTCCGGTACCCTTGGGCACCTCAACCAAAGCAGCATTGGCGAATGGAGTTATGGAGGGAAAGTTCTTCGAGCTATTGCCCAATGGTGATTTTCCAGACTGGAACAAGATCCCTTTAAAAGACGTATGGGGATGGCCAGTGAGCATCAGCATGTTTGAAACGAGTGCCATGCAATACCGGCTAGCTATATCAACATGTAAAGTAATTAGATATGCGAAGGATTTTGAGGTGGATGACTTGTTTTGTAGTAAGGAGGATAATGATTTATAAAAAGCAGGTGCAAAGATATCACTTCAATCTGTTGCGGGATTACAAAACAATCCTCAATATTCTGAGTTCTGATTACAACTCACTCTCCACCTGTCATGGGTAATGGCTTAGTTATTCGGATTTACTGTACACTGCATTTGTACTGTAAGGTATGAAACACAAAAATGTGTCTGTATTGACAAGTGACACCTTTGAGAGATATTACTGGGAAGTCATGTATGATACATATAAGAAAAAGTTGGATTTAGAAATTTAAATGAGTTAAGAGGTAATCTCAACATTCAAATTAGATTAGGGAAGTGAGTATACTTTTCTGATATAGATGGAATATGCAGTAATAATTAAAGATAGGTGACCATATTTATATGTATAATTTGCATTCTCTCCTGGCTGCTCCACAAGGTATAATATGTATTTGTGTACTTTCTTGTAGCCCATGATGACATTCACTCCAATATAGCTTGTAGCTTACTAGTGTTATGATACACAGAGAAGTATATTCCAAGTACTAATAGAAAAACATACTGCAATAGTATAACTTCAGGTATTTCTATACTAGATATAATTTGGATCTTAGTATTTATGAGGGTGTTTATGAGTAGTTCACAAATTCCATACCGTAGAAATTAATTTATTTCTATTATATTGTATTTGGTCTATATATTATAAAATATTCTGTCTATAATTCAATTTTACCTTATTTAAAAGTCAGTGAGCTTCATATTTACCATATGTACCTTAGATTCGACCACTGAAAGTAACACTCTAAAAGCTGAATCAGTTGGCTACAAATGTAGTCATATTTTGCATTGGTTACCAGACAAATCTTCAAAGTTTAAGTCTTTTATACTTTCATCAAATACCTCTATATGTATCATATTCACTGCTGCTTTCATATGTTCTACACCCACTTCTACATTGTCTACATTTATGAATACTTTGTTCTCAACCCTTACATCCTCTACCATCTTAGTATACTCTATATCTATCTGTTTAACTACTATATTACAGTTACTTTCTTATAATAACCTGGCTAAACAAGACACAGTCAATGTTGAAACATAGTGTCTTGCAGACTTGATTTAATAGATTACTATAAGTTAACTATTGATTAATATCTTAGCTACAGAATCAATCAACTGGAAAAGCAATGTATATGTACTGAACTTGTAGTTGAATTTAAGGCTTAGTGTAAATACTAATAGTATTCTTATGACAATATCTATTTATTACCACTGAATTTTATGGCACTGTAGATTAAATGTCAATTCAGAAGTGACACTGTCTTAAGGTACCAAACCAAGTAAAGAAGTACAGAGATAGATAAAGCTTAAGGTAGAGTGTATTACAGAGTCTATCCAAGAGAAAGATAGACAGAAATATATCTATTCCATTTTTTATTTGTTATACAAGCAGTTGTTATAAAGCTATTTATTACAAAGTACAATCTGGAATATATTAATTATCACTAATAATATTTAGAAACCAACTAATAGAGTGCAATAAACGGCACTCTACAATTACAGAAAATTGGGATATCAAGCTCCTGCTATGTCTGATATACATTATTAAAAGGTACTAACTGGAAAAGAGTTTACACTGTCAGGTAAGCTATATAACAATTAAGAAGAATCTCAATATCTGTAATATGGCAATACACTGACAGCAACTGAACACAAACTACAAATCTATTATAAGTGAGCTAAGATTGCAGTTATAAAATAATCAGAAGATAACCCTTATACTTGGTACTTAGATTTTGACAAGTTTGTATAGTTTCTAGTATATGTTGAGCTAAAGTATCAGTATTACAATGGACCTTCAGTAGCTACCAGTATATTTCAAATACTTGCCAGATTGCCAATCTTGAAAGAAAAGTGCAATAATAATAAAGATTATACATGATATATATGAAATTTCTAGACAGCTTAGTAGCACATTGAATGTTATATATTTACCATTCTACTTTCAATTAATATTTCTAAACTCTCATAGATCACAACTAAAGCAACTGGACTTGGAGTTAAATGGAAAATCAAAGTTGATTTCTGATCTATATACTGCAGCAAATTCTTACTACATACATTAATACTTCATAGTTAAGAGTAGAAATTTAAACTGTAGAGTCACAATTTAAATGATACAAGCAAATCTGGAACACTAACAAAATCTAGAAAATAATAAAGAATTGAATTATTACATATTTCCAATTATAGTGCAATATTCTGGATACTGTAAGAATGCTTACTGTTAGAATCGAAGTAAGTCTCCAATGAAATAGTATCATTACTAGATACTTTATAAAGCATATTACTATTATATATGACTATTTCATGTTGTATACTTAGAGATGTATATATCTGATGCAACTCAACTCTGGATTGATTTATGTAAGTTTGTGTATTGTCTTTATGTTGATATTACTTACAGTGATACTCAGTTTTAACTTCATAACATTAACTATGAATTATTGCTTAATAATAACAGATGTCTATTATTGATTACTTACTGACTGTTCCTAATTTAATCTATCAATATATACCCTAGATCTGTATTACCACCACTTGAATAATCACAATGTAATTGACAGTATACAATTATATTACAACTCATTTTAAGCAAGTAATCATGCAGTTGCAATGCAATCAAATATTATTTAAAGCTGAGGCTAATGCTGTATTGATTATTTTGTAGGTTCTTTGATATTTTTATTCCCATGGTGTTACTATTATATTATTTCTGTAATTTCAATGGTTGTAATATTGTAGCCTTTAGATTATCAATTGATTATTGCTACTGTATTGTTGACACTGTGTTTTTGTCTTGAAGTAATTTTCAGTATTCAAAATTGAAGTAATTGCTCTGTTTTAATTCACTAAATGGCTGTCACTGTAAAGACATATGAGTATGAACTATGTAGAGATTTTAACACTGTCAACTAAGTTAATGAGTTTGGACAACAATGTTGCATCAGAGTTGGAATACTGTAACTATGAAAATCAAATTAGACTCTTGCAACTACTACTATTTGATAACTCTAAATAACAAGCATAACAAGTGGATTTTATAGAAAGGCAGAGGATTTGATGATGAAAGCCAATACCAAGAAGAAAAGAAATAGCACAAAATAAATCAGATTGAGATTAGATATAAGCACAGAAGTACAATACAGGATACTGATAATGTTGTATGATATATTCAACACAACTTGTGTACTAACAGACGACACTATAGTTTCCAGTACAGAGGTCCAGAATTATCATGAGATGAGTGGATCAAAATAACTACAAATACCATATATGCCACATTTTCTCAGTGATAAAACAGCATGGTATCTAGGAAGGTTCTTGTTGTTTCAATCAAATATGGGTCATCAATCTCAGTCCAAGATCTGTCGTACTTGCTCTGGAATCTTTACATTATAATACTTTTTGAACAATACCACTGCACTGAACATTATTCATATTACAGATTACACTATCCAGTATTCATATGCCTCTACCAGAATAGTTGATATCCACCAGCCACCTGCTTTGTAGTTAATGGGACATTCTTATCAGTTGAGTATATGAGTATATCCACTTACCTTGTTTTCAATGCACTGAACTACATTTTATTGAGGATACTGTCATTGCACACTTCCAGGCTTGCAATAAAGTTTACAGCACCCAGTAAGCTGATAAGTAATATAATGTTTTCTTTAATTTCGTTTATATAGCTTGCCATAATATTGCATCTTTACCAATCACTCTGAGTACTGCAATTAGCATGTGTACAGCTAGGACCATTTGGGATATTGATATTAAATAACAAAGTTGGAATATATAGGATTATATTCATTAATACAATAGTCATGACCCCTAGCAATTTCAAGTAGGATGATTCTGAGTCTTAATTATGACAGAGGAGGCAATGTTTCAACCATTGAGTTGCAAACCTTGATTTCAATATAATTGAGGATAAGGGTTAAAATTCAATAAATAGCAATAATATTAGATGTAGAATGGGGAAGATAATAAGGATGCCTTATTGTCAATTTACTAAAATATATCTTATTACATTCAGTACTACAAGTGCTATTATCACAGACTCATAGGTACCCTCACTGGGGATAATAACCCTATGCAATGTGTAACTTATACAGATGCTGTTTTGGAGCCAGCAATTCACTTTAGGAAATACTTTCGCATTACAGTAACTGAGATTTGTTACAGCCATCAGAATGGTACTGCCATCTGTGTTTTAGATTAATACGGTGCTATGTAATACTATGCGTGTATTTACTATGCAATACCAGATGTTGTCCTACATGGGTGTGCATATCGAATCTTGGCAACATATTATACCATCCGGAGTGTAATAATATCAATTTATATGGATAGTTTAAATACCGATTCAGATACTGACACATTAGTATTCACATACAATAACAACAAGTTTTAATCATATATTATATAGAAGCAATCCAGTTATTAATCAAGATATACGTTACATTTTTGCCTTAGAATTCAATTTGCAAAATATATACCCAAAGCTTGAACCTGTTACTACTCACACAATAACTCTCACCACTCCAGCCTAGTGGTCTCGAACAAACACTTTATTACATGATCATGGTCCCTTTTTCATTCAGAACACATATTGGGTTCAAAGCAGTGGACACCTGCCACCTGTTGATCAACTAAGTGCATTGTGCACGTAAAGAACATTACTTGGTTTGAGTATGGTATCAGCATGATGTAATCGTCCTGAAACAATCAATATCTTTCTTATGTGATTGGTACTGCCACAACCACCTGGGATCCCTCACCACTCCACTGTGACAAGTGTGACTCTGATATAGTCTCTGGTCTAATTATCATGCCTCTAACAAGTGAAGATCTGACATAGTCCCTAATGATACTGGCTACAAAAGTGTGATCTTACAAAGTCCCTAACAATTCCAGCTGTGATAAATTTGGCCCTGACAAGTGTGGCTCAGACATGTGCACCTCTGACATGGTCTTTGACATGGTCTCTGGCATGGTTTCTGGCATGGTTTCTGACAATCCTGCCTCTGATAGATATGGCTCTGACAAGGGTGCTCTAAGATGATCTGAAAATCCTGGCCGAGATAAATGACTTCTGGCTATGTTACAAGTTGCCCTTACAGGTATGGCTCTGACATGTATGGCTCTGACAAGTGCAGCACTAACATGGTCTCAGACATGGTCCCGGATAATTCCCATAATGCTACACATTGCTCTGAGAAGTTTGCTCTGACATGATCTGACAATTCCTGCTGCAAGAAATGTATCTGACAAGTGACACTCTGAAATGGACTCTGGCTCAGATTGGCTCTGACAAGCTGCAAAAGGCTACAGTATGTACTAGATATCCCGGTTGAGATCAATATGTCTGATGGCTCTAGTATTTCATGTGTTATGATTTCAAAAATGTGTACAGAGTGAGTAGGAATTGGTTATCTCTGTCCCTCGAAACAATTTGCACAGGTGTAAGAACAGGGGTAACATTGGCAATGCCTGGTACTCTTTGCAGTGCATCTCCACATATAACCATTCCATAGTTTCTGTTTCGCATCGCAGATAAGAGATAGTCTAAATCTGCTACCAATAATATGTTGTGGTATACCATCCTCCATCTTACACTCCCTTTAGCACTGGTTTGCTCTGTATTGATTTTATGTGTAAAATGGATAGAGTTTAGTAGTTTGGCAGGGCAATATCTGTGTTGATCAATGCAATGAATATTTCATGGTGCATGATTTCCTTGTATCAACATATTGTATAAATAATTGCCTTGTCTGCACCACTGCTCTACACATCTTGCCCTGTGAACTACAAGTGCATCTGGATTGTTTTACTGCTGTATAGTGACTGAGATGCTATTCAATCAGTATATCGTTTGATGGAAAATCTATGATGCACTGGATAGAGAGGGCTGTAAGTCTAGACTGGCGCCCATTACCACATTAAATGTTGACAAATTGGATGTCAGCACATCAATGAAGTCTGATCTACTGATATCCTCTGGAAATGTCACAGTTGCAATCATATTGAATTTGCTCATCACTCTGCTGATGAGAGGAACTAAACTCAGTAATGAGTTGTCAGATACCACATCATCTTACACAGGAAGCTTTCTGCATATATCTGCCTTCAGCAAGAGGGGATTTGAATTGACAATATGTAGTAGAATACTGATTCTCGTCTTGGTATGAAATAGGTGTATTTGCCATTATAACATCAGCAGAAAATAGTTGAAAATGTTGAAAGAATGATAGCCATCCTGGATGAGGCCTTTGTGAGTAGCTTTAGATACTTTGTTGTCGCTATTATCAGCAGAGTCTATTACCCTAATACATTTGATATAGTGGAGAAGGGAATGAATGTTGGGTACCGTGATTATACTGTGGCTCTCGCGGTATTGTTGAAAGAGGTCCATGTTGCTGCCGATGCCACTAAGTTTATTCTGTAGGTATTTGAGCACGGTTTCAGTGTGGGAGTGGTAGCTAAGAATCAATATGACGTTGGTGACAGATTTGAAGATCTCAAAGTGGGAGGGATACTTTTTAAGAAGAGGGGCAAGTGCTCCAAGCCAGACCTTCACCATGTCCTTGTACTTGGCACCAGTCCATTGTTTTACAGGGGTAAGTTTGTCTCCAAACTGGTGTACATTAGATAAGCCTGGAATTATCGATAATTGTTTATCTATCAGGTCCAATCCCTTTACCTGGCCATGAATATCTTTCAGAAAACCAAAAATCCATTCCCAGGTGTAATCTTTAAACAAGCTCTTCAGTAGCTGGTGCAACTGGTCATCATTCATTCAAGTATAAATAGTACAACTCGTATGGGCATCAGTCAAATTTGGACAGTTGGCTTACTTTCATCGCCCCACCTCTGAAGTAGCTGTTGTTGACAAATGAAGGTACCACTGCAAATGGTGGTCCCTGGACCTGTGGGTAGAACCAGGTATGTTATCTGGGCATATCTCACATCCAGCGCACCAACTACTGTTCACTCTAGATATGGTACACTGCTCTGGGTAGTCTGCAAGGAATGATATAATCAGGGGAATTGCATAATGAGTGCGACAGTCTGCAAACCAAACTGCTATTTTGTTGTTCACTGGTGCCTGTAGGGTGCATAAAATCAATGCAATCGATTGATAATAGGGGAACCTATTCGTGTGGGTTGGTACATTTGGACATTTCGGTGAAAGACTGATTAGTATTATTCCATTCTTCTTAAGTAATCGTCTCTCTTCGTTACAGAGGTTGTTGAAATAGATATAAATGTGCCAAGCCATTTTGTCACTGCTTAGTGCAGAGCATCATTGGGTCACAGTCACATACATCATGGACAAATGTTGATGTATATGGCAATGATTCCTAGGATGTGTTAGCAATATGTAATGAGGTTCCAATATCTAGAGAAATTCAGTCAATACTGGAGCTGTCACTCTTGATACACTACGTGCTCTGACATAATAAAACTCTGACACGCAATCTCTGACACACTCTCTGACACTCTCTCTCTAACAATTTGACTCTGATACTCTCTGACAGATTTTCAGGCAATGACACTCTCAGACACTCTCTCTGACATGCTCTCTGCCAGGATCACTCTGACACGCTCTCTCTGGCATGTTCTCTCTGATGTGCACACTCTGACACTCTAACTCACCCAAAAACAATAAAAATCTGACAAGAAACAATCTTTGACAATACAAGTAGTGTTAGCAACAGTTCCAGTTTTGGACCTGGCCAGTTTTAGAGGTCTGCATGCCAACAGCCTTACCCCATCAAAAATCGATGATTTTTTATGCAAACCATCACATTAAGGCCACAAATATTCATCAGAGAGTTTAGTGTTTGGTATGTAAAATATGCAGCTCTGTGCGGCGCATCTTTTGGCGGTCTCCGATTTTTGATATCTTGAAATCTCAGCAAGCAGTAGCCTAAAAACCTTGTTTCTGGGCCAAAAATGACAATAATTTCAATGCAGCTTGCTGAGTTTGAATATATCAAAAATCGGAGGCCACCAAAGAATGCACCGTCCGAAGCTGCATATTTTATATACCAAACACTAAATTTTCTGATGAATATTCATGGACTTATTTGAGGGAGCCGTTTGCTATAAACCCGGACAAAACCGGCCTGTAACGGGTTTTCTTGAAACCGCTATATTACAAATGGTCTGAAAACACAACCGTTGCTAACACTAAATACCAGGAGATTTGGAAATAGTTTCCACCATCAATCTG
>Ga0307515_10004111_pt1 | contig 30302 bp, 19 predicted proteins | sample 17_EM_MG_FD_194513 | JGI IMG/M metagenome (GOLD analysis project Ga0307515, IMG submission 194513) | Populus trichocarpa ectomycorrhiza microbial communities from riparian zone in the Pacific Northwest, United States - 17_EM | ecosystem: Host-associated > Plants > Roots > Unclassified | place... | reverse complement strand
TATATAGTTGCCTGTTTTTCTCTCTCTTTGCTCTTTAGACAATCACTGTTGTACGATAGTCAATTCAATATCTCTATTCGTACTCGATTGATCTCAACAGCTATTCCTTTTCAGCCATAGTGTGTGCCTGTTTCCCATCTCTATTGGTCAAGGCCTCCACGGTCATTCCTGCCGGTGCGTTTGCAAACTTCGCCCCCCTCCAGATCTCTGCTGCTCTCAGGTTTTTGGCATAGTCATTCCACATCTTGTCTTTTGCTCTCCAGACTTCCTTCTGCAGCTCGGCCTTGGCCTGGGCTGTCGCTGCTTACCTGTGCCTTCTTCTCTTCTCTATCCCAAGGTGACTCCTCTTCTCCTCAATCTCGCCATTCCACCATCTCTTTGAGTGCTCACAGATCGTGATTGTCTTAGCTGTGGCGTCAAGTACCAAGCTCAGTGCTTCCTGCGACGACTAGGCCTCGCTCTCGACCTTGTCCCCCGTGCTCTCCGCACCCAAGTGTGCCCTCTCCTTTGCCCGCTTTCGCCACCGCTCCTCAGCCACCTCCAAGTCATCCTGCGACATGGCCACTGAATTCCACCCTACAACTTGTGTGCCCCCTGCTTCCTCATGCTGCTCCATCGCCAGTTCCAACTCTATGATCTCGTGATCGGACCCTGGGGCATGGCTCCCGCCCAGAATCATCCATCTTCCGAAAGGTCAGTTGGCCAGGGTCAGGTCTATGACGGATTCGCCCATGCTGTCATGCCTCGTCCAGCAATGAGCTGGCCGGTCGTCATTCCCAAATTCCAGCCTGTGCTCATCTATGATTTCTTCGAAGTATGTGGCGTCCGTCTGTTACGTGCATCTAGGGTACCAGGGTTGGCTGTCGGCTTTGAAGTCTCCTGCGAGCACCGTACCGCCTCCCCCCTGCTGAATGATTCTCTGCCAGTTCAGTCTCCTCGCTGGTCTCTCTCCTGTCTCCCCTTCTCTCTCATCATAGATGATGTCTATCCTTGTCATCTTCTCTCCCCTTGTTTTAATGTCGACCATAATTACGTTGCTGAGTGTGTTCTTGCTCAAGTCGGTCCGTTCGTTGGTTACAAAGCCACTCCCCTTACGCAACACCATCCACATTGTCTTTCATTTTCGGATATCGTACGCCGGATGACCCATTCCGACTCCTTCTCTCTCCCTCGGTGGTTCCTGCAGACATACCACATCCGCCTCCAGTTCTACTCCCATCTCGAGCTCGGCCATGGTTCATACGTAAGACCAGGCGCAGTTGTGCTGGCTCGCTCCAAACATTGGCAGCTGCTGGAGCTCCCGTTTCAACTGCAGGTTCGATGCTGGTCGCTGTGATCGTGACCATTGCCGTCGTCGTAGCCGTTGCGCTCTCGCCCAGTGTAATGTCCTCTTCACCCGCTACCTCCACCCTTGCATCCGCCAACTCCTCATGACTCCGGCCTCTGTCTCCTCCTCCCAGTGTCTCGGCCCGCCAGCCGAGGGTGATCCTGTTCATCCCTGCGGCTGCTCCCCCGGCCCTCGTGTTCCGTCCTGCTCGTTCTCTTCTCCTCTCCCCCCGTGCCACTCTCAAGACTTTGGTCTTCTTTGTGCACCTACTGCTGAATGTGATGTGGATACCTGTGCGGTTGGGGCATTTTTCTTGTGTGTGGTCGCAGAGAGCACCCTGCTTGCAGTGCACCCCACGACATTGCACTTATGGTCGCTGCTACCGTGCGGCCCTGAGCAGTAGCCACATGCGGGCTTGCCGCTGCACTTACTCTCTCTGTGGCAGCATCCGCAGCAGTGCTCGCACCTGCTATATGGACCTGCATTCATGAACGGTTCAACTCAGTTCCACACTCCCTGCCGCTCTGATTCCTTCCTTGACAAGTCTTCGCGCCACCTTGCTCCCGTTTACTACCAAGACCACTGACAATGCGGAGATCTCCCCCTTCTGCCGTTCCTCCATGATGCTGTGGGGGCTAGCAAGCCACCGTACCTAGACCAGGACCGTTACCCCTTCGTTCTCAGCGTGGGTTTCATCCCGCATCCTTTGGAGGCCCTCTGTTCCTTTTTCTCATGTACCTCATGAGTGGTAAAGCATGGATCTTGAGTCTCTCCCATGACTTGTTTTCTTCAATGTCGATCACTCCAGTGTCGACCGTGCGTGCGGCGGTGATGATGACGTCTTGGTATATTAGTGCCATTGCCACTGTTGCGTTCTGGTCAGTCATTGCCATAATTGTACCCCTAGCATTCCTCTTTGCGTTCATGATCCGAATGTGGGCCAGTGCCATCTGGTGGAACAGCGCTCTGTTGATCGCCGATGCGATTTGCTGGTCCATTTTGTTGGGGAGCGGTACACGCTCATCTCTCCTTAGTATCTGGCGTCACTCGGCCATGCTCAATCCGGCCGTTGTGGCAGGGCCTAGGCCAACGGTTGCCCTCTGACTCTGAGCTCTGGGTGGGACTGTCTCCCACCGTCTAGCGGGTGTGGGCGCTGACTTATGTTTGGGTTCCTCCTGTGGTTTAGGCTGCATTTTGAGCGGCAGTCTGGGCTTCAGTTGCTGCTGCAGCTGTTTGTGCTTCTCTGGTCCTCCTTCCTGAGTTGTATCTGCATGCTGCGAGGCCTCCAGCCCCCCACCGTCCATCCTTGCAGTCTTGTCTCTCTGTTTCTCTCTCGCTTCCTGGCCTGGTGCTACGCATGTCATGACCCATGTGATCATGTTTGTGTTGTCTGCCCCCCACAGTTTATCGTCCTTGTGGCGTGTGTCCCATTTCTGCTCTCTCTCTTGCATCCATGTCTTCATTCCTCTCAACTGTGCCTCCTCGCAGGCTGCCTGCGCTTCCAGCAAGTTTGTTAGGTGCCGAACGGTCCAGTGCAGGGGCATTAGCTCCTGGGCCTGCCGTCCCATCGTCCTCTCCATGCGCCTCCTGCAGTCGCTGGGGGCCACGCCGGTCGCCAGGGCCTCGCTCATCCTTCTCTGCTTTCCGTTCCCGTTTCTTTCCATTGGCTCAACTATGGTTGCGCCCGCGGTCTCAGCGGCGAGGGGTGTCGCCGCCAACGCCCTCTCCATCGCCAGATCAATAGGCACGTCGCTCCTACCATCTCCCACTTCTCCCATGTCCAGGTCGCTACTCCCACTTACTCTGGCTTTGGTCATCACTCCTGTGAGGCAAACCTCTCATTCTAGGGTAGTCCTCGTCATCGCTTGCTAGTTGGCCGACGGGTTGCGCAATCGCGTTTTCTGCCAAGACTTTGCGCCACTCCACTCAATTGCGTGGGTTCGTGTGCGCGCCCTCCTCCTGTGGTCTCGCTGGTTCTGGGACGCTCGCTCCGGGGTCAATTCGACGTCCAGAATCGATTGCCTCTGTCCGTTTTGTAGTTGCTATCGTTCTTGTCGACGTATGGCGCTGTTTCTGATTCGCCAAGACTTTTTGCTGCGGCGAGGTTGGTTAGAAACTACTGTTACAATATGCATGTTCCAGAACTTGTCTGGCTGCCGATTATCCTGTTACCGCCAGCTAATTACATTATGATAAACTGCATCATGGCAAATGCAAATAACTGTGTCTGGACCATTTTATTTCTGGTGGTGTGATGCGGAGAAATGTCTCAAATGTTTCGAGTGTTCAAACGAGTAGACGTGTGGCGAAGTAGAAGCCACCATTATTACACCCCACCATTTACATATTAATTTTCAGCCAGTTGGTAGTCAACTTAAAGCCGCGTAAGTGTGTGAGGTTGTGCCTTCGATCAGTGTATAATTATGTTGCGGAGATGTAGCGACAACACCTTTTTGGAGAAGCACACAAACACCTCTGACAAAGTGAGCATGTAAGCCCGGGGACGTCGAGAATAATTGGAAGACATCGCACCTAAATCGATACTTCCCGCACATATACTGGCAGTGGGATTCCATAGCTGATATCACGAGGCTCCTCCGATTTTCTTCATCTTTTGTTTTCCATCTCATTCGTACGAAATGTGAGACAGAAAACATTCAGGTGAAACATACACCTGTTCATCGCTCGATGCGTGTCAGGCGCATACCATGCACGTACTCTACATTAGATAGGGTGCAGCTCCAACATAGCATCTAATTGCTCGCCGCTGGGCACCCAGCTCTGCATGAGATGTTGGCACCACCGCCAGCCAATAGAATCACTCCCGTGTCTCGGATCCTACGCCTCTGACGTGACTGTTTCCTGAAAGGGATGTTGTTCCGGTTCCATCTGATCTGATCCGTGCGGATCTGGTGAGCGAAGTCATAAATGTTTTAGCTTTCGATCCACACGGGTATCAATTTCGCTTAAAGCAAGGATTAGAGCCCCGGCTTTGCCATTCATGCATACCTAAGTGCATATATAATTGGCTACAACGGTTGAAAAACTAGTACGCGGGGGCCGCACAGACTGCAGGTGAATCAACTATTGCGAAGAGAAGTTCATACTACAAAACACTGTACCCACTGCCGATTGCTTCCGTTCGAGGGCCGTGAAAATCGTTTATTCGCCAGCTCCCTCCCTGATAAGATTGCGGCACTTTTGGCATTAAGAGGGAATGTTATTGACGTTTGACTGGGATTTCATTAGCTGGCAGCCCGTCCTCCCACTGTTTTCGAGAGGGGTGCAAGCGAATAAAGTCAAATAACACGATACTTGAACACATTTGGTCTCTCAGATTGAATGTTGATCAAATAAGGTGCCTAGCTCGTTCGCACAAATATGCTGCAAGTGGGCTAAGAGAAGACCATGGAATATCAATAAACTTAATTTATGTATTCACGTCATTATTTTCCACAACAAATGACTTCATGCCGTCGAATTTTCATGATATAGCACTCGTCAGGTCTATATACTTCGTCGGCCCGGCCGACTTACCTGACGGCCATGCCCGTCAGAATGCAGGTACCTGGGCGGACTGCATAACTATCCCACAGTGCTCGGTAATCTGTGTGACCTGCAGAAAATACCGATGCCGGTGAGGATATCAGTAAACGCTTGGTTACTTGTACAGATTGCATGAAATCGAAGGTACCGGCGAATGAACCTACATTTACCCTTACCAATTCCCCATACTCGCCTCAATTTTGAACTTGTGGTATGCGGAACTTAGGCTAGTTTAGTACCTAATTAAGAAAACAAGTACCGGTATAACCGCCTGGCATTGTTGACCAGCTCGCTTTTCCATGGTCTTGCCCTATAGAGCCTCTAACGTCTTTAGTACGGCAGTGGAACTTGAAGCAGTGGTCTCACTAGTTTAAACCAGTCCTGGTCCGAGTTGCAAACCAGTCTGGTGCCAAAGGTGAGCCAATCGTAGGCCTTAGATGAGCAGTTCGAACCGTTACAGGTTGCTTCGAACCAGTTCTGATTGCCTGGTCGACTACCTCGAACCCGGACCGAACCAGACCATGGACCGTCGGTTCGAACCAGCACCCTACCAAATCGTTTAGATCACTGACTTCAAGCTGCAATGGACAAGCGACCTGAGTACACCAGCCCCGCAAAGGGTATTTAGAAATTAAAAGGCACCAGAAGAGTAGCCGCATCAAAAGTTTATATTCTCCAAGCTATTATGAAGACTATGAAGCAATTGCGGCACTATCTCAAAGGAGTGAATTACAAGATCTTCCTATAGTGTGATCATAAGAATCTAAAGTATTTCCAAATGAAAGTGTTCTAGAGATAGGCTAGATGGCCTGAGATCTTTTCTGCGCACGACTTTGTTATTGAGCACCAGGGGGGAAAGAAGAACCTTGCCGTTGGACCATCAAGACGACCTGATTACAAAGAAGGCTACAAAGGACCCACTGCATGAATCTTTGCAGCTCTGGCATCTACAATGATTGAACCATATGATGATCTACTACCAGCGATTAAGGCAGCCCAGGCTACCAGTTCGCTGGTGACCAAATTGAAGAACAGGATTAGTTGCCCTGATCTGCCGATTTCCGAAGGAGATTCAGATTCTCGACATTGCCGGCCAAACATAATTGATTCAGCTATTTTTAATAGTAACCTGCTCCTAGACCAAAGCCCCTTCACATGGGATTACTATTAAATTATGAAGAGTTGTACGTTACATCCTATATTGTGCCACATAGTACCCTCTGCGATATACTTCATTACACCCAACTTACTTGAGCTAGGGTCGGAGGCCAGAACAATATAGTGGGAAAAGTTCGAGTACCTGCGTTGAGAGTGTGCCTACCATGACATGATCGAGAAAGACGATATCTAACAACTTCAATAAACTCACGTTGTGTATTGAATGACATTATTGTTCATAACAAACCTTATTACCCCTCGACAATTGCAGGACCTTCATGATATGCCACTCACTCGATCCATACGACGGAAATGTTCAGTAGCACGCTAGCTAACCCAGCAAACAGCAAACCGCTGCTAGTATAACAGACTGTATTCATGTACTAGTGAGAACTGCATTAATATCCCAGCATTGCGCGGTTATCTGCCTGAGCTACATAAAAATACCGATTCCCGTGAGGTCTCTGCGGCATCAGATTGCCCGCAAAGACTGCACGAAATCGAATAAAAATGTTGGCCGTACACCATTAATAACTTTAGCTGAACAGGTCAGATATCACCCGTAAATTTCACTTCTTAATATTTCCCGTGGTCAACAGAGGCAGTGCGGAGGTCAATGTGGGACCTTATAGTGAATTAAAACTCGACGAAACGCTGAATCCAATCCGGGACCCCACGGCAAACTTTTTTCATGGGGAGAAGCAGGAGACTATAGTATATAGCTGGCAACACAAAGTCCGCATACTCCATCGAGTAATACTCACATGATCGAGTGATAACGCTGTGACCAAGAAAACCCGTATCAGTTTCTTTTATGTATCTCTCCGACGCCAAACTGAGTTCATAACTGTCTTCCTGGAGCTGTGGTAATGGGAGTTTGAGCGTCCTCGGAGGTCATTGGCCTTATGATTAAGCCTAATGACCTGCATGGAGAAATCATTCTGTCAGATACTGTAAGAATCTGTAAAAATCTCTAGGGGTTGTAATCACAGTAGGAGAGCATCCCAGGCTTGGAGAGGCACTGGGAGGACAAATTGTTCTGATCCGAGGACGGGACAGCAGTTACAATGAATGACAAGTTTGTCATTAGGGCGACAACGGATTTATCGATTGACGCTCATGCAATGGTGTATTACCTCTACGTCTTGTAGCTAAGCGATAATATCTTGTGAATACGTCGAGAGATATGTGGAATTTAGCTTCAGCGGGATGTAGCGGTACCGGTGCCTACGCTAATTTGAAGATACAGCTAAAACGGCTTAAGCTTTTCCTTTCATGGCAAGTACATTTAAAGGTGCATTTCCATTTACTTTGAACTACCAATCACAATCGTCACATCTTGTTAACCCTTCTCCCATGCACTCGAGATTTTCATATATTCAGCACAGGCTTGTGCAGGATGTAAATAGCTCCTTGGAGACTGATGCACTTCCGATCGATCACGTCACCCTCCGTTCTGTCCGCCAAATGTGATATAAATAAAAATTATTATGCAATGAATTCAACAGAAGTATCGCTGATGTTAATAGTGGGTGGAAGGTATTTCGATGGTCGCTTAACAGCTACGTTGACAGACTTCGTTTTGTCCCAAACTTCGTTACTAGTCACGTCCATTTCCCACTCTGGAGTTTGCGGAATGGAAGATCCAGCCCTATTTTTGCCACGCAGGATCTAGTGAGTTTAGGTAGCTTGGTTCCGTGTGGTTGCCAAGTGCCGCTACATTCCTTCTTCGGGAGGCGATAAGGTTTATTATAGTTGGGGGCCGGTACACAAACATTTGTGTCTTCATCTCGGGTCTCTGCTCCCTTCTCGTAGATGATCGATTGCCGTCTCAACCGCTAAGGTCTCGGTTAGCACCCAATATCTGCAGAGAGCCAATGAGATCCAAGGGCATGCTAAGTTTATAGATCGAATGCGAGATGTCGCTTACCTAAGACCCAGTTGTTCGGATTCGGATGCGGATGAAGTTGTATCTTAACTGCACTAGTGCGTCTTCTCTCTTAGTTTTTCCTTAGTTGTTATGTAGCGTGGGGCTGACTACCAGAAACTCTCTCTGGAGTCTATTTCTTATCTGTTCCGCTTGCATGACCCTTGTGTCTTGATGAAGCTTCTTCCGCTAAATGTGCGTTTCGACTATATGTAGCTCTTGCCCAATTGCTCTCCTATACCAGAGTCCTTGTGTACTTCCTCCGCCGACACATTCCGTCGATAAGCCACTTGAAGTCTGTATCACACCTAGCACTCACCCCTGGTGGAGTTCGGAGTAGTGTGCTCCACGGGATGAAAACGGGATGATAATCCCGCCCAAAAACTGTCCTGTGCTTGTGCCAAGACGGAATTTCTCCCTGTCCGGCGATATCACGGTTTGCGGACGGGATTGTCCCGCTACTCTCCAATGATTCCACCAGTCCGGACGGACCCGGTCTGGGGTAGGGCTCAGTCCGGTCCGGTCCAACCGGAAGGTCGAACTGGACCGAGCCCCAGACTGGCAGTCTTGGACTGGACGGGCTTGGTCTGGACCGGTCCAAACAGGGTAGTATTTATCAATTTCAAAGTAGATCGAAAAACTAAAGAAGTGAGATGGTAAGCCCTGAAATCTTAACCCAGACACAACGTCATTGCATAACAACCGCCCGCTGCTAGCAATCACCACCACAAGAAACGCAACCCACCCTCCCACAGGTAGCAAGCACCACCATGAGAAACCCAAACCATACCAAACGAAACTAATAGATGTGCATACAAGTGAATTCAACTGTCCCCACCGTCCGGGAGCTACTCAGGACGGGACGGGATGGTGTCATGCTGTCCGTCCGAGGGTAGGACGGAAATGGTGCCATCTTTTTGAGGCAAGATGGGGACAGACGGAAAGAATAGCTGGCGACGGAGAAGAGCTGTCCCCGGTGGTCATCCACCGATATCCATAGATCCTAGTGTTCGTAACACACTTATATGTCAAACGGAATGATTACTCTGGCCATAATGCAAGATCCATAAGCACCTGCTCCATGCGTACAATGATTTCCATATCCATACCTTCGTGCTATATATACAGTTTGAATCTGAGGGTCCTGCGGAGATGAGGTAATGAAATTCGGAATGACAAGTGGTGAGTGGTGAGTGGCAAGTGGCAAGTGGTGCGGGGTGAGGTGTGCATGGCGACTTGCAAATGACAAGTGAGCAATCATTTATGAGTCTATTTGTTTACTCAGTATATAAGTAACCCCCGGCATATTCGGGCCGATTCGGCCCGAGTGGACTGGTCCAAAGCAGTCCAGGCCAGTTCAGTCCAGGGCCAGAAAAATTGAGGATTGGTCCGAGCCCGGTCCAAAAATTCCTCGGACTGGATTGGACTGGACTTGGACGGACCCGGTCCGGACTGGTCAATTGCTGGACTGGTGGAATCATTGCTACTCTCATACTACTCAAATATCACAAAAACGGCCACCGCATAAGAACGGCTGCTCTAAATCAAGATCGGACACGTGCAGCTAATAGAGCGCATCGAGGAGATTATTTGACGTCCAATAAGCTTCCTTATAGGATAAATATTTGTGGAGTGGGCATGGGAGGATGGTGGGAGTTGACGTGCCTTTACCCCGACCCTGGTCAAAACTATGGCCATTGGTACCTGGCCCTGGTTCTGGAATTTTCTGGCCGAGACAGGCGGGTCCCTCCATACTCATGTCCCAGACGGGACGACGATGTCGTTCCCCGAAAGACTGTAGTCCGGATGGGTGGTCACACGCATATGTCGTCCCAGCTGAAGCTCAAACTAACAGGAATTTACTCGTTGATATGAAATGTTCAAGGACACCCCATTTTAGGAGCAATGATTCCACCAGTCCAGCAATGGACCAGTCCGGACTGGAACCGTCCAGTCTAGTCCAGGTCCAGTCCAAGAAATTTTTGGACCGGGATCGGACCAATCCCCAATTTTTCGAGACCTGGACTGAACTGGCCTGGACTGCTTTGGACCAGTCCACTCAGGCCGAATCGGCCCGAATACGCAGGGAGTTACTAATACACTGAGTCAACAAATAAACTCATACACATATACTCATACATGTAGACTCATCTTGCCATTCACAAGTCACAATGCACATCTCACCCCTCACCACTTGCCACTTGCCACTCACCCCGGCGGGAACTTCCCGACGTCCATGGCCATGAGGAAGTCCATCACCGCCATGTCACATATCTTCATGGAAAACAGCTCTGACACCTGTGCCCGCCGGCATCGGCCAGCTTTCCAGCCCGTTGCCTTTCCCACCTTCGTCCAGAGCTCCCGCTGCTGGTATTTCCACTGGCTGCAGTGATGGAGGAGATGCTCCCATGTTTGAAGCTCCGGTAGGGGCATGCCGGCACTTTGGTTGGTAAAATCTTGTCGCCAATGACTTTGCGCTTGTCATTGGGATGGGTCTCCTATTGCCTGCTTTGCCCTTCAGTCTGTAGCCAAAGTGCTTACTGCATTTGTCGGCCTCCCACTGGGCCTTGGCTGGTGATCTTCCTTCGGGTTGTGTCTGAGTTAGGGTTGCAGGGATTAGTGTCTCACTTCTTTAGTTTTTCAGATCTACTTTGAAATTGATAAATATTATCCTGTTTGGACTGGTCCAGACCAAGCCCGTCCAGTCCAAGACTGCCAGACCGGGTCCGTCCGGACTGGTGGAATCATTGTTTAGGAGACAATCTCAGACACAGCCTACAATCGCCTACTATATTTGTTTACATACGATCAGATATGGAAATTTCATGTGGACTCATTTTCTTATAATGAGTAATCTAATCTAATCAAGCTGTCTGATAGCTTTTGATATGTCGGGAGGCCAGAATGGATCCATCGGTATGTTTGACTAAGGACTTAGCCTGAAAAGCCTAAAAGTTGCTGGAGTGACCTGAAAGGCCATCGATGCTACTGGAAAGGACTGGAGAGTGGTTACTAATATTATCGAAGATACTGTTAAATGTATATACAGGGTTCCAACCATCCGTCCAGACTGGCGTCTTTCGGGCCCGGCACCACCGCCCAAACCGGGTGAACACTTTGTTCGCCCTGGGGTGTCTTGGGCCAAGGCTAAAATCCCTAGGCCTCGTTCAGGGCGACAGTATATCCTTTGCGGAAGCTACCGTTGCTGGATGTGTATAATTTCAGCCGGCAATTAGGCCAGCAACTAGGCCAAGCTTACGGTATGCGCCGCCACACCCAAAACAGGAGGTAGGATCTGAGATTTGACATGTGATTGGAGCTTCTTACCCCCTTAGCATGCCTCCACATCATTGACCCACGTTTTCTACACTGTCGATCCGCTTCAGAGTTGGGTGAGTATAAGTGGCATGTTTCGTTTCTCATCTTTCAGCTTTACTCATCACGTGCACAAACTGTAAGGCCCTGCAGGGTTGTAGTCCGGATATTGGAAGCCGTTGGGCAAAAGCGGGCAGGCATTCTCAGCCCAGAAAATTTTAACCCAGGGTTGGGCGTAACTCTGCCAGGACTAGATGGACGGCTGGGAAGCCTGTGCATATATAGAGATGACCGCTAGCTAGCGGGGCTGGTAGAGGGGCAAACTTCTCTCTCATATATAACCAGTGTTCCTAAGCGGCCCGGCCGGCCGCCCGGCCCGCACGTGATTTAAAAAGCCTGCATCGACCTGCATAAGCCTTGGTCTGGTTGATGGATGGAATACTGCCATGGCAGGGCTACGACGATTGAGTTGCATATGGTTTATGTTTCGTACTTTGGAAGCTGTCTTAGTAAAGGCAGCAGAGAATCTTTGAAACAAAATATTCTGTTTAGGCTTAGTCGGCCAAGAAAAGCCGACCGGCCGGCAAGAACACCCGCCAGGCCGCCAAGAAGAGCCGCCAGGCCGGCCGGAAAGCAGCCAGGCCCGGCCCGGCCCTCATTTGAAAGCCGCCGCTAAGGCCGGCCAGGCCCGGCCTATGCAAAGCCGGGCTGGCCTGGCCGCTTAGGAACACTGTATATAACTCTCGTCTTTCTCCTTCTTTCTTCTCTCTGTATCTCAGTCTATACACACACACGGTTTTCCCCATATATCAACATAAAGGCATACGCTTTCCCTTAGATAGCTAATTTGCTCTTTGAGGGCAATCACTTTTGTACGATTGACAATTCAACCTCTTGTGCAATGTTATTGCTCTCATTAAGTTATCTGTTACGTACTTAAATATGAGATTGCCAGATAGACACCGAAATGATTCCCTACCGTCTGGAGGTTTCCGTGTCAATGGCGCAAGCTGCTCACAAAGTATCCGAGGGGCAGATTATTCCCCTGAATTGGCTTGAGGGCAGTGTTCCTAAGCGGCCAGGCCGGGCCTGGCGGCTTTCCGGCCGGCCTGGCGGCTCTTCTTGGCGGCCTGGCGGCTTTTCTTGGCGGCCGGACGGCTTTTCTTGGCGGACTAAGCCTAAACAGAATATTTTGTTCGAAAGATTCTCTGCTGCGTTTACTAAGAAAGCCTCCAAAGTACGAAACATAAACCATATCCAACTCAATCATTGTAGCCCTGCCATTACCGTATTCCATCCATCAACCTGACCAAGGCATATGCAGGCCGATGCAGACTTTTTAAATCACGTGCAGGCCGGGCGGCCGGCCGGGTGGCTTCCGACCCAAGCCGGGCCGCTTAGGAACACTGCTTGAGTACGAAGTAGACGGAATTACTTTTATCCCACTAGAAGCGAAGCCTTGAGATTTCCCCTCATAAATCTCCGTCACATACTCAAATATGAGGGCATGGTGCTGTGACTTATCAAACCTGACATGAGAAGAATACAGCACCAACTATAGCACCGTAATTACTGCACACCTATCCAACAAGCACAAATGACACCCGCCAATTGCAAAGCCATAACCTCGCACCCGGAATAAGATATAAACACCCTACGCAGAATTAATGAAAGTACATGTCACACGCTCTCAATTTCTCAAACATGCGGCCAATACTCCGCCCATTCCACAGTCTCGAAGGCACCGACAGGTAGACTTCGGATTGATATGAAAGCCTCTAGCGGTATGAATAGCCGCGAACATACGTACACAATGACGGTCAGTCCGAAAAAAAAAATGGATATGACGATCACCGAATTTGACAAATACCTGGACACTATTTTCTTCCAACTGTTGGAGTGTTCCTCCATATAGTCCAGTTTAGCAAAAACCAGCCTCGAAAGATACGGTATTGCACACACAAAGGGTACTCCAGCAGCAATGCCTATGCAAGCACCTCGCCAAATCCATCTTTCAATATAGCTCGGAAAATGCGAAGACCATGCAGATGCGTGGGAGCCGGCATAGAGACAACTGAGTAGCCCGGTCATGAACATCAAGGGAGGATTCCTCAACAACTTAAATCCAAAACCCGCGGTGTGGACACCGCCAGTGTATACAGAGCCTTGAACCGAATAATTCGGTGGATCGTATGTTGTGGAATTTGGGCCTTGGAATATTCTGTTCATCTTCTCAGCCACAGCTGTAAACTGATCACGTCTCGCTCGTTCTTGGTGTGAGTACACTAAGGTCCGATGATGTAGTACTTTTCCCGAAAGAAAGACCGCACGACCGCGAATTCCATACGCCCAATTAGTCCTTTTCAGTACAAGCCACTGTCCGGGGAGAAGAATTAGGCCTGGTGATTTGATTTTCAGTTTTGCGACATGCTGAGCCCATTCAGTTTTGGGCTCTGGAGAACCCCGAACTTCGAATAGCGATGGATCGAGGATATAGGGTTTGGTGTCCAAGTTAAACTTTTTGTGGTTGGCGTCGGCTGGATATGCGGGATAGGTATCATCATCGTCCTCCAACCTGTACCTCCTCACATTACTTAGGTCAGGGCGTGGTACTTCGTTCGCAAGTATCTCAATAATCTCCTCACCACCGGGAGGCCGGGGTAGCAGTGTTGGATTGGCCACTGCAAGTGGTTTGTACCACCATAGACCATAAACAACGACAGCCACCACAACATGGACTATCACATTCAACTCGATGAGGGTAGTTGGCCGCCCGCTGGCCTTACGAGCGATGCAGTTGACGACCATCCACAATGCCTGGACACAAACCAATAACTTCCCAAGCGAATCCGCTTTGCTTCGATCTGCGATGTCCTTGTGATTCAAAATATCCGGGGTGATAAGTTCCGCTCTGGCAAACTCCATGAAACCCTCTGGCGTGAGTGCAATGTATGCGTAGTCATCTGATATATCGGTGGTGTCGTAGGCGAATCCTCCCATCACAATGTAAAAGGCAGAAACCATTGATATCTGGCACCATAGTTCCTTGCCAGGCGAAGCAGGGTTTGATAGTGTTGTCGAGTCAGGCAAAGTGGGGTCCGTTTGTGTCGAGGCCGGTTGTATCGAATCCGATTGTGTTAAGTCCGGAGGGGTCGAATCCGGCTGTGTCGGATCTGATTGTATCGAGTCTGGTGCGGTCGAGTCCGGTAATATCGAATCCGGTCGTGTCGAATTCGGATGCGTCGCATCCGGTTGCGTCCAGCCCTGCCGTTGAATTTTTGGTTGCTTCGGGTGGGGGTGTTCCGAGTCCAGCGGCACCGATTCTACTTGACCCGATTGCTGCCGTTCCGCCGTATCATCCAGTTGCACGTCGCGTGAATTGGGGTTTGATGGCGTTGTCGAGTCATGTGAATATACCGATCGCGTCGAGTCCGGTTGCTTCGAGCACTGACGTTGTGGTTGGTCCGGATCCGGCGCAACCGGGCCCCGCTGCTCCGAGCCGGACTGTTCCAAATTCGACCCCACTGATTCCTGTTGTACTAATTCTGGCTTCTTCGATTCCGATTGGCATGTTTCGGGTTGCCTGGGCGTACCTGGCGACGTGGTCGGGGCTTTTTGTAAGGTATTAACGATCCAACTCGTCGCTTCTGTCCGACGTAAGGTTTTGGCGATCCGACTGAAGGTTTTGTCGGTCCGACTTGCGAACCGCGATCTAATTTCCTGCACCATTGTCTGACGCTTTTCGCCCCCCAACTCCTTTAGCTGTTTGCGAAGCTCCCAAGCGTTCCTCCATTGGAGGTATGCAGCATATAACACAAACTCGGGTGCGAACATGGCAATGAGGATCCAGTAGAATTTGTAGATCCAGACACTCCGAATACCAAAGAACTTCCTTGGTGGTGTGATATTCAAATGGATACTTGTATAAACGCATAGTGTAAGGGTGATGACGGAGGATAGTAGGATGTCGATTGTGCCGCGGCGGCCAGAGTGGGCAACATAGGATGGCTCTGCTGGGCCGGTCGGGTGCGTGAGGGGTACTGGTGCGGCTCCGACGAACCCCGCAGCCAAGTAGGCAAGGGCACTCAAGAGAATAATCATCGGTCTGTGTCGTGGTGTGTGACGTGAGATCGTAGTCTGTTTGATTCGCGTCTAGGTGTCAGAAGCAGATTCCGGGGATGAGAACTGTGTACATACCGATTAAACTCAGTAGGTTGTCTAGCAAAAGAGCAGTTTAAAGCACTTTGGTGCGCTTTGGTGCGCTTTAACAATGTTCAGTCGCAGCATGAGCTAGCGTTATCTGCATAATGCAAAAAGTAAAATCGCCTTAGGGCGGTCCTACCACCCCAATATTGCCAACTTTCTCGCCCTGCGTCTTAGATCTTGGCATGCAGTAGTACTGCAGATCGTATCAGCGAATGGGCGATGCTCTATTGGAGTGTGCTCTATCAGCCTACCACAGTTGCTGTAAGTATTGTCGCTAACTGCAAGGCGCTCACAACGCAACGTCCAGCTACACCCTACGAAATAACTACCAGCCAAATTCCAAGGCGCACAGCGAGAAAGTTGCAATTTTGGGGTGGCGGAACCGCTCTATTCGTCGATCTGCTCAACATCACTTTTCTTGGACTTTCAGCCTAGACATTTTCAGAGATCAGCACGAATGAGAACTGCTGTTGCAATATGCGTGTTTCAGAACGTGTCTGGCTGCTGACAACCCGGCTGCCGCCAGCTAATTACATTACAATAAACTGCTTCATGGCGAATGCAAATAACCATTTTAGGATCATTTGAATTTGTAGTGGTGGTGTGATGTGGGAAATTGTCGCATGTCGTTTTGGGTGTTCAAACGAGAAAGTCGGGGTGCGCAGGAGAAGCCACCCTTATTACTTTCACAAACTAATCCTGCAGCGATTTCGCAGTCAACCCAGAATCATATGAAAGTGTGAAATTGTGCATACTTCTTAGTGAATAGTTGTGTGGTGGAGTTCTGTAAGTACACACTCTACCTATGAATAAGAACGCGTCTCCAGTAAGCAGCCGTCTCCTAGTACGCAAACACCTCTGTCGCAAAGAACACGAAAGTCGGATGACGTCAGGAATAAAGTTGGAAGACCTCGCTCCTAACTTGATACTTCCAGCAGATAAACCGGGAGTGGGATTTCATAGCTGGTGTCACGGGGCTCCTGTTTTCTCCATCTTTGTTTTTCATCTTATTCGCACGAAATGTGACAGGAACAAAATTATGTAAAATGTTCACCTATACATTGCTCAATGTGTTTTAGGCGCCGCCTGCAACGTTGGATAGGTGCGGCTCAAACAGCGTTCGAAGTGCTTGCAGCTACCAGTTCTGCCTGGTATCTTCCCATGTCTCGGACACCGACACCAGTGACGTGTTGTTTTCCGGGTGGTTCCGGGGTCGTCCCATCCGAACCGATCTGGTAAGCGATGTCGTAACCGATTTAGCTTCGATCCATACAAATTTCATTCGAAGCAGGGATAGAATCCTATTTTGCTGTTCATACATGCATATGTAATTGGATACAGATATTGACAATCTAGCGACATGGGGGCCATCCCGAAGATTATGCGGGCGAATCTAGAATTGGAAACGAAGAGTATTTAAAGTAGTGCACGCGACAATTCACCATAGCCACCACGGACTACTCCGTCCGGGGACCTGAAAATCGATTGTTTCCTTTTATTTGCTAGCTCCCTCCCAATAAGGTTGCGGCTCTCTTAGCAAAGAGGGGTAATGTAAACCTAAACTTCAGGCATCCTCAGGTGTAGCGGCGATCGATCCACTCACTGTCTTCGAGGCGAGTGAAAGCGAATAAAGTTCGAAGACACGGTACTTAAACACAGTAGCTCGTCCTATAACCAGGGCACTTACGTACAGGTGCAGGATGTCAGTGAGCTCTCTATGGCCATGTAAAGAATACAAGGGGGTGGTATTACTACTGTAACACTACCGAATTTGAATGAATACAGCATGTACAATGAATTCCGAAATATTACAGCATATTTTCAAACACTAATTGTGGAGAATGCCACATTTATCGTAGAATGCGTAGTAATATCAATTTTGGATTTAGGGTAAATACTGTAGCAAGGCAACTTTCAGTCTAAATGCTTGGTGAGCGGGCATGGCGGCAAGCTAGCGGCCATAACCCTCGCCGGAGGTACCATCACCATTGCCACCACCATCACCATCACTGTCACGCCACCACTAATGAATTTCGGAGACCACATCCCAGATATACGCATGTACGCATCAAAACTCCTGATTCCAGTTTACATAATTGCTATAGTAAAAGTAGATCCTAGATGTGCAAACCGCATTGCTTGAATGTTTGTTTGTTTGTAATCATTTTGTATGCATTGCTCGAATATAGCCATATACTATGTTATATACTGCGATAAATTTGTATTTTGATGAACCTCTCATGTGCAATTTAGACTTAGAAAATCGTCATCAGCCCCCAGTTGCTGCATACACAGCAGTACCACAGCAGCAATAACACTCCTCTTTTTGCTATAGTAGTTTGTGTATGCATGTCTTTATTTTCCACCACAAATGACTTCTCATACCTGGAGTACTGTACTACTAAAAGTGGTCCGGACCGGTGGGTGCTACGAGTATTTTCCCACCGGACACTGGCCTGCTGACGCTGACAATTGCAATTAATTTTACGGACGGACACCCCGTCTGACTGCTGACGTCCGGACCAATGTGAGTAATACAGTACTCGTCTGATATTTAAGTATCTGGACACATCATTATAATCGCCTTGGCGACACATCAATTTACTTACCACTCATCAAATTAACATGACTACACTTTACAGTCGAATGGCCACTAAATCAAAACTAAGTATTAGCTGTAGAAGCAATGAAGTTTAAAAACAAATACTCCGCTGCGCTATCATGAAATGCATTGGTGATCGCAGGCCGCGGGGCACCAAGGCGGCAGTGTGATCTAGATATAATCTAATCTTATCGTGGCCATCTAATCAATCACAAGGGTGAGCTTAACATTCATAATATATCACTTCTCTGATGCATGCAAGAGTAGTGTTCATTAACGGTCATCATAACATGACGGCCAGGTCCGACAGGATACATGCAGGTACCCGGGTGGATTGCATAATTATTCCACCACTGTTCGAAAATCTTGACTTGCAGAAAATGCCGACGCCGATAAGCATGTCAGCTCAGCTGTAAAGTTTCATGTGAAAGACTGCATGAAATCGAAAGGTACCTGCAAATCAACTCATATATACCCTTGTCAACTTCCCAAGATCCCATGATTTTTGAATTTGTGGTATATGGGATTTAGGATTAGCTTAGTACTTCATTAGGAAAATAGTTACCAGTATGGCTGCAAAGCATTACTGGCTGGCTCGCTTTTCCATAATATCGCCTGGCCGAGTTCTCAAGTTTCTACAGTCTAGCAAAGTTGAATCTTAAGCTACATCGGACGAGCCACTTGCGTACACCAGCTGCTGCAATGAGCACTTAGAAATTTAACGACACCGGAAGAGTAGCCTCATCAAACGTTTCTGTTCTTAGAGCTAGTCAAGGTAATCATTGGCTCTGTTATATAGGGAGCTTCGTCCCTTTCCCATCACTGAGGATGTAGAGTTGTAGGTTCACCAAAAATGATCAATTTTATGTTCCGCTTACCTATTTAGTTATTAAATTGGCCATCAGCTTCCTTCATCTCACCCCGGCAGGTTGGAAGCTGTGGACCGATCCTCGAGCTAGAAACTCAACGAGGAATTCACCGTGGGTACACGAGAAACTTTGCCTTCGTTTCCCAGGCGCCGGCTTATGCGGCTCTGTCGCCTCCACCGCCCTGCTTTGCAAGGTCATTACCTGACACTAAGTATGAATCGAAAGCTATTCAAAGTAACCATGACTAAAATCCAGTTGTTGCCAATAGGTCACGCTCTAGTAAGATCAACGAAAAATCATCGTGAAGGATCCGGAATGGTAACATAGTTACATACTCATCACACGCTGAGTATCCAACGGTGGTTAAAATTATAAATAGAAGTGGTGATATTGGTGATAATGGTGATGGCAGCATTGATCGTATTTATTTGCTCAACTGCGATAAAAATTCACATTTTATGGTGAAGGGGATGGTGATGGAGGACTAATTTGGTTGGTAGTGGTTGTGGCTACAGTGGATGGTGGTGACAACGGTCGCATCACACCGATGTTCCTTCACTCAATCTACGGGTTTGCCCCGTCCGTGAATATGTTGTCCTGTCCGTGGGCGAGGTGGATTCGCGAATGGGGCTTAATAGTATTAATATTCCACAAATCACTTAATACAACCAGAGATTTCATCGGAAAAGTTTAAAGTGCTCTTCCCTTAGGGATCTCAGCTGAAGATGATTATTCCCTCACCTCCAGTCTCAGATTTACAATATTTCTAACATCGAGTTAGAGGTTGTAGATATCAGCGTTTTTGGGGCATTTTCTGTACAGCTGCACTATGAATATTAGCATTATTCCTCAGCGGCCCGGCCTCAATTTGAAAAGCCTGCATCGCAAAAAGCCTGGCGGCCGTTCGGCTTTTTAGGGGCCTGCAAGCCCGGCCGGCCGCGATTTTGGAGATCTGGCTTTGTGCTGGCCAGCCGGGCTTGGCCGCTTAGGAACACTGAATCTCAGTGATAATGTAGATCAGAGACCAGGAAACGAAAGAGGGCTCGTTTATGGTAGCTGGCTGGAGATGGTAGAGATAGATATCCTGAGAGACTAGAGTTGGCAACTCTGTGCTGGCTAGGCTAGTGTGGACAATCTAGTCCATATCAAATGGCGGCGAAGCCACCATGGTATCTTGCACAAATTAGAGGTGTTGTTGGATCCCCAGCGCTTGATACCTGTTCCAAAAATTAACCTAAATTGTTCTTGCTTTAGGGAGAAGCGATGAAATGTTCTAGTCAGTTCGCGGAGAATGTCAGTCCGCGGAGTGACCAGTCAACCCACGGAGTGCCACCTTCCATGAAAGAACCAGTCAGATCAGCGCTCCGTGAACTGACCGGTAGAAATATGTTCTAATTATGCTCAAACTAAAATTTCAAATACTCTGCACACCTTCATTGTGACCTCTATAATGATCCCAAATCCCATAGGATTCGGGATCAATCTCAGCCCAGGTTTTATCACGGCCAGCATGCAATAATTCATTGGCATGCTCTTTGACAATTAGGTCAAACACTTCATGTTCGCAAGGGCAAAACCGAGGTAGCTTGTATTTTCCCTCCGGCTGACGGTAGAGTTGGCCATTGATAACTTGATAGCGCTGGCCGGCCGTGTATCTAGCTCGCTGCTAATCAAGAGTTTCGGCTGGGTGCAGTGTTCTCAACCGTCCCGTCCGTCCGGGATCACCCAGGACGGGGACGGGACGGCAATGCGCCGTCCGTCTAAGGGCAAGACGGAGACGGTGCCGTCCGTCTGAGTTAGGACGGGGACGGACGGAAAAGACGGCCGTCAACTGGTTTTTCACCGTCCCCGGTCGTCAACGGTCGACATCCATGGATCTTTGCAAAGTACATAATAATATTCATATAAAACTCATTACAATTACCCTGACCGTAAAGAAAGATCCTTCAGCATCTGCTCCATCCGTACATTGTCTGACCCCGTAGCTCCAAAGATCAAGCTCTGTTGAATCCATGATTTTAGGCATTCAGATCCCTCAATGATATCATCCCCCAAGGGGTTTCTTACGTTACTGATCAGCAACTTTGCACTATGAATACACGTTCTGGTTCATCTGACATGGCAGGAATACTCAGCAATTCCACTCCCATCTGTGCAAGCAATGACTGGCGTGGGTCATCAAGTCTATTAACCCAATTCTGCAGGGCACCTTCCGGTAGGTCATCCTCAGTACCTCGATCCTGGAATCGTTCGAACTGATGAATTGAATCGGCAACCTGTCGCTTGCGTTCTTACCGCGCGCTCTCAAGCCTCAATTGCTAATCATCTAAATTAATCATCTAACCACCCGATAACGGCCAGGGACGGTGGATGACCGCCGATGACGCTATTTTCACCGTCCCGGCATACAATGGGCGTCCTGCCGTCATTTATCTGCTAGGACGGGACGGACGGATTTAGTGCCGTCCAGTCCGTCCTGGCGAGATCTCAGATGGCACTACCGTCCCCGGCCGTCGGACGGGACGGTTGAGAACACTGGCTGGGTGTTTCGGATTTTCTACATAGAGCTAGATTGTGGTGTGTGTCAGTAGCCTCATTCAATCCTAAACAACAAACAACGTCTGCCTCAGAGTATAACTTACCTTCATTTGGAGTTGCTTGAATCCATCCAAGCGGAATCGATTCTTATGACCAGGTGTGTTGATGTGCCGTATGAAGGCATCTCGAGCTTCACTGCTGCAGGGTTCTGGAGCCGTTATGGCTGATGTTGGTGCAACAGTTGTCTCTGCTGTGGATATAGCATTGGAAGCAGCAGTGGATGCAGAGGAAGTACCAGCGGTGGAAGCAGCAGGGGAAGCAGCAGTAGAAGCAGCAGTGGAAGCAGAGGTGGAGCCAGATGGTCCAGCTGTGGAAGCAGTGGTGGAACCAGCGGCGAAAGTGGCAGTCGATGAGGCAGTGAACATAGTTGTATTCGGTTACCGTGTGGAAGGTGAAGTTCAGTATGTGGATGTGAATATTGAAATGTGATGCTGATGAAGTCTTTTGAACGGCAGAATCGATGTCATATATACCGCAAGAACTGGCAATTCAACGAACATTTGATGTGATTATAATCTGGGTGGCAAGCGGGCATATGCACTTAGATTATTTACATCACCGGTACCGCAGATAGGCGCATATGGCATTCAGCCGGGTTGAAGGTACATAGTTGCGCTGACCAGGTTCAGCTGGCGATGGTCAGCTGAATGCGTATACATGTGCGCACGTAAATGCATGCAAGACATTCATGCAGTAACTGGGCTCCGTGAAGTAACCGGTCAGTTCACGGAGCCCAGTTATTCCGTGGGTTGACTGGTCGCTCCGCGGACTGACATTCTCCGCGAACTGACTAGAACATGAAATAGTAGATTATGTGATAGTAAGCGCTAAGAACAGATAAAGTAGCCGTTGTACGGTGGGTACACATTATTCAAAGAGGCCTTAATCTCATTCGACGACATATCTGACTCCTCAGCATCTAGTGTGATGTTATTTATCACGTATAGTCGGTCACTCTTTGTAGCCTCAATTCGTTGAAGTCACATTGTACGGTCTTATGCTGTGTATGCTTTTGATCACAGATCATGATGTCATCTCTTTGCCACCGGCATGATTCAGCTCGTGGTGTTGCGTTTGAACTTGATATGAGTAATTATAAAGACATCTGTTGAGATAGCACTCCCTTAGCTCCTCGAATTGTATCGTCGGTAACTGTTGCCAGGGTCCTCAACAGTTCGTCCCGGGTGTGTTGCCGTGTGCTCCATCCCGGATTAAACCTTGCCATGTGGGGGATTGTCGGATTAGTGGACAACCGATAAAAGCCGAGTGAATGGTTCCTAAAGCGAGTGAGGCTTGGTGATTTGTGGCAACCCACGCGTCCACGACAAAGTTGATCAAGTGATCTCGGAGGTCTATAGTGGCATAGGACTACTGCTAGTTGTCAAAATACACTATGTTCTTGACGAATAGAGTTGTATTGGGGGGGGAAAATCGGAGTATCAAAGGGTCCCTTTCCTCTCATGTCATTCCAATCTCTCAAACAGTCCTCCAATTGGTGTCCCGAAAGTTGTCGTCCGGTTCGAGACCAACTTTTGCTTGGGCGGGACGGACTATTGGGGAGCTTGATTGCGGAAACCTCTCTGTGCTTATCGCTTGTGAAACTAGTCATTCAATAAATCTGTCAGTTGACCGTTTGGTAGATGATTCGGTAGTTAACTTGACTGTTCATTTCTCAATAAGTATCACCTCCGACAGTAGCTAAAGTCCTACGAAGATACTGCAGTTAATGGCAAGTTGACTTGCATTTGTATCAGCAATCCTTATCAAAGTGCTTGAAGATAAGTGCATCTGTAAATGCATAATTAAGCTTTGTGAAGGTTAACTTTGCTGTTCATATTTCAATATGGTTGTAACCGAAGTACTCTCCTAGTCTTGATTTGACACAGACCCATCGAGCTGCTGTGACGCTTCCTCGTATGGGGAACAAAGTGTCCAACCGACACTAGTGCACCCCACTTTACCGAGTTTCAAGTGTACCTGACTTCGGCTGCCTCCCAGGTGAACTTAACTTCCCGTTAACTGGGTGCACGTGTAAGCGTACTTCAGGTTCTGAGTCCCCACGTGCGCCTACCAACACTCTTTGTCTGGGTGCACTTGTTGTGTTTGACTTCGCTTGTTGCCGGGTGCACTGACCTCCTATCTACACTACAGTACTGATGCACTCTGATATATTTGAAACCGTTTAAGTCCGACATTTATGTTCAGGTTATGGTTTGAATGACATGTTACGTCGGCTATCGGCCTTGTGATATCGAAACTTCCGCTGACTGCCGAAACTCCGTGTTTTCGATGCAATGTTAATCTCTTCATCGCTTCTCCTGCCTGCCGCCGAAATCTTTCTTCTCCACACTACCGTATGACCCCGTCGTTGAATCCTAACCCCTTACCTCCAATATCTCAATATTACACTCACACTTTGCTGATGTGGGAACATCATACTAAGAAATACTCTTAACTCTGTTGGAACGGATAATAGCTTACTTTATCATATGCCTTTGAGTTAAGGTTGAGCACTGAGCTGTTTGCGTGTAAATTCGGTATATGACTACGTGTTGTTTTAGACTTCGATAGTCAGTTCAGTTGAGTCAAGAGAATCAGGTGAACGCCACATTTGGAACAACAGGTTCGGCACAACAATTGGAGGATAAGTTCGGCTCGTGGCAGTCTCGATTGTGATTTCTGTTTCCATAATGACTTCAGTCGGACACAATGATTCCACCAGTCCAGACGATCCCGGTCCGCGGTAGGGCTCAGTCCAGTCCGGTCTAATGGGAAGGTCGGACTGGACCGGACCACAGACTGGCAGTCTTGGACTGGACGGGCTTGGTCTGGACCGATCCATTTACGCATATAATTTTGACATTACTTTTTAGCCAAGTACTACCGAAATCATGACTCATCTTCACTTTTTATCACTACTTACCCCCGAATACCTACTCTGGTCGAAATTATACCACTTCTGTCTGTATATTCGGCTCCATCGAGATATATTTTCTCCATTAAATGACTAATAACTGGGAAAATATACCCTAACCCTGGACACCGTGAGGGATCGGTCCGGACTAAGCCCAGTCCAGTCTGTCAGCATCTGGGATCGGTCCGATCCCAGTCCAAAAATTTCTTGGACTGGACCTGGACTGGACGGTTCCGGTCTGGACTGATCCATTGCTGGACTGGTGGAATCATTGGTCGGACACCTCCAGCATACCCTGGCTGCAACTGAAAGTCTGAAACCGCCGATTCCCTGGTGGGAAGTGGAAATCAGCATGTTTCCAACTGTCCTGCACGCAGGTTGGAATGAATAGATTTATAAATATCCGTTATGTATTTGAATATGGGATTGTCCGATATTCATCCAAATGATTCCCTTCCCTTCTGTTGGCAGCTTGGCAATGGTACACGCTGCATGCTGCGAGTATCCAAGAGAAATACTGTTCACAGGTGTTCACTCGGGTGCAGACTAGAAGGATCAACTGATATCCCTCTAGAACCAAAGGTATGATATATCTACCTTAGCGATCTCCAGTACCCCAAATGAGAGCCCACAATGTTCATGTGCTCAAGCCTGGAAAACGGGATGAAAAATATACTGCATCGACCATAACATCATCATTGCCGATAACCTCTCTAACAAGTACAAACAACACCCACCAAAGCCATGACGTCTCCACCTGAAAAAGAACTAGCAACCAACCAAGGAAAGTTCAGATCATGCACTCAAACATGCGGCCAGTATTCTACCCATTCCACATTCTCGAAGGCACCGATAGGGAGACTTCGGATTGATATGAAAGCCTCTAGTGGGATGAAGAGCCGCGCTACTATATACGAAATGATGGACAGTCCAAAGAGAAGAAAAATGATAGGCGCCAACAAGTACTTCAGCAACTTGACCACACGTCCTTGCCGTTGCAATACAAGACAATCCCCAATTACGCTTGGAAAAACCCACAGAGCACGGGCAAATGGCACACCAGCGGCAATACATATGCAAGCGCCTCGCCAAATCCATCTTTCGATATAGCTCGGAAAATGCGAAGACCATGCAGAGGCGTGTGCGCTGGCATAGAAACAACTGAGTAGTCCGATCATGAAAAATAAGGCTGCATTTTCCATTATATTGAACTTTCTGCTCGCAATATTGATATCACCAGTGTATACTGAGCCTTGAACCAAGGAATTCGGTGGGTCAAACGTAGTGAGATTACGCGGTGACTCGGCCATTGCACTATCTAACGGAGATATACCTCCAGTTTCGTACCTTCGTCTGTATGCACATTCAATGTCCAACCAATGCAGTTCGTCTGAAGAAATGAAATATGCCATCCATAACGCTTCTTCAGGGTTCCGAAACACATATCGGTGTGCTTTCAGCGCAAGCTGCTGACCTGGGAGGATTATTATACCGGGAGATTTGATATTGAAATCGCCGATGACGTTTGCACATGTCTTCCTTGAGACACGAGGCTCCCCTTGGATTTCAAATCTCTGTGGATCGGGCATATATGGCTGAAAATTGACGTTGAATTCCTTGTGAGTACGATCGGCCGGATATGGTTCAATCACTAGTCCGTGATCCAATTCTTGTCGCCTTAGTTTCCCAGAGGGAAATAAACCCATTGGAGTCGGAAAGCTGCCCCATACTAGATACACGTTGGCGGTGCAGAAGGGAAGGGTTGGCAACAGCCAAAGGCTTATGCCACCATAGGGTATAGACAACGACGGCCACCACAACGTGAACTATCACATTTGATTCAATGAGGGTAGTTGGCAGCCCACTGGCCTTGCGAGCAATGCAGTTGACAACCATCCACAATGCCTGGATACAGACCAATAACTTCCCTAATGGATCCGCTTTGCTTCGGTCTGCAATGTCCTTGTCGTTCAAAATATCCGGGGTAATATGCCCTGCTTTGGCAAACTCCATAAATCCTTTTGGTGTAAGTGCAATGTATTCATGGTGGTTTGACAAATCCGAGACATCGTAGGCGAATCCTCCCATCACAATGTAAAATGCAGCAACCATTGAAATGTGACACCATCTTTCATCTGGTTGCACTCCATGGGGCGTAGGGCCCAGAGGTGGTGTATTCTTCGGTGGTATCCAGTCTGATTGTGTTAAGTGCGGGGAAGTCGAGCCCTGTTGTGTTGTGCACGGTTGCGTTGTGTCCTGTGGTTTTGTGTCGAGTGGTGCCCAGGCGGGTACTATTGATTCCGGTTTTGTCAATTTTGGCGGGGCCGAGTTTTGTTTGTTTTATTCATACTGTATGCACTCTAATTAGAGTATGACAGGACCCAATATCCCCTCCGCCTCCGGGCGAGCCGGCTAGATGGCGGAGCTCCCACCTGCTACCCATCGTCCCCTTTGACACATGAAAAGCAAAAAGATTGAGAAGAACAAAAGAGATCAACGAAAAGAGAGACCACGGCTCCAAACACCCTTACTCACGCTCCTCCTGCCCGGGCTCTTCCTGCCCGGGCTCCTCCTGCCCGGGCTCCTCCTTGCCGCGCTCCTCCGCTTGCCTGGGCGGGAACTTCCCGACGTCAGTGGCTGCCAGGAAGTCCATCACTGCTTGGTCGCATATCTCCTGGGAAAACAGCTCAGACATCTGCACATGTCGGCATCTGCCCGCTTTCCAGCCTGTGGCCTTTCCCACTTTCTTCCAGAGTGTCGTCTGATGGTCTTTCCATGTGCTGCAGAGGCAGAAGAGATGCTCCCGCGTCTGTACTGCTCCCCCTCTGCAGCACCAGCATATGTCCTCTTCTCGGTGCCCAAACCGTATTAGGTATGCTCCAGCCGGGGCATGCCCGCTCTTCAGTCTATAGAACCTCGCAGTCAGGCGCTTCATGCTTGTCACTGGGACGGATCTCTTGCTTCCGGCTTTGCCCTCAAGCCTATAGCCGTAGTCCTTGGACCACTTCTCGGCCTCCCACTTTCCCATCGCCGCCGTTCTTCCTTCCGAGATTCCTCTGGCTGTATTGGCGGCCGAGGTTTATATACGCTCATGTACTGTGTACCCTCGACCTTCTCGTGCCTTGTGTGCTTGGCTTTCAGCCTCTTCGTTCCCAGGGATGACTGAGTGACCCGGGACCCAGTGGATCACGACGTCGATCCCCTGGGCGTGGAGGGCCCTAGCATCCTTGTTAATTGCTCTTGCTAGCTGCTGCCCTGGCCCTGGGTCCAGGTGCGCCGTCCGTCTGATGGCTGCCTGCGAGTCACTGAAGACCGCCACTGTGGTGAGTCCCTGTGCTCATAATGCTTCCGGTGTCGGAACGGACTTCCGAAGTCCGACTCCGATCGCTCATAGTTGAGAGTCGATTACCTCCATTTGCCACGTGCCGTGGTAGCTTCGGAATTCCGTCCCGCCGTTTCCGTTTAAACACACAGCTGCGGCTCCCACTCTCTCATCGTCCATTGGCGATCTGTCCGTCCACCGTATCCAGGTGCCAGACCCCGACGTGCCTTCCGTCTCTTTCCCCGATAGCTCGGCGGCTCTCTTGGCCTCAGTGTCATCTTCTAGTATGGTTGTCTTGACTGCTGGCTTCTCCCCAGGGTCTAGCCAGCGCATCGTCTCTGCTCTCCTGCCGCGTGCATGCTGCATCGCAGCCACTCTGCCTACCAGTGCCCCAGGTGTGGCGTACTCGAAGAGCTCCGTGAACTTGGATCCTTCGCAGGCGTTTGCTAGCCTCGCCCCGAACCGTTGTTTTCTAGCGTCGAGGGCCCCTGCCTCTGGTGTAAGCCCTGAGTCTCACATAAGCACACCTCTCGGAGTTGTAGGCAGCGCGCCCAGGGTGGACCTGGCTTGACGATTTAGCAGAAGCTGAAGGTCATCCCGCCTGCTGCCTTCCTTCGGATCCCAACAAAGTTCGCTTCCATACAGCGCGACGGCCTGGATGCAGGCTATTTGTACTGCTCTTACACTTGCTGGTACGACACCATACATTCATGGGAGGGATCTCAGTCGTGCCTCTGCGGCTCTAGCTTTCTGCATGCCTCGATTGTGATGCTCCTTGATGGTCAGGTGGGCGTCCATCCAAACTCCCAGCCATCTTGTCGCTTCCTTGTTAAATCTGACAAAGCCGTTCCCAACTCGTATCTTTGCTGTTAGTGTCGGGCGAAGGTGCTTCTTGTGGCCATGTCTGCGTGTGAAGTGAGCCGCCTTGGTATTTGCAGTGTCGAATTCCCGCTCCCGCCTTTCCGCCCAATCGAGGCTCTCTCTGGCGCAGAATTCCATTTTTCTGACAACTTGAATAACGTCGCTCCCGGTGGCCATCCATCCTACATCATCCATGAAGGAGAGGCCGTCGATTCTGGAGACCCTCTCCTCCACCCATTTTATGAGCCCTGAAGTGTAAATTGGGAAGAGGATCGGAGACAGCGGTGAACCCTGTGGTATCCCTGATTCCACCGGGCGTCTTTCCATGACATTAGCTTCGATTACCATTTCAACAGTTCGGTCGGAGAGAAAGCTTGCCGTCCATCGTATAAGGTCTTCGTCAATCCCCTTGCCCTTCATTGTGTGGACCAGTATTCCCCTCCCCACACTCGGGAAAGCTGCCTTGATGTCCATCAGGAGCACACCCGCTACGCTGCCATCTCTCCAGGCTGCATGTGCTCTGTCAACCATGATTGCCGCCGGGCGGGGCCGAGTTCCGTGGTGTTGTCTCTGGTAGTGTCAAGTCCGGTTGTGCCAAGTGCTGCCGTTGTATTGTTGGTTGCTTCGGATCCTGTTGTTTGAAGCCCGACGACACCGATTCTGGTTTATTCGCGGGCTGTACTGGGTCCCTCTGCTCTGAGCCCGAATTGTCTCAATTCAACCCCATAAATTGCTGTTGTACCAATTCTGAATGCTTCGATTCTGGGTGTCCTATTTTGGGTTGCTTGAGCGTACCTAGCGGCATGGTTGGGACTCGTCGTAAGGTCTTGACGATCCAGCCCTTTGCTGCTGTAAAAATCGATGCAATTTCCAGCCTCAACGTCCGACGCAGCCCAGGCTTGCCACCCAATGTCTTCAGCATTTTGCAAAGTTCTCGAGCGTTCTTCCATTGGAGGTATGCAGTATATAAGACGAACTCGGGAGCAAACATGGCAATCAGGACCCAGTAGAATGTGTAGATCCAGACAGTCTTAATGCCAAAGAACTTCCTTGGTGGGGTGATATTCAAATGGATACTTGTATAGACACATAAAGTGAGCGTGATAACTGAGGATAGTAGGATGTCGACGGTGCCGCGGTGGCCAGTGTGGGCAACGTAGGACGGTTCTGCTGGGCCGGTAGGGTGCGTGAGGGGTACAGGTGCGGCTCCGGCCAATCCTGCAGCCAAGTATGCGAGACCGCTCAAGAGGATAAGCATCGGACTGTATCGTGGCGTGTCACTTGAGATCAATAATTCCACCAGTCCAGCAATGGATCAGTCCAGACCGGAACCGTCCAGTCCAGTCCAGGTCCAGTCCAAGAAATTTTTGGACTGGGATTGGACCGATCCCAGATGCTGACAGACTGGACTGGGCTTGGTCCGGACCGATCCCTCACGGTGTCCAGGGTTAGGGTATACTTTCCCGGTTATTAGTCTTTTAATGAGGAAAATATATCTCGATGGAGCCGAATATACAGACAGAAGTGGTATAAGTTCGATCAGAGTGGGTATTCGGGGGTGAGTGGTGATAAAAAGTGAGGATGAGTCATGTTTTCGGTAGTACTTGGCTAGAAAGCTATGTCAAAATTATATGCGTAAATGGATCGGTCCAGACCA
>Ga0307515_10004110_pt1 | contig 30303 bp, 6 predicted proteins | sample 17_EM_MG_FD_194513 | JGI IMG/M metagenome (GOLD analysis project Ga0307515, IMG submission 194513) | Populus trichocarpa ectomycorrhiza microbial communities from riparian zone in the Pacific Northwest, United States - 17_EM | ecosystem: Host-associated > Plants > Roots > Unclassified | place... | reverse complement strand
GTAAGGTTACTCCTTCTATTTATAAGGTAATCCCATTTTCTTAACTACTGCTAGTAAAATATAGTTCCTTATTACTCTACTATCTATTAATGCCTTAAACTGTTAATCTTACTATTTAACTTATAAATTTAGGTATTGTCCTTAAATTCCTTTAAGGGTCTAAGGCTCTACTACTAGTTCCCTTTAGTTCTATAGGCCTCTACTTTTCCTAACTATTAGCTGCTAGATCCTATTTATACTTAGTCTACTTTTAGCCAATACTTAATTCGCTTTTTGTCTTTAATATACCATAGATACGTATTCTCTAGATATTCCCACCACTATTATCCGTCTAGGTATTCTTCCGTAAGGAATTTTCCTAGTTAAAGTATTAAGTCCCCTTATTCTTAAACTTTTATGGGGTGCTAACTATATATATACTTAGCGTTTTAATACTTTACCTCGTTCGTTATCCAATATATTCTTATTAGATACTTCTAATTTTTATCCTTAAGTGCTCTATATATATTGCACGCATTATCTATATATACTATCTATAATAGTATATAATATACTTAGTGTCTTGGGTTAACTCTTAGCTTATCTTTATCCCTAAGTTTAAACCTTTCTTATATTAATCTAAGCGTTACAACTTCATTTGCAGGTACTAAGATTTACCTCTCGCTTCTCTAGTCCTCTAATTGCTCCTCTAGATCTTTTAACGTTATAATTAAGGCTCCTTTAATATAACTTATAGCCTTTTCTATAATTAGGTAGTCTTGGATAACGTTCTCGTCCAACTATATATAGAAATCTTCCCACCTATTATTATGTCTTTGCCTATACTACCTTTAGTATAGCTACTAGAGTGTATACGGCTTATCCGTAAGGAAGTAATTTCTTATTACTACATTATAACAGCCCTTTATATGTCGTTTCTCGAACCTAGTTAGAATCCCTAAATCCTCTTTATTTTCTAGTTTGGTAAGCTACTTAGCTCTTAATATGCCTATCTTAGGCCTATTAGTAATTCTTTATACTAATACTCTGTCCCTTATACGTCCTAATATACTAGATCTCTTATCTAGTTTCTGTTCTTACTATAAGGTAATTTTTGCTCTAAATTCCTCTATAGTTTCTTTTAGTTTACGTCTTATAGATAAATCCTTAAAGTCTTCCTACTTCTTAATCTTAGTATTAACTTTTCGATCTTTAGGCCAAACACTATATTCTTTTAGTAAGTCTTCTAGGTCTATATATCTGTCTCCTAATCTAATTACTATTTATATTATAGATTCTCTAATCTATAAAGAAGCTCCTTACCTCTTACCTATAGGTGTCCTTATTCGTACTCTAAATTCTTAGTCCCTTAGATTCTTTAATCCTAAGCTTACTTCTAACTTAAGCTTAGCTCCTACCTTAGTCCAACTAGGCTTAGGTATTCTTATCTCGTCTTAAGAGTCTTAAATCTTACTTATCTTATCTTAAGAGTCTTGTGCCTATAGGAAACTCTATCCTAAGCTTATTCGTATATCTTTAAACTAAGCTACTACTCTGCTCTATCGGTTTCTATCCATTGTAGGTCCTTAAGCTTGCCTTATCTTATTTTGAGAATCTTAGTCGTCTCTTATCTCGTCTTAAGAATCTTAAGCCTTTGGCCTTTTGCCTTTATTAAGTGCTAAAGTAGTTCGCTGTCCTATTTCTCTTACATCTTATAAAGCGATAGACATCGTATCTAGTGGGGCCTTAATCCTTACTAATGTTCCCTATTCTATAGTAGAATTATCCTTTACCTCTTATATAACATCTCTAAGGTCTATATACTCCTAGTAAGCTGCCCTTATTACCTTATTGTTATAAAATATTTCGCCTTTATCGAATTTATTGTCCTTAATGTCCGATCTGCGAACTAGTTTATTAGTTCCTCTATACTATATAGGGTTTAGCTCCTAGCGTCTTTATAAATTTAGTATGCGTTATTATAACAGAACGCGAAACTTCTAATTAAACATTTCTTTGTTCCTCGTAGTATACTATTATCCCTCTATACGTATATGTTTTCTACTATTAGTCTAGTTCCCTTTATTATATAATAATTCTAACTATTTTTATAATCCCTTATAAAGTGACCTTATTTCCTGCAATTTATATAGGCTTTATCTCTAAACCACTAATTTTACTATAGAGTCCGCCTAAACGTCTTCTGCTATTAAGATCCCTAGTTTAACCTCTGCTCCTTAGTCCTATAATTACTAAATCCTTAACCTCTAGGTTTCTATAGCTTCTTACTCTATCTCTTATAGGCTTCTCTGGTACTACTTAGGTCTATTAGCTTTGCGCCATACTATAGTTTTTAACTTAGCTTTAGTTGTTGCGTACTTTACGCCTTATATAACTATAGAACTCTATCCTAACCTCTCTTAGTCTGTTCCCTTTAGTAGATTTAATTATTAATCTTAATCGCTTAATCTATTAGTTCCCATAGGGTATCCATATCTTCTATTAGGATAATCGCGTCCTAGACTTTAGCCTTAAGTCCCTACTTATACTATACTATAAGCGCCTTATTATTCCACTTAACTTATATTACTAGCGTTTAGAACTACGTTGTATACTTAATTGCTAAGGTTTATTATATAATATCTTAGAGTTTTCTTTCCGCTATAGTTATCGTCTTTAGGTCTCTAAATATTTATATAAGTTGTTCTATAAATCTGTTCTAGCTTAAAAATATAAACCATACCTCCTAGTTTATAGTTGTTATTCCATTTGCTTATATCTTTATAAGGTAGGGCTTAAACTATTTAAGTGCTCTTCCTGTTAAGAATAATCCTGCGTACGCTATTTAATCTATAGGTGTTACTAACTTTACTCCTTCCTGCGCGACCTTAAAGTGCATTTACGTAAGAAATCCTTTAAGCTTTGATCTTTCTTCTAAAAATCTCTTAATTAATAGTAACTTAACCTTTACTGCACCTATCCTGTTAATCCTTTATTTAAGTGCCGAGTTATTTTCTATTAACTGGTTAACTATCTCTTATAACTATCCGACTGTTATAGGTTATTATAAATTAGTATCTGCTATACTGGTATTACCTCCTAACCTTAAAGTAGTTGCCGCCGTCAATAGCGTTATAGTGGCTGCTTTTAGTGGCATATTATTTAACTTTCTATATTTAATACCGTAACTAGGTAGTAATTATATAATAGAACCTTATAGCAAGAACTACGATAGTTTCGTTAATAGGCTAGGTGTATAGGTAATATAAATTAAAGTTAACAACGTAATAATAACTGGTGGAGTGGTTGCCTAATAGATTAACTTTAATTGTATTCTAAGAATTACTATAAGGAAGGAACTATCTAGGTAGGGATTAAGGGTCCTTAAATACACAACCGTACTCCTATAAAATCCTCCTTATATATAAGTTCCCTTTATACACTGCGTACACTACGTATAACGTTATGTAACCTCAGTTACTATTCTTCGTCATATAGCTCTATCGGCTCCATTCTAGACCGTGCCTAAATTAACTAACTATCTTCTTCTAACTCTTCTTTAAGTAGTCGTAACATTGTACTTAAAGCGTCTGTAACAATAAATAATAATACGGATATTAATACTATATAAACTGGGGCCGTAAACGTCTAATTCGGCATTAGCTTAACCGTATTAATTAGATTAGTTATAGTTAAGACCCTAATTAGCCTAGTTAACTTCCACGTAGTAAAAGCGGATACCCCTTTCCTACTCTGTCTCGCGGATATAGATAGGTTATAGGTTTACTATAACAATATTATAGACACCCTAATTGGCCCCATAACTGCTCTAGGAAGTAAATATATTACCCTACTAATTATATAACGATTTAGACACCCATTCCTTATATAGGGAGAGACTTTATGGACCTATATTTAGGAATCTTTTAACTATAACCTATGCTACCTTACTAGTACTAAAATCTACCGCCTATACCGCTGTTTCGGCCACCTATTAGCCGAAAAGCTATATAGAGTCCTTAAACGCTTTGGACATAACAATATTAATAGGAAGGCAATTAACCACCTAACTAAATACTGCTTCTTTTGCTAGAAATACAGACGTTCTCTAGGCCGATTTAAGTTCACTCTTTATAAAGACCTTAATTTTAACTACTTAGTGTATATAGACATTATATATATTAACGGCAGCCTAGTATTATATATAATTGACGAGGTAACCTACTATTAAGCCGCCTGTTAGTTATAAAATATATCCACAAAATATACTTGGGATATTTCACGGACCTACTAGATTGATATATACGTTAGACCCCTTAAGTATATCACCTATAACGCCGGTAGGAACTTTATTAGTAAGGAATTCTAACAGTATACTACGGCTATAGCTATTTTAATAAAAGCCGTCCTAGTTAAGGCGTATTAGTCTGTTAGGCTTATTAAGCGAGCTTACCTAGCCTTATAGAGAGCCTACTAGATTATTACGGATAAGTATAAAGATATTTAAAAGGAACTGGCTTTATAGATGGCCGTAAAAGCTATTAATAATACCGCTAGCCCTAACGGATTGGTACCTACCCTTTTAGTCTATAGAGCCTACCTAAGGATAGGCAAACTAAACCCTTTTACCCCGTTTATTATGGATTAAGCGGCTGTAATACGGAAGGTAATAGCTAAAATAGTTAAGTTACGGGCCAAATTAACCATTAATAGCGCTCTATACCACCGTAACGGACTAGATATAACCTTAGTTTATAACCTCCCGCTTAATTCTAAAGTCCTTATATAGTGTAAAAGCGGCAATTAAACTAGACCTTACCGTTTACTAGCCGTAGAAAACGAAACGTGCTATGTATAACTCCCTAGCGGACTAACTAGCTTTAGAAACATATCCGTAAAACCCTACTTTCGGTCTAAAAATACCTATAATGTCGAACTAGACGAACTAGAAACGCCCCTACCTTTAGATAAACTAGAAGCATTTATACCTACTATAGAAGTCCCCTGCAAATTTACTAAACCCGCTAAACCTACTGTAAAACGTGGTTAAGGACGCCTCTAAAAGCACCCTGTAACTAAAAACCCTATAATAAAGAATTACTTAACCTCCGCAGGCATATTCGCAAGGCAATCCCCGCCTATAGATATATTATTTCTAGTATAGAAAACCCCTTTTACGGACTTATGACGTAAAGAGATTAACGAACTACTTAAAAAGGGCATCTTTGCGGTTATAACGGAAAAAGATATTCCGTAAGGCGTCCATATATTTAACTTACGCTTTATTAACAAGATTAAGCACCCTAGTACTAATAAAGCCTTTAAGAAATTAAGGCTTATTATATAAGCTTATAACGACTAGGGAAAAGACCTAGTCCTTACGCAATCGCCTATAATTTAATAAGTTAGCTAACGGATTATACTTGTACTTATGCTGGGACTACAGCAAACTAAACCCGTAGCCTTATACTTATGGGATATCTTATAAGCCTATATATAGTCTAATACCTACCTAAGTAGGGACATCTTTATACGACCACCCCGTAAGCTTAACCTATAACTAAAAATAATTTTATAGGTTATAAAACCTCTTTACGGAGTACCGGAAGCTAAAAACTATTAGTTTAAGATATACTACTAGTACTACGTTAGTAAACTTAAAATGGAACAGTTAACCTACAACCCCTACCTCCTATATACCCTATTAAACGGCCTTAATATTATTGGACTCTAAATAGATAATACCCTATTCTTAGCAGACTAGACCTTTATAGATACTAAAGAGACTAAACTATAAAAGGCCAAGTTCTTAATAAAGCCGTAAGAGCAGTTAACTAAGTAGAATCCAATTAAGTTTAATAGAGGCCTAATTATATAAAAGGGCAACCTAATTAAGCTGACTTAAAAACGCTAAGCTTAAAACCTAAAGCTCGTTATAGTAAAGCCTATGGACCTTACTAGTTCCTATAGAGAGACCCGTAAGACCGTAAATATAAAGGACTAATATGTTGCATAGCGTGCAAGAGGCGCCTATATTGCTATAGTCTGTTAACCTAAATCTGCTTATAATCTATCCTTTATGGCCTAGGTAACAGATCTATAAGAGGAAATATTAAGCAGCTTAATAAATACATTTAGTGGTAAATTAATAATGCACTAAGAGGACTTACTTTTATACCACTAGACCTAAATTCCCTTAGCGTACTAGTATTTATGGACGCCTCCTTCACTAATAATAGAGACCTATTATTATAAATTGGCTTTATAATTATACTTACGGACCATAATTAGGATGCAAATATACTATATTAGTCTTTAATTAAATGCAAATAAGTAACCCGCAGTGTACTAGCTTCTAAGCTATACGTACTAGCTTATAGCTTTAATATAGGAGCCGCAATTAAGTTAATAATCTAGAAGATCCTATAATTGGAGCAACTACCCCTAGTTCTATGCACTGATTTAAAGTCCCTTTACGACTATATAGTTAAACTAGGTACGATATAAGAGAAGAGGCTTATGGTCGACCTAATGTGCTTATATTAGGCCTATAAATAACGTAAGATTATAGAGGTTAAATAGATCAGCAGCGGAGATAACCTAGCGGACGCTATAACTAAGGTAAAGCCGTATTAAGCTTTAAAAACCCTAATTAATACAAATAAGCTCAATCTAAAGGTTATAAAATAGGTAGAACGAGACTAACGGAGCACTTACGGTCCACGTACGGCCCGTTAAAAGGCCGTACGGTTTATCTACGGCCTGTTAGAAGGCCGTTCGGTTTATTTTACGGACCGTAAGTAGGACTTACGGCCAGTTTAGAGCACCGTTTGGAAGGCAGCCCAGAAGGCACCTTAGGAGGGATTTCTTATGTATTTCTTTTGTGTTTTATAGTTCTATTAAAAGTAATTACGGAGGTTATATATAAGTGGGTCTATCTTTAAGTACCGCTAGTATATAATTACAGCACCTATTATATTAAACGCGTACTTACGCGTTTAGTGCACTAACTACTTACTTATAACTAATTAGGGGGAGGCGCGTTAATATATAGATTACGTAGTCTACCTTAATAGAATCGATAGTTATTACCATCTAAAAGAGTATACAATACTATACGTATTTCGTGCCCCTGGATATAACTTAATTATATTATTAAATTGATATAAACAGTTATTAAAAGCTTATTTATATTTAGTAGTCTATTTAAATCTTATATTCTTCCTTATTAAGTTTACTAATAGCTAAATAATTTTTAAGAAGTAATTAATAAATTAATAGTAGAAATTTGCAAATCCTAGGAATCTTTAGATATCTTATACACTACTAGGACTTTCCTAGTTTACAATTATAGTAATTTTCTTAGGGTTTATTTTAATTCTATTATAGGATATAATTAGGCCTAAGTACGTAACTTCAGACGCATAAAACTTATATTTCTTAATATTATATTATAAGCCCGCGTCTTATAGGTGTTTAAGAACTATTTAGATATACTTTTAATACTTAAAAAGTGTCGGAATGTATGTGTCAGAATATATGGACAGAGGGTACGCAGTCGCGTGTCTCTAATTAGTCACCCTTATAGTAACTAATCAGCCCCCTACTTAGGCACTGCGATCCTTATAATCCTTTACTTTTATAAATTAAAATAAAACAATCATTATACTATCTACAAACCGTAGCTACGTAATATCCCCCTTATGTAACCAACACTAATTAGTAGTTAACTTCACTGTTATACTATAGAATAGCAAGGTATTCCACCAAGAAGAGACGAGCCACTATACCAGTGCTACTTATGCTAGAGGAAGCTGTCTTTTAAGGTTAGAACTGGTCCTAAACCTTAAATAGAACTCTTCCACAAATCTAAGGATCTAAAGGCCAGAACTAGTCCTAAGCCTTTCTAAGATTACGGATTCTTACGTCTATTACGCAGAATAATACGCTTTATAAGTTTTCGCGATTTAAGGCTAGAACTAGTCCTAAGCCCTATAATCGTAAATATATATCTAAATGCGTACTAAACAACAAATAATAAACCCTATACTATTAATACTTCCCTTCCTCCAAAAATATGGCTACTAACTAGAGAGACTCCTTACTACTAGGGGTAGCTATATATATAAAACTCATCGATAAAGACTAGGACGAATTTACCTCCACTTTTAATATAATAACTTATACCGCAAAATAAGTTAATAGCTTTCTCTTATACCATATTCTATTTTACTAAAGTAGACACTACGCCGATATATAACTATAGGAATATTTTAGGGAGGATTTTATAAAATAGACCGTTAACACCTAGGCACTTAGCAATATTAATATTATTTAGAATTTTTAAGACTTCCTTTAGAAAAATGGAGTATTTGTCCCTATAGATAGGGGCATTATTAGAGATAATATTTAGGAGTAGGTCCTTAACGTAAAAAAAGAGCATAAATAGACTCTATAAGAGATTAAGCACTAAATACATACTATAAAGAAGTTTAACTCTTAATAGAATCCTAATAATAAATAGCCACAATTAACACCTTTTTATAATCCCCTACTAGCTATATAAGCATCTCTAGCCCGACTACTAGCTGCTCTGCTAATTCTACTAGCTATTCCAACTGCTGTACTACCAGTTATCCCAATCGCTGCACTATTAGAGACGCTTTAAGCTCCGTAATAAGCTCTAAAGTAACCTCCACAGTAACCTCCGCAAGAGCCTCTATAAGAATCTCCGTAAGAACCTCTGTAGTAACTATAACCTCCGTAATAATCTCCGCAAGAACTACCGTAAGAACCTCCGTAGTAACCTCCACAAGAACCTCCGCAGTAACCACTATAGATAACCTTAGGCTATTAAACACCTTAAGTGTATTAAGCTGCCGTATCTTAACCCGTACCTTAAGCTCCGTCCTACCAGCAATTTCCGTAGTAATTTCCGCAGTAATCTCTATAATAAGCCTCTACTTCTCTATAAATATTTAATAAGCTTTAGAAGATTTAGCGTAAAGGGGAATTTTAAGACTCCTATAGTTCCCAAGGTAGCTATAAAGGTAGCTACTAGCGTAATTTAGATAGGAAGTTCTTATAGAGGGTACCGTAAAGAAAGTAATATAGGGGGGGGAGCGGTTGGAACGGCATAGTTACATAGGCAATCTATAAAAGAAAGAACTGCTAGTATCTACGGCAGCTATAAACCTAATAACTATTATAACTAATATGCTTACGAACCAACCCTATAATAAAACTCTGTACCGATCTGCCTACGGAACTAACCCTATGCTAGTACTATACTGCTATATACTATCGACAAACCAATAGCGCCGCTATGCCTATAATTACGATACTAATTGTACTAATATACCTGCGATCTACTAACTAAATAATTGTGCCGATATATATGCGATCCCAATTACTGTTATACTAATAAGAATAACCCAAATAGGACTAGGTAGAGCTTTGCTCCCTAAAACATAACCCTATTGCCGGCATTATACTGCCGCCTAAACGACCTATTGCTAGTACCGTACTGCTATTATAATAGACCCTTGCTGCCCTGCCTGCAGTTAACCAACCCCTACTGCTTTATTAATAGCTAAACCAACACCTTACTACCTTGCTGCCTTACTGCCTTTTTGCAGCACTATAAGCACAAAGAAAGAACTGCTAGTGTTGGAATGTATGTGTTAGAATATATGGACAGAGGGTACGCGGTCGCGTGTCTCTAATTAGTCACCCTTATGGTGACTAATTAGCCCCCTACTTAGGCACTGCGATCCTTATAATCCTTTGCTTTCATAAATTAAAACAAAATAATTATTATACTATCTACGAACCGTAGCTACGTAATATCCCCCTTGTGTAATTAATAAAAAGTAAAGACAAATAGATTAAGATATTATTAATATACGCGGTAATAAATATATTAAGGAATTTATAAAGCGTATTATTAATATGTTACTAAAACGTACTAGGACCGTTCTTTATACTAAATAGCATTACTAGGTATTTAAAAAGTCCCTATTATATATAGAAAGCTATATACTTTTTATCTCCTTTATAAACACGGATTTAATTAAAGGCGGTAACTACGTCGGGCTTTATAAAGTATTATGCTTTTATTAAGTAGTTAAGCGTTTTTTAAAGTAGAGGAATTAGATATTAGTTTTAAATTATAATTATATTTAGGGCTTAATAATTAATATAAAACCTTAAGCCTCTTTTAGGTTTCTTAATAAATAATATAAGTAAGGCAAATAGTAATTAACTAGGGCGGGTAAATCCTTTCTCTAGGTGCTCTTTAAGATATTATTATATTATAAGCAGCTCTTCTCGCGACATACTATATAACGGGCCAAACTTTAGCGTTATACTAGGTTTAAGTTCTATCTTAAAATTATACTTATCTTAATATAGGGGTAATTAGTTTATAAATCGTTTCTTAAACGTATTAATTAGATTATAATATTCTTTAGGTATAAGAGGTTGGGGGTTAATATATTACTTCGGTTCTAATGCCTTTTTAATATCTTCTAGTGTTATAGTAAAGATCTTATGGTCTCGTTTTCTTGCTAATAAATAAAAGGGTACGGCTTATACTATACAAATTTTAAAGGGTTTCGGTACATTATCTTCGCATTCTTTACCGCGATTAGTAGTTATAACTTTATTATATTAGTTTAAGGATTATAGTAAGGGCAATTCATATTATATTAAATTTAAATAGTTATATACATATTTATAGGGTAAGTAATATTTTAAGTAATAACTTTAGCAGTAGGTTATATAAAATTTTAGTATTTCTTTAACCCAGCTAATTAAAGGGTCATATTATTTTAGCTATTTATATCTAAGTATTACCTTATAATACTTTAAGGGTATTATAAATAGGGAAACATATTTAAGGTATTTGCCTATCCGCATCTTTATAAGAGCGTAGTACGTAAGTTTACCATATATTAAAGGCTTACTATTAAAGCCTTATAGGCCTTAGGGCTTATTAAGTTTCTTTAAATTTAAGCGTTAAGTTTTCGCGTAGTTCGTATTAATAAAGCCTATACTAGTAGCTCCGCTATCTATAAGGATTTATACTTCCTTCTATTTTCTAAGTATTTAAATTTCGCTAAGTATATTAAGGGAGTCGTGTCGTATATTAGCGCTAGAAAAGCCTAGATACTTAAGCTCTTCCACTTCTTATCCTAAGGCGCGACTTAGCCCTAGGATAATTCGTTTTCTAAATTAACTAAAGGTAAAATGCTTTATAGCAACTAAGTATAATTTATAGAATAAGTATAACTTAAGGACTAAGAGGAGCTACGGCGGACCTTTTTAAAAGGGTAAATTTAGCAATTTCTTTAAATATATCCCTTTTTACTATATCTAAAGCATTCTCTATTTGCGGCTTATATTCTTTATTCCTTAGTTCTTAAGGGTATATAGGATTAGGTGGTATTAAGGTCCATAGGGTTATATATAGGGCTTTTAGGTCTTAAAGACGGATTACGCTTTAGGGTATATACCGGTTTTATAAAGTTTTAAATATAAGGTGTAGTTAGCTTTAGGGAATAAGTCTATTTATTATATTAAAGGTCCTTATTAATTCGTTAACATATTATAACAAATTTAGGTAAGTCCTTTAGCAGTTCTCTACCTACTAACTATACTCTAATTTTATCTAAAATAGCTTAATAAAGAGTAGTAACTCTAGCGGCTTTATTCTAATTTAGTTTACTAATAAGGCCTAAAATTTTTAAAAAGAAGCTAGTAAAGTCTTAGTTCCGTTATTATAGGTTTTTAAGTTTAGTAATAGCTATGTATTTGCAGCTAGCGTTATTATATATTCGTTCTAGTAGAGAAATAAAGATTTTAAAATTAATAAAGGTGCTATTATAGAAGAATAGGTCTATAGTTTATATAGCGTCTTTACTTAAACAAGATATTCTATAGCTAATCTTGCTAGCTTTAGTAGGGTATTAGTTATAGTTTATTAAAAGTTTAAGACGGAGCTTAGTTATAAAGGGACGTAGGTTATTTTAATTTTTATTAAACATTAGAGGGTTAGGGAGCTTTTTAGATTTTATAGTAAGTACTAGGTTTGTTATAGGTATAGGTTAAGCTATCGTTACTAGTTTAGGGTTTATATTTAATAGGTTAGGTTTATATACAGTTATTTTAATTTTATTTATAGGTGTTGCTATTAAGGTCTCTAACGTAAGTACTTTAGCGTTATAGAGTTCTTTATATATTGCTTTAATTAATTACTAATACTAAGCTTCTAGTATAGTTTATTACTAAGCTAAGGCATCTATAAAGGATTATTATATTATAGTTATTTATTCCCTAACTAGGGCCATAATAGTTAACGTGGCGGATTTAAGTTTATTTACTATTTTAAGGGTATTAGTATTAATATAACGTAATATAAGGGCGCGGAGAGACTTTAGGAAAGATTTAAAGGAATAATATAAATTCTATCTAAATTTAAGGGTATATAGCTCTCGCTAAAAACAAGATATTATATAAAGAAGAGAAGGGAATAACAAGAGAATTATATAATTAAATAGTTAGGGGCTTAGTGGTCGATGCGTGCGTATATACGCACGCGGTCTTTAACAGACTTTAGTAGAATTCAATTAATCTAGCAGAATTTGGTCAAAGCGTTAAAATTTATCTATTAAGTATTTCACTAAGACATTCCTACTGTAACTAAGCTAGTCCCGTTACAATATATTATTATCGCTTATACTTACTCTATAATACGCGTATATATAAACTCCTTCCTATAGTAGATAGCAACCTTCTTCTTATCCCCCCTATTCCTTACCCTATCCTTAGTATACTAACCTTACTCTTATATTAAGTATTACTAGCTAACTTACTAAGAGTTATAGGCGATATAGATAGCTGTAGTATAATCTTAAATTTAACCTAGATATTTAGTATTAGTACTTAAATAGCAAAGAGCCTAGGCGATATAGTAGTTAAGGATATTAAAGGAACGTCACTACTTAGGCCTAGGCTATTAAAGTTAGTAATAGAAATCTATTAAGAATAGAAGAGCTTACCTTAACGCAACTGCCGCTCTTAGTATGTATGCATTAATTATAAGGACTAAAGGTATTAGATCTAACGTAGTGTGTCTTATTATAAGCCTCTAAAATCCTATTATTAGATTTCTAATCTTTTAAAGACGCATAGGTAAAATTATTTAGGTAGAACCAGCACTAGTTACGGGTTAGTTGCGGGTTAGGGTTCTATATATAAAGGTAGGGCTAGAATACACTATGGAATTTACTTAGAAGAGTAGTTAGCAAGAGAATAAAAAGGCATATTAAATTAATAATAAAAGAGAAGGAAATCTTAATAATATATTAAAGATACGTCCAAAATTAGACGAAGGTTAATAATAGGAAGTAAAGTATTAAGGAAAAGGATTAAGCTCGATAAGTAAGGCGTCTTTATACTTTACCATCTAACACCCTTTTAGTAAATAGCCGCGACCTTACTAATATAACTCTGTTACAATAGCGCTATTTAGAAGGAAGAAAATACGCGTATAAGCTATCTGGTTATTACTTCCTTATAAAAACTAATAATGCGGCTAAGGGAAGGCAATTAAGACGTTAATTAAAGACGTATATAGGTTAAATTATACCTAAAACAATACTATAGTATTAAAAGAATAATGTTATAGACGTTTTTAATAACCGTATAATAGCTATAGTTGCTATTGCGAAGTGTCCCTATTTGCTAGGTAATAGAGCTACGCTAAATATATAGTATAGAACTACTAGATTTAAAAGCATATATACTAAATCTTAGGAAATAAGTCTCCTTAATTAACTAATTAATACCTTAATCGTATCTAATAGCCTAAGGGCAAATATAGAAATAATGCGTTAGTAACGCAGAGGATTATATAAAATAATTATAGCTTATAGATTATATCTTAACAGTTAAAGACGACGGTAAGCTAAAGCCCTGTACGTTAAGCTATATACTAAATAGTTTTATAAAACTATATTAGGAATACTAAATTGCTTATAATACTTATAATTAATTATAGACTGGCATAAAGGCTTAAATATAAAGTTGTATGAAAATCCTTAAGTTAGCCTAAGTAGTTATTAATAGGCTTTTAGTAGGCTTTTAGTAAGTTTCTAGTAATCCTTATATCTTTTCTCTAGTTATATTTTTCCCTTATTAAGGTTTTTTAGAAGTTTAAAGTAGGGGTTAGATAAATAGATAATATATAGCGGCATATTAATATCTCTCCGGCATCTTTTTAAACCCCTTTTAGGACAAGCCCTTATAATCTCCCTTTACTACAAGGTAATAGTAATTGGTGTTAGCGACTTAGTCAATTGAGGTATAGGTATAGCAGAAGGGACACGCAAGCCTATATAATTAGATTGTTTATAAACGAGAATCTAAAGCTAAAGAAGAGAAAAGGAAAAGATAAGTAGCAACGCAAGGAGTTATATATAATCCCTAGTCATGTAAGAGTTACGTAAGCTCTATATCTACTATAGCGTCTACTATAACTGCGGCTTTCTGCCAGTGCTGTAATATTACCCCCCTCCTCCAAAAAAGCCTGCCCTTAGGCTTTGTCGCTAAAAGTCTTAGTAAGAGAATCTAACTAATTAAACAACTTTAACCGCTGGTTGAAGTTCCTAGATATCTTAAGACCTTATATAACTAAGAAATTTCTAGGGTGTTTTTATCCTTATATTCTTCTGGTAGCTTATTATCTTTATTATACTAGCATTCTATCTACTTATCTAGGTACTTTAGCGGTCTGGGTTTATTAGGGTAATAGGTATAGAACTTCTAAAGCTTATAGGGACTATTTATAAAGTTCTATATAGGGTACCAAGTGGGGTTTAAGTTATATCCTTTCTAACTAATATAATACTTTAATGTTCCCTTTATAAGTTTATAGGCCAGTATTTCTTTAATTTCCTATTTATTATCGCCATTAACTTATATTGGTAGGGGAGGTTTATTCTTTTATCTAGGTAGTAGATTATTTACAGCTTTCCGTAGCTTATCCGGTTAAAAAAAATAGGGTAAACTTTAATTAAGTCTGGGAGCTTAACCTTGTATAAGTTGCCTACTTTATTAAGAATCTTATACGATTCTACTATTTTATAGTCTAGCTTATAGCTAGGCCGTTCTATCTTTTAGTTCTTTATTATAACCTAGACCATATCGTCTATAGTAAAGTTAGGCTCGCGCCTATACTTATTTACCTACTATTCTATTAATTTCTAGGCCTTTTCTAGGGTTATATGGGCTACTTTCTAGGCTTCTTTTAAGCGCTTAGCGTACTACTAGGCTTCCTTATAAGATAGTTTTTCGCGTACAGTCTAGGGCCCTTTTAGTCTTTCCCAGTTAAAGCTTATACGGGGTAGGTAACCCATTTTTAGTTAAATAGGGGCAAATCTAGTAGAGCTATGGGGTAGGGTCGCTTGGGCGTAGTTTATTAAGGGCAATAGTTTGGCCTAGTTATCCTAGAAGTAGTTAATAAAAGGCCAGAGTCTTTAATCTAAGTATTAATTTATAATCTCCGTTTAACCGTCTGTCTAGGGATAATATACTATAGAAAGCTTTAGCTTAATGCCTAGGATTTAGGTAAACTTATTCTAAAAGGTTAATATAAACTACGGCCCGCAGTTAGATATAATAGTATCTAGTAGTCCGTAAATTTGGTAGACGTAGTATATATACAGTCAGGCTGCCTCTTTAGCATTGATATTTTTATAACAGGGAATTAAAAACAGGCGCTTACTAAAGTAGTTAACTAGGATTATAACTATATCGTATCCGTTACGGTCTAGAGGTAGCTTATAAAAGTCTATAGAGATATATTGCTAGGGGCGGTCGGGTATTAGGAGGGGTTTTAATAGTCCTAAGGTCTTATCTTGTAGAATTATGGACCTACGGTAGTTATTGCAGTTCTATATATAGCGGTTAATATCTATAATTATTCCGGGCTAGTAGTAGCGGTTACTAATAATCCTACGGGTCTTATTTTTTCTAGGGTAGACCGTAGAGACCTAGGTATATACTTTAGCAATAAGCTAAGTCCGTAAGTTTTATTCCTTTATATTATGGTATAAGGGCAGTAGCTATAGAGCGTATGTATTTAAGGAGTTTATAAGACGTTACGCAATCGATTATAAGGGTTAAAGGTGTAAGGAGGTAATATATCTACGCGTAGCTAATATAAGCTATACACGAGGTATACGCGAGAGTACGGGGCTCTCCTATAGAGGCCCCTGCGGTAGGGTTCCGTAATACTACCCCCCCTCCTATAGAGGTAGAGCTTTGGCGACGCTGTAGTTACTATATATATATAGAAGGGACACTTAAGGTATAGAAAAGAAGAAAGGGGGGTATTGCTAAAGGCTTAAAACAACGTTATATAATAGGGCTTAGTATCTAAGAATCCGACTAATTAGATAACTTTAACCGCTAGTTAAGTTCCTAGATATCTTAACGATATTCCGGTTATATAATTGCACTTTACCGTAATTTAATAGTAATTTGCCCTTACGTAGTAATGTATAACGGTTTAACTCTATAAGGGCTTCTATAGAGGATTAGGTATAAAATCTCTGCTTAGGCCTAGTTTATATGGGTTTATATAGTAAAAGTCGCTAATTAAATCCTTCGCATTTTTAAAGTCTTTCTATAGTTGCTATTCTGGCTAATTTATATCGAATCCTGTATATATAGCTTTATAGTAGAGCCGTCGTCCTCTACCTTTACTAAAGTATTTAGAGTTAATAATTCGTTTAACGGTCCACTCCTTATAGTTCTTATCTTTGTTTTTATCTCAGATTAGTACTAATAGGGGTTTAGGCTATATTTGCCCCGGTAAGGGGTTAGGCTAATAGAGGTATAGTAGCTATAGGTAAAATATAGGCTATATCCCATGGGTGGCTAGGGTAGGTAGGAGTTCTAGCTTATATATAGCTCCCCTATTAATAACTTGTTTAATTAAATAGGGGCTAAGGTTCTTATAATTAAGTAACTTTATAGGCCTCTATATAGAGATATTACGTATATTTAGCTATACCTAGTCGCCAATACGCATCTCCGGTGGTGGCGTTTTATAATAGTTAGCGAAGTAGGCCTACTTCGCTTAAGCCTAGGCCATTTCTCCCTTATAGTAGTTAAGTAGATTTTTTATACGATCTATATACTAGTTAGTAAGTAGTATTTTAAGGCGTTTTCTATATAGTAGTTTCTTATTAATAGGTTCTGGTGGCTCTATACTAGATTAGGGGTAATAACCCTTATTTGTAAAGAACGGGGTAAGTCCTATAGTGGTTAAGATATAATTATTTACTGCGAATTTACCTAGTAGGAGGTAATCTACCCAGTTATTTTAACTATAGATAACTACCTATTGTAGGTACGCTTTTATGCTAGTATTAGCGTTTTTTAGTTACCTAGTAGTTTTATAATAGAAGGATATAGACATCTTAACGGAGATACTAAGGTGTTAGCAGATTTGTCTTTATATATTAGAGTTAAATTATATACTTTAGTCGGACGTAATTGAGTTAGGTAACCTATATAGTTAGTAAACTTTATAAAGGAAGGCGTTAGTAATATCGCTAACAGCTACGCCTTTAATTAGGACGTAGTGGCGCTCTTTTATAAGTCGGTATATTATTATAAGGATGTTCTTATAGGTACGGCCGTGTCATTTATAGGGCAGTAGGTTAATAACGAAATCTATAGCAATACCCGCCTATCGTTATATAGGTATTAGTAAAGGGTATAGTAGTCCTTAGTACTTTATATTAAAGGCCTTAGCGCGCTTATAACTATAATAGGCGCCTATAAAGCGTTTAACTAAGTTTATTATTTTTAGCTAGAAGTAGTATTGGCTAAAAAGCTTATAGGTTCCTCCTCTGCCTAGGTAGCCGCTTAATTAGAAGTTATAGGCTATTTAGATTAGTTGCCGTTATAGATTTTCTAAGTTAGGGATAAATAGGTGGCCTCTATAATAGAGCCTATTCTCTTTTACTTTTAAGGCTGCTATATTAATCTGGCCTAAGCTTTAGAGGTTAATAGGTAGCGTATGGGCGCTAGCGGTCTTTGCGGCAATAAGTTAATATAGTAATAGGTTAACAGAGGTGTTATATACCGTAGTAATAAGCTTATTAATTTTAAGAGGTAACTCTAGTTCTATAGTATAAAGCTAAGGTATAGTTAGCTCTATTATAAGTAGTATACCTAGGGCTAAATTTCGTACTTTTATAATTATCTGTTATTAGAACTAATTATAAGGATTATCTTTAGACTAAGGAAGGTCTTATAAGCGGCGTATTAGGCTATTAGGCTTAGTACCTTATACTCCTAGTTTATATACGATTTTAAAGTTAAAACTAAAGAGGAACTCGTTCTAGCGTACTTAGCGTTAGTTTAGCTACTTTATAGTTATAAAGTATTTAAAATTGCAATAGTCCGTAAGGACTTTAGTTAGCTAATTAGGTTCTACTAAGGAGAGTTTTAGTTAGAATTCTTTAAACGCTTATATAATTGCAAAAAGTTCCTTATTATAGATCTTATAGTTATACTTTTATAGTATAAGCTTAAATAAGTAAAATGCGACTAGGTAGAAGAGGCTGTTATTACCTATTTAGAAAAGAATACCTATATTAATGTAGTCTAAGGAGTTGGTTTTAAGGTAGAGTTATTATCCTAATATAGTGGTGTGATTTGGGCCTAGATTTAATATCTAGATTAGGCATAGCTTTAGGAGAGCCTAGGCCTTCCATAAGTTATATAGATCGGTCTGGAGCCCTTAGAGTCTTCAATAACTCGGGCAAGACCGATAGATATACAATTTTCCTTCAATACACTCTTTTCTTTCTCTTCTTACTGCTTAATTCTAACTAATGATGACCAACTAACCAACCAACAGACCGATAGATAGACTAACAGCACCATGACTTTCCTATCTTAGAGAGGTCGTACCCTCCTATATATTTTATAGCATTCCACGTAGGGATGACGGCAAGCTCTTTAGATTAGAAGTCTGGTGCTCTATATACAGGAGACGCATAGGAACGATTTAGAACTGCGATAGAACAACTAAGACTAAAAAGCACGGGCATATCAGCAACCTATACGTAGCCACCGCCACAAAGAATAAACCGATAACACTTACCGAACTCTCCATACGGGAATAGTAGTCGGCAAGCAGCGACGAGAAGGCGAGTACGTAGCATAGTAAGACGAAGGATAAAAGGAAGGACTATAGTACACCAGGAACAGCAGAGAAAAGTCTTTTACATTTTATTTACTATATTTGCAACAGTCTATACTATTATTCTCGCATTTATTAAAGCTACCTTTAAATTTATAATAATGGCGACAGTACCAGCAAAGGGATTATTAGGAATGTTAGGCCCATTTTATAACAGCAGTAAGGGTGCTAGAAAGGGAGAGGAAGGTAAGCAGCCTGTTAAACCGCGAAGCTCTCCTAAACTAGGGCATGTTATACTAACCCCGACTCCCGCAATATTAGGGACCAACAACCCTTAATAAATAGAGGATAAGGGTTATAAGGTCCACCTACCTATCCCTAAAGAAACTATAGGTTTACTACCTCCTACTAAACTACTAATGGAACGAGATAAGGTGTATATTATAGCCCAGCCTATACCGGCTCTAGGAACCCCTATGACCCCTTACTTTATAGGATAAAACGTGTTATAATTTATTGAATAGTATAAGCGGTTATGTATCCGGCACCGTGTTATAGATAATAAAAAGTATTAAGGACTTCTGGAGTATTGCGACTATTAGATAGGAATATAGATCTAAAGTCTACCTAAGTTTGCTATTAGTAACTAGATAGAACTTATAGGAAAGCTTAGGACAGACTACTAAAAAAGTAACTACTTTTAATAAGTTAAAACGGTAGAATTCTTAGAAGCTTATATACTATAGTATAGGAATAGTCCACCTAGCAGTATACGCGAATACTATAGGTAGTTCACGTTAATCTCCTAAAAGGTTACTAAGGCTAGCAATTTGGAAAACCGCGAATAAGAATACTAGTTCGTAAGAGAACTCCTATTTAAATACTAAAGATATATAATAACTAAAATAGGAGCCGACCCTAATAGGTAAAAGTCTTTTAACTTCCACCTGCTAAGGAGAGCTGTAAAATACAGGCTTAATTCACATAAAAGCGCTAATTAGCTATTAATAATAAATCCTAAGGAACAAGGCCTTTGTTAGCTAGTTAGACAATTCTATAATTAGTAACTAGCTATAATAAACTAAAGAGATACTACCCTTTAACTACCTATAGTCTCTTAGCCAAGCGAGTCGGTAAATACCTATTAAATAACTTAGGAAACAGATCCTAAACTAGAGAAACTTACTAATTAACTCCGGAAGCTTAATCTTAGGATAGTTGAATTAGTAGGCGTTATATCCTTAATGCCGTTCCTAAATAGGATTTGCTAAGATCTAATATAGTATATATAGCTCCTAAATAGGGCGTTAATGCGTTAAGAATAAATGGACCTGTAACTAGTACTAGGTAATAATAGACCGTAGCCACCCTATAAGGGAGCGCTATAAGAACGATATAGGCCAGGCCTAGGAAGGTATAAAGGGCTAGGGAACTTTAGCGTATACTAGATACAAAATTAGACGTGTTATAGATATGGGGGTGCCTATTATTTTACCGATTAGTATCTAAAGCTTAAAGAGTTAGTTTGTTATAGTTTCCTATATATAAACGAAAATAACTAAATATGCGCTAGAATATATAAGCGCCTAGAAAATATAATTTCGTATTTACTAAGTAATAATTGGATCTAGTTCCTTAAAGACTGGCTAAGGTAAAACGCGAATATTAATCCTAATACGCTAGCAATAGGTATCTAACTAAAGGTAGCTTCCGTAAAGCTTATAGAGGGTAATAACGCTAAAAGTAAAAAGAAATTTGGTAAGTCCTAGGAAGATATATACTAAGTGGAGTTAATATACGTTGATTTGGTAGGGGCCGTAACTTAGTTATAGCCTACGCTATAGGTATATAATCTTAGGAGACTGTAAGGGGAAGTAAGGGTGATAAAATAGCCTCTAAAACTATCTAGTCCGCGACTAGTAATAATTTAAATATATAACCAGGAGGATATATTTAAATTATACTACGGCCCTAACAGCAGGCTCCTCTACCACCGTTAAGTAGTAATAGGGGTAATAAAATAAATTATACTGAATAGCTAAGATAGATGGAGTAAATGGCGGATATAATAATAATAGTTAAAGCATCACAACTAAAGCTAGTCAGGATGATGGATATACTAAAAGGAAACGTCTTAAGCCTAACCGTAATAGCGGACAAGATCTTGTTAAAAACCATTAAAGTTACTATTGGTGACTACCTTATATACATACCTAAAGTCGCAAGGCTATTCTTTAAGCCTCTCTCGCTACCCCTTACGGAGCCTTACTAATAGAAGTAGGAGGACGTTAAGGTATCTATATTATCGGTATACCTAACGTTTTATACTGACCAAGCTAGCCTAATAACTGCTAAAGTAGACTAGACTAAACAAGAAGCAAAATTTATCTAGTTTTAAAGGCGGTGCCTAAAGGTAGAAGCGTAGATAGGAGACAAAAGGGCTAAATACTTAATTAACTCTGGAGCTAAGCTTAACCTTATTAAGGAAAGCGTAGCCCTATAATACGGCCTGCTAATATTAAGTCTGCCTTTATAGTTATAAGGTATATATCTAATATCTATAAATAAAACTTAGTCTAAGTTTATTAGGCTAGTATATACGGTCCCTATATAATAGGTAACGTCTTAATATTTACGACGTTTATTACTATAGGGGAAATTTCATATAAGGTGATACTTAGTAAGTTATAGTTAGTAAGGGCTAAACTAGTAACAAAACGAACCGTAATAGGTTAGATATCTTATATTATTTAATTAGAAGATAGTAGAGTTAAAATAAGGTTCTTAACATCCTACGAAGATATAATGTTCTTTAAACTAGATAAAGGTATTAGTATAGAAAACAGTTTGGGAAATATATAGCTAGTATAACCGCTAGGATTATATCTAGGGTTATTTATAACCCGGCACATTAGGATAAGGAGGATATTAAAAATAAAGAGGAGGGAAATAAGGTGTGGCTCTAATACGGACGTATACTGTTTTAGATATCCGCTAGATAGAACTATTGGCAGGGAAAGAAGTATAACATTAGATAGAGAGAGCTTAACAATAAAATATTAAAGGAAGTCCTAAAGAAATACTTAAGGAAGAATTGGAAGCTAGTATTTAAAGTAAAGGCTAAGTCCCTTATATATTAAATATTAAAGATAACAAATCTATTTATAATGCGAATAAAAAGCTGCCGGAGTAAGGCCTAACTAAACGCTATAAATATAGCAACTGCGTATAAATGGAAGGTAGATAAAGTCTACCTAGTTAATTTATTGGCACTAGATAGAACAGTTATGGGAGGCATAGTAAAATAGCAAGAGGTGGCCTTATGTCGACAAAAAGTGTCCATCTAAGGATTACCTCTTAGACTATATAATTATTTTCTTAAGCCGTAATACACTAAGCTAGCCTGCGGTATATAACTAAAGCTAGAATAATTAGAGCGTATAATTATAGGAGATATTCAGCCAAGAGAATAAGAGATCCTTAAGGCTATATTATTTAACTAAGAAGAGGCTCTAGTATAGAAGTTCTCTAAAATAGGTCGCGTCAGTAGAGATATAACTCCACTATTAAAGATCAAAACTATGCTATATAAGGTATAGCAAGTACTAAACTTTCTAGTACTTAAGGCCCTATAAGGAGAAGTAATAAATATATTATAAGAATGACTAGCTTAAGGGACTCTAGAATATTATAAAAGCCTATATAGGAATCTATAGTTTTTTATAAGTAAGAAGGAACGTAATAAGTACTAACTAATTAACGTGGCGATAAATATTAACCGAGTAACTATTAGGGACGCAAATCTGCCGCTATATACTAATGAATTTTCTAAGGAGTTTATAGGGTATAAGGTTATATCTCTAGTAGACTTCTTCTTTAGCTATAACTAATTAGAGCTAGATATAGAAAGCTAGAACTTAATGGCTTTTATAATACCTCTAGGACTTCTATAATAAATAACAGTACCTATAAGAGGTATAAATTCTATAACCTAGTTCGTGCGGACAATTACTAAAATCTTAAAACGACATATCCTATACTATACCCTACCATTTCTAGATAATATTATAGTAAAAGGCCCACAGACAGTGTATAATAGGGAGGAGAGCCTTTTAGGTGTGCGTAGATATATTCTAAAATATATTATATAGCTAAACAGAGTGCTTACAGATTTAGAAAAAGCTAGGTATACGATCTTAGGTATAAAGTCTCATTTCTACAAAGACGAGATTATAGTGGTTAACTACCACTATAATAGAAAAGGACGATATCTAAAAGAGTTAAAGGTCGTAAAGATTATTTACTAAAAAGACTGTGAAGACGTTACGTCGGCCTAAGCGTTCTTAGGAGTTGTTATATATTACTAAATATAGGTAAAAGACTTTGCAATTAAGGCAGAGCTAATCTTCTAACTACTATAAGTAAACGTTCTATTTATATAGGGCATAGAGTAAATAGCTGCTATAAAGACTCTAAAGCATGCAGTCACTACTACACTCGTATTAGTTTAGCTGGATTATAGTAAAGGGGCTAGGCTAATTATTTTCGCCGTTAATAGATATAAGAATAGATAGGGGTGCGGCCTTATATAACTAGATGTATAAGGTTATTGTTACCTATATTGATATAAAAGCGGCATCTAGTCTTAGGCGGAGCAGAAATATAACTTAGGAAAGCTTAAATATTGGGCATTATTGCATATATTAAAGAAGTATCGCGTATACCTATACGGCGTTCGCTTTATAGTAGAGACAGATATAAATACCCTAGTTATATAACTAAATTATGCCGCTATTAATTTACCTAGAGCCTTAATAATAAGATGGCTAGCATAGATCTAGCTATAAGGACTTTAATATTAGATATATACTGGGGAAGAAGAATAGCCTAGCTAATAGACTTTTGTAATAACTACCTAATAGTAAACGACCTAATAAGCTGACTAAGGATATTAAAGAGTTTATTAACTATAAACTAAGTGCCTTAGAATATATAGCTGCCCCTCTTAAAATAGAAGCGGGTCTGCTATTAGAAGACTTATATTTAGAGAAATCTTAGAAGATTATAAAGTAGCTAGTGACCTTATAACGTCCAGAAGAGATAAATACTAAGGAGTTTAAGAAGTTTAAATAATATGCGCTAAAGTTCCTGGTGCGTAATTAACAGCTCTTCCACTAATAGTTAAAAAATATACTAATATAAAGGGTAGTTAATAATAAGGACGCTTAGTGGGAGATTATTAAAAGCCTTTATAATTAAAGCGGATATTATAGATAAGAGGGAACGTATTAGAGGGTCTTAAATTGATATTAGTGGCCAGGGCTATAGGATTAGATATTATAGCATATTAAGTTATATCTATAATGCTAAAAGCGATAGCTAGGATAAGAAGAAGTAATATACCCTATATAGAAGTCCACTTTATAGCAACAAGTAGTAGTAGATATTACGTTTATGCCTCTAAGCCGTCTTAGATTCCGGTACCTAGCTATTGCTTAAGAATATATATCTAGATAGGTGGAAGCTCGTGCCCTTTAAAATAAGGATATAAAAAGTATAGCGAAGTTCCTCTATAAAGATGTTATCTGCTAATAGGGAGCATTTGGATAACTCTCTATAGATAGTAAAGGAGAGAATACTAACGTTACTGTTGCGCTTATAGAGCTCTATAATATTAAGAGGGTTATAGCTTCCGCTTACTACGCTTAAGCGCAAGGCTTTATAGAGCGAGGCTATAAACCTATAATAGACGCTTTGGCGAAGATAGATGGCTTATAGCTAGATAATCTTTATACTGTTTTATAGGCAGATAGGATAACTATTAAGCGGCCTACGGGAATAATACCGGTAAGAGTTATATATGGATATAAGCATGTCCTTTCTATTAAACTCTGTATACCCACTTAGCAGACGCTACCTTAGTAAATAGTCCGGACTACTATAGAGCTACTAGTACTTTATATAAAGTAGCTTAACTAAAGAGACGTAGATGTAAAAGAGGCTATCGCGTATATAAGATAACTAAGGGTAGTAAATAAGGAGTACTTTAATAATACCTACCATATTTGCCAGGACGGATTTAAGGTTAAAGATATAGTTATGCTTTATAATATGTAGCTTAAGTAAGACTATTCTAGTAGTTATAAGTTAGATTTAAAATGGCTAAGCCTATTCCGTGTATATAAGAGTTACCCTTATAAAGGATAGTACTTAATTAAGGATCTTAACGGCACGCCGTTCCATAATCAAACTCTAGGGAATAGATTAAAGAAGTTTTATTAATAATAGGTATCTAAGGTCCGCTAGGAAGACTAGCTTAACTAATTAAGCGGAACTATACTATAAGAAATAATAGCAGAGCCAAAACCTAAGGAGGATATTATATAAAATCCACTAGTATCGCAACGCCGTGTAGTTTAAGAAGTGCGCGTTTTAAAAAGATTATTTAATAGAACTAAGTATAAAATATTTAACTAGGGGACAGTTAAGTTCTAAGGTAGGGGAGGGGATATAGATAATAGCCGTGCAATCTATCCGTTTATTTACCGTATTTCCTAAAGCTCTTTCTATTACGCTTTCTTATTTACTTTTTTAGTTATAAGAATCTAATATATAGTAGTAGTAAGGTAAGAACAGAAGAATGTTTACGTATAACTATCTAGTATTATTTACTGCAAAGATATTAGTTCCTCTTACCGCCTTTACTAAGCTAATAGTAATTTTCTATCCCGGGGATAGAAAATTATAATTAGTCTATTTAACGATTAGAGCCGGTAGAACTCTATACTACTACCCAAATTTAGTAGACTATTTAAATTAGGAAACCCTATTTAGAACTTTACCTTTTCGCCCTTAATAAACCTTAAACATAGCCACGATTAGTTAAAGTTATAAATTAAGCAGAATTAGTAATAGTATATTTATTATATCTTTATCTAGTAGACCTCTGGTACTATATAAAGAAGCTAAGTAATAGATTAGTGACGTCCTTATAGAAGTTAGAGGCTTTATAGTTAATTAGTATTAGGTAGTACTCCTCTAAATCTATAACGAGATTCTACTCTCTTAAGAAAACTACACAGATACTGCTAGTGTGGTAGTTAATTTTATTAACTAGGATAACGGGCTATAAGCATCTCTAGGAAGGGACACGTTCTTATTAATCTTTAAGGACATCTCTAACGTTAGTAAGATGCAAAAGATTAAAGAAATTAGTATAATAAAGCTAGAGAAACTATCCGAAAGTCCTAGGAACAAGGTATTCTTAACAGTCCACTTAAACACGCGGTCTCCTATTACTTCCTTTTTACTGCCTAAAAGCTTACCGTCTACCTACTTTATAAAGTAATGGTATAAGTTAATAAGGCCCTAATTAATAGGCTCGAATATCTAGGACACGGCATTAAGAATACTACTTAACTACAGCTAACTAATTTTGCGCTCGCGCTGAAGATGCCAAGAAGGGCAGTATTAAACTAGGTGGTAAATAAGTGTGGCTTAAGAAGACACTTAACTGGCTTCCTTGTTCTAAATAAGAACCTATTACTAAGAAGTAGGAGACTAACTACTATAGGATTAGAGGTTACTAATATCGGAATTAAATAAGTAGGAGAGAGCTTAGCTCTTACACTATAAATATATTTATAATATACTTCTAACGTAATAAATCCCTTAGCCTTTTAGCTATTAACACTTATTTAAAGAGGAGGCGTTAGCATTATGCCAAGTCCGTCCCAATAAGGATTACCTATATTAGTTAACTTACCTTTATTATCTATAAATGAGAGCATTCTTCCGGCTAGAACGCCTATTAGCTCGCCCTTATAGCTGCCAGTATCTTTATTAAGAAGGAATCTAAAAAGAGGGCTAACGATTACTTACCCAGAAGTAGGAGGGCTAAAAGTAGAATTAATATTTAATAAGAACGTTATTAAGCTAGGAGATAATAAGGAGTATATTAAGGAGGCCGTAGATGCTATAGTAATACTCTATATAAAATAAGGGTGTAACTATAAGGATAATATACCCGCTTACTCCAAGGCGTCCCTAAACTAAATTTTTAAAATTAAACTAACTAAGGTTATAAAGCTTTTATATAGTTAGTATAGGGTAGCTAGTTCTAATCTAGAGATATATAAGGTCTGCTAGATATATATATAAGCTATAGGAGGACGTATAGGTTTAGTAATAAAGGGTTTAAACTATGCCGCACTGTATTATAGACTCCGTTTAATATATTACGCTTATAACCACCTTAGCACTATAAAGACTAATCCTACTACGTACTCTTGGTTTAGAAAGGCTTATAAACCTCTAGTTCCGTCTAATTCCTTAGGACCGTATAAGTTTATTTATAACTTAGTGCTAAGGTTTTTATACGACAGAGAGGCTTTACTTAATTAGATAATGTTACTAGAAGACTAAGTATAGTAGTAAAAAGGTTCTGTGATTTTGAATATATTTAGATAGTAGTAGGATTCTAGTATCTTAGCGATAATTAATAAGGAAATGCGTATATACCGCCACTATTAGCGTCTAATTAATAGGCGGCTAAATTATAGCTAGTTAAAAACAATAGTTTACGGTCTCTACTAATAGCTAATAAGATAAGACCCTTAGTATTATTGTCTTTATTACGCTCTTAGACCTAATAACTAGTGGCAACTTATTTCCTACCCTTATTATATAAAATTCGCAGTTAAAGGAGACTCTACAGCTTTCCGCTATATTAACGTTAATATTCCCTTACTCCTTAAAAGTAGATGCGGTGCCGATATAATCTAAGGAAGCGTTTCTCTAGATAATAAGACTAAAGATAACTACATAATTATCCTACCTGGCATGCATTACCACCTAAAATTATAGTAGGAGGATCTTAAGGCGTAAGGATTAACTAAGGGCAATAGATTTATTTATAAGATCTCTAACTAAGACTAGATTACTAAAGATATAGAAAAGTATATAACCGACTAGGTAGCTTAGCTATATAAGAAAGGAGATATATATATAACTATGCCTTACCTTCCTTATAGAGCGAAAGAACCTTTAACTAAAACCCAGCGAACAATACTATTATAGTTCGTTAGTATTTAGGACGATTATAATAACCTTAAGGTCACTAAAGGAGGTACTTAGGCAAAGTTAGTAGATACGCACTAAGACTTAAGAGCGCCGCCCTATACGCCGTCTGGACATACTAATCTCTATAGCGCAATTCCATATTGTTTCCCTGCAGTAGTTAAGCTTATAGCTGCTAGCGCTTTATCTAATGCCCTTCTTAATAAATAACAATGGGATTCTCTAGCGGTAATTTAAGATTATAACCTTCTTCTTAATGGCAACGGGAACGAAGTTAGGAAATGGATGCATTCCTACCATCTTAGGGCCGTTAAGAATTATAAAGATGCGTTTAAGCTAATGCGTACAACTAAGATGGAATGCTTTAATAGCCGCTTTTACTTCTACTGCATTAATAATGGAATTAATCCTTTAGCTATTACGGTAGATCTAAGTAGAGTGCCCCTAGTTATTATAGAAGGACAAAGTTATACGGAGTTGCCTAAAGAATTGTGGGATAGAACTAAGTAAATAGAAGGGCGTAAAAGAGCCATGTTATCTAAGAGCCGCTAGTTTAAAGTCTCTCTTACTACTTAGCTAAGTAGATAAGAACGGTCTCATTTAACCAGAACGGAGTCTCCTTGTTTACTATCTTAGGTTTATAGTAAGGGCAAGGAACGTAAACAATTACCTACCGCACCTTCATTTTAAAGATAAGGAGTTTTAGAGTTTCGGAAGTCGTTAGGGGACAACGACTTAGGTAGGGGAGGTATGTAGTGGTGTAATTTGGGCCTGGATTTAATATCTAGATTAGGTATAGCTTTGGGAGAGCCTAGGCCTTCTATAAGTTATATAGATCGGTCTAGAGCCCTTAGAGTCTTTAATAACCCGGGCGAGACCGACAGATATATAATTTTCCTTTAATGCACTCTTTTCTTTCTCTTCTTACTGCTTAATTCTAACTAATAGTGACCGACTAACCGATTAACAAACCGACAGATAGACTAACAGCACCGTGACTTTCCTATCTTAGAGAGGTTGTACCCTCCCACACTAGTATAAAGTAAGCTAGGATAGGTGCTTTAATAAAAGCGTTTTTAAGGTCTTAGAACGCCTTCTTATATTTAGGCATTTAGGTAAAATATAGATACGTTTTTCTTTCTTTCGTAAAAAGGCCCTTTATTTACATTATTGCTATAAATAGTACTATTACGCCTAAGAAGTTGTATATAAATTTCTAATAGAAGTTAGGAAAACTAAGGAAGGCTTATACGTCCTTAATACAATTAGGGGCTTACTATTTAGTAATTATATATACTTTCTTAGGGTCTATACGGATACCCTTAGTAGTTTAAGGTATTTTACTTCTATAACTAAGAATTTATACTTATTTAAATTAATATAAAGTCCTACGTCCCTAAGGCGCTCTAGGACTTTTTAAACGTGCTTAGTATGCTTAGAAGGGTCATTACTATAGATAAGTATATCGTCTAGGTACGCAGAGCAGAAGTTATTAAGGTAGTCCTATAAGGCGTTATTAATATAGCTTTAGAAGGTGCCTAGGCCGTTATATACGCTAAAGGGCATAATAGTATATTTAAATTAGCCGAAGTGTAATGCGAATGCAGTTTTTTATTTATTACCTTCCCGTATTCGGAGATAGTTAAAGGTAGTAATAATATTAAGCTTAGTATAGATTTTAGCTTAACTAAGCCGCTTTAGAGTTTTATATATAAGTGGTATAGGGTATCGGTTCTTAATTATAATAGCGTTAAGTCCTCTATAGTTAACGTAGAATTAAATACCTTTTTTAGCTTTTTAGTAAGAAGAATAGGGGCGGCTATTAAGAATATGCTAGGGCGGATAAATCCTTTATTAAGGTGTTTGTTAATATACTTTTTTATAACTAAAAGTTCGTCTTTAGATATTAGGTAGGGTCTTTTATAAGGTAGCATTTTTTCTTATTTAATGTTAATGGTATAGTTATTAGGTTAATATAGGGGGAGTATATCTACGCTCTTTTATAAGCATATATTAATAAA
>Ga0307515_10004109_pt1 | contig 30304 bp, 13 predicted proteins | sample 17_EM_MG_FD_194513 | JGI IMG/M metagenome (GOLD analysis project Ga0307515, IMG submission 194513) | Populus trichocarpa ectomycorrhiza microbial communities from riparian zone in the Pacific Northwest, United States - 17_EM | ecosystem: Host-associated > Plants > Roots > Unclassified | place... | reverse complement strand
TATCGTGACCCGTGGGACAGCCAGCCCTGGAGCGCGCGATCGACCGCCGTGAACGGCAGGGTCGGGAACGACCGATCCCAGATGCTCCTCGACAGGTCCGACCGCTCCTCGACCCCGGCGCCGGCGCCGTCCAGCAGCTGACCGTAGCGCTGCAACTCGGTCTGGTGCTCGTTGATCAGGAACCAGAACAGCGCCCACGCGGTCATGTACCGCCGATGTTCCTCCTTGGCCACCTTCGTCCACTCGAACAGCTCGGAAATCGGGACGAGGCGATCGATGGTGATCTGCCCGCCGGTCGGTGATCCGCCGATCTCGATGGTGTCGAGCTTGGGGTCGAGCCCCGCGGTCTGGAAGTACGTGGCCATCCCTTCGGCAAACCAGCGTGGCTGATGGTGGATGACGCCGGACGAGATCGCATGGACCAGCTCGTGCGCGAGCGCCACCTCGAGCTCGCCTCGCTCGCCGGACGCCGACAGCACGATCATCGGTTGCCACAGCGGAAACTGCATGTTGATGGCGAAAGGTCGTGTCTGACCGGTCGTCGACAACGCGCGCAGTTCCGCATCATTGCGCAGCACGATCGCAAGGTCACTGCCGTCCTCGGGTGCCGTCGGAAACATCGCGTGGACCAGGACCACCCGCAGGCGCTCCATCTTGAACATGATCTCGCGCGCTCGCTCGGGACCGGCATCCGTCCAGATCGTGAAGTGCGGGCCCGTCAGCTCGATCCAGGGCGGCCCGCCCTTGCCAGGCACAGGTGGCACCGGCGACGTCCGGCAAGCCATGAACTCGACCACCGCCACGACTGCTACACACCGCATCGCCTGGCTACCGATCGTCATCGCGCCCCCTGGACCAAGTGGCCGGCAGGATATCAAAGCCAGCATCTCGACGGCCAGCGACGCGGGTGGGCTACGACGAGGTCGTGCTCGAGGAGCCGGACATGCTGGGCAGCCAGCGCGACGCGATGAAGCCGCGGGTCATGGTGCTCCAGAAGATGGAGATGGTGATGCAGCGATCTCGAGCTCGCGCTCAGCACCCTGCCGGCTCTTGCCACCAGGGGGCTCGCAGGGCGCGCTCTAGACTGGCGCGATGCAAATACGCTGGATCGCTGTCATCGCGGGTGTCGCGGCATGTGGGTTGAGCAACCGGGAGCCCGGGGGCATCGCCGTCGGTGTCGGGGATCCGGGGAGGCCGGGGGTGCCCGACGGGAGCGGACCGGACGTCCCCGACGAGTCATCCGACGTCCATGGCGTCGCGATCGACCTGCACGTGTCGGCACCGGCCACCGTGACGCCGGTGCCGCAGGACCTGTCCGCGTTCGTGTTGCAGGCGTACGTTCCCGACGACGTCCCGGGCGGATTCAGCGTCATCGACGCCGTGCACACCCTGGGCGGGTTCACGATTCCCGCCGTGCCGGCGGGATCGTTCTATCTCCTGGCGATCGCGCCCGACGATCCCGTCCCGCACTTCTACCAGACAGCGTCGCGCTCGATCGATCTCGGCGTGCTTCGCCTCGGCCGCATCGATGGGCCGCGCCCCGTGTTGCCGACCAACCTGACGTTTCACGTCACCGGAACCTCGCCGTTCCAGCCGGGCGAGCGGGTCTTCATCGACTCGTTCTCGAACGCAGCCGAGTCGGTCGCGTTCGTTCCGGGCGGCGCGACGGGGCTCGATCCGTTCGTGCTCGACTGGCGCGATACCGGTGCGCCGCTGCTCAACGCGGCCGAGGGCGACGACCTGTTCGTGGTCCACCAGACCCGGTCGACCCCGGTCGGAGCCGGGCTGTCTCAGCGCACGATCGCCGAGGCGTTCTCGACGCGATCGGTCACGCTGTTCGACGGCGTGAGCGCGAGCGTCACCGGCGCGTTCGGGGTGCCGACGGCGAATACCCAGAGCGTCCAGTTCTCCCCGGCGTCGTACATGCAGGGTCACGACGTACCGATCCATCAGCCGCTCTTCATGCTGATGCGCATGCGCGCCGGCTTGACCGGAGCCGTGTCCCAGGGCGCGCCGCTGATCGATATGTTCCAGAGCGTCAACCGGTCGCAGCAGACGGCGTTCGGCTTCGTCAACTTCACCGATCCGTACCCGGTGGACTGGCCGCGCTTCGTTGTCGCCAGCCCCCAGGCGAACTGGAACTACGCGGCGCGCGGGACCACGCAGATGGCGACGTACTTCAGCAACACGTTCTCGCGCCTGCCGGCGACGTCGTTCGCGCAGGTCACCGCGCCGTTCCCCGCACCGCGCGGGATCAAGCTCGGCGGCGTCGACTCGAGCCTGGCGGGCGCCGTGCCGTTCGACGGGACGCACACGGTGACCATCGAGTGGCAGCCGGTGATCGGAGTGACGCACTATGCAGTGACCGCGCTGCAGCTCACCTCGGACGGCGTCGCCGCCAACCTCGCGCCGATCGCCACGTTCGATACCACCACCACCAGCGCGGTGATGCCGCCGTGGCTGTTCGAGGTCGGCGGGTCGTACGTGTTCGCGGTCGCCAGCGTCGTCGATCCCACCACCGACTACGCGGGCGGAACCCTGCGCCGGGTGGGCTTCCCGATCTCGGTCCACGACGCGGTGACGGCCCGGCTGCTGTTCGCCAGCTCGTGCGGCAACGGCGCGGTCGATGCGCCGTTCGAGCAGTGCGACTCCGGCGGCATCGCGACCCAGAGCTGCAACGCCGACTGCACGCGGCCGCTGTGCGGCGACGGGATCGCCAACCCGCTGGCGCACGAGGCGTGCGACGACGCCGGCGACTCGGCGTTCTGCAACGCGAACTGCACGCTGGCGGCCTGCGGCGACGGCCAGATCCACTTCGCGGGTGGCGAGCAGTGCGACGACGGCAATACCCAGAGCAACGATGGCTGCTCGCCGGATTGCTTCGTCGAACCGGGGTTCATCTGCGACGGCGAGCCCTCGGTCTGCCACTTCTGACCCGCGTCAGCGCGAGACCAGCAGCTCGTCGGTCGTGAGCGCGAGTTGCACCTGCGGTTCGATGACGCGTGCCACGCGCTGCCATCTCGTGCGGCGACGGCCACGGTGGCGTGCCCCCGGCTCACATCTCGTCGCGCTGCAGCGCGGTTCACCGCGCTGCAGCGCGGTTCACCGCCCCTGCGATCGGGCACAGCGCCAAACTAGCCACGATGTACCAGCGGTACGCCGGAGTATAAAGGTGGATACCGTCGCACACACGGCTTCAAGAGGGCGCATGGAAGCGGTCGATGAGACGAAGACAACGGCAGAGGCTCCGACACGTTGCCTGGATGACTCGACCATCCTCCGGTTCGTTTCCGGCCAGCTCGACGACACCTCGCGGCGCACGGTGGAGGACGAGCTCGGTCGGTGCCGCGATTGCGCCGCGCTGGTCGCCGAGCTGATCCGCGGCAGCGCCGCGCTGCATGTCGAGGCGGAGGATCTCGATGGCTCGGGCTCGGACCCGGTCCGCGAAGAAGCTCGCAGCGATTGCCTGTCGCGCTACGTCCTGGGTCCGGTGATCGCCCGCGGCGGCATGGGCACGATCCTGGCGGCGTTCGATCGCCGACTCTCGCGATCGGTCGCGGTCAAGCGCATGGACGGTAGCGCGCTCGCGCTCGCAGACCGATTCCGCCGCGAGATCCGGGTCACGGCTTCGCTGCAGCACCCCGGGATCGTGCCGATCTACGACGCGGGCGTCCTGGAGGACGGTCAGCCGTTCTACGCGATGCGCCACGTGCCCGGTGCGAGCCTGGACCAGGCGATGGCGGAGTGCGACGACGGCAAGCGGCTCGGCCTGCTCGTGCCGGTGCTCGCGGCTGCCGAGGCGGTCGCGTACGCGCACGAGCGCGGGATCATCCACCGCGATCTGAAGCCGTCCAACATCCTCGTCGGGCGGTTTGGCGAGACCGTCGTCATCGACTGGGGGCTGGCCGGGATCGAGGAGACGTCGCACTGCGACCACGCGCGCTCCGACCCGGCCGTGGAGCCCGATCCGATGGCGACGTCGCGTGGCGCGGTGCTCGGGACGCCGCGCTACATGGCGCCGGAACAGGCCCGGGGGGAGCCGGCGACGCCCCGGAGCGATGTCTATGCGCTGGGCGGGATCCTCTATCACGCGCTGTCCGGCGTACCGCCTGTGCCCGACGGCGCGGTGAGCCGCGTGCTCCAGCGCGTCGCGCGCGCCGAGGTCCGGCCGCTGCACGACGTCGCGCCCGGCTTGCCGGGCGATCTGGTGGCGATCGTCGAGCGCGCGATGGCCTCGGCGCCGGAGGCTCGCTATGCGAGCTGCGGCGAGCTCGCCGCCGATCTCCGTCGGTTTCAGACCGGCCAGCTGGTGGCGGCGCACCGCTACTCGCGCGGCGACCTGGTGCGGCGGTTCGCGAGGCGGCACCGGGCGGCGCTGGTGTTCACGGCGCTGCTCGCGGGTGTCCTGGGCGTGGGCGGCACGCTGAGCGTGCGCCGGATCGTCGCCGAGCGCGAGCACGCCGAGGATGAGCGAGGGCTCGCGCAGCGCGAGCGCGCCGGCGCCGAGGAGCTCGTCAAGTTCCTGCTGTTCGAGCTGCGCGCGAGGCTGTCGACCGTGGGTCGACTGGACATCCTGTCGGGTGTGGCGGATCGCGTCGACGCGTACTACCTGACCACGGTGGCCGGGCGCGCCGAGGCGCCGGAGGCGGTGCGCGAGCGGGCGGAGCTGCACGATCTGCGCGCCGCCGTGGCCAGCGCCGCCGGGGATGGCGCGAGCGCCGACCGCTACCTCGAGCGCGGCCTCGCGATGCTCGATCGCGCACCGGGGGCGCCGGGCACCGACGAGGTGCGCGGCGATCTGACGGCCAGCCAGGCGCGCCGCGCGGGGCAGACCGGGGACTTCGCGCGAGCCCGCGCGCTCTATCTCGACGCCGTGGCGCTGTATCGCCGCGCCCCGGCCGGCGAGACCGCGGACCACCGGCACCAGCGGGAGCTGAAGATCGCCGCACGGCTGACCAACGCGGCGACGATGACGGAGCGGCTCGGCAAGCTCGCCGACGCCGAGCGCGAGTGGCAGCAGGTCGCCGACATCCTCCAGGCGCGCCTGGCGCAGGATCCGGACGACCTCGAGGCGGCGAAGCGGCTGTGCGAGCTGCGGATGACGATCGGCCAGCGGCGCTATCGGCACGGCTCGCTCGACAGCGCGGAGAGCTCGCTGCGCGCCGCGCTCGGCGATGGCGAGCGGCTCGCCGCGCGCGCGCCGAAGGACAGCGACGTCGAGTACCTGGTCGCATGGTCGGCGATCTCCCTCGCCACCGTGCGCTACGGCCGGGGCGACCTCGACGGCGCCGTGCAGCTGCGCAAGCAGGCGCTCGCGGTCGCGGCCACGATGCTGGCGGTCGAGCCCGCGAGCGCGGTGTGGCAGGTCGTCCAGGCGCGGTGCGAGGCCGATCTCGGCACGGTCGCGTTCGACCGCTCCGACTGGGCCGAGGCGTCCCGCCGGTTCAGCGCGGCGCGCACGACCTACGAGCAGCTCGTGGCCCGCGATCCGACGAGCCGCGAGCACCGCCGCAATGCCGCGATCGCCGCCGCGCAGCTCGCCGATGCCGAGACCTCGCTCGGACGGTTCGACGCCGCGCGCGCGGCCTGGCTCGCGGCGCTCGAGCATTTCGCCGTGCGGGCGCGCTCGAATGACGCGGAGCCACGGCTGGACTGGGCGTTTGGTCTGCGCGGCTATGCGGGGTTCGAGCGCGCACACGGCCGCCTCGCCGCCGCCGGCCCGGCGATCGAGCAGGCGCTCGCGCTGCTCGACGGTACCTCGGCCGGCGCGGACCTTCCGGTGATGACCTACTATCGCGCGGCGGTGCTGGCCGAGGCGGCCGCCGAGCGCGACCTCCAGGGTCAGCGGCGCACCGCGGTCGACGCATGGCAGCGCGCCGCCACGCTGTTGCGCGGCGTGGCCAAGCGCGTGTCGCTCGAGCCGGAGTGGTCCAAGACGCTGCGCGAGGCCGAGGTCGCGCTGGATCGCCGCGCGGCGCGGCTCCCGCCGTCGGGGAGCCCGCGATGACAGCAGTTCGCCGGCTGGATGACGACGAGCTGCGGCGCTGGGCGGCGTCGGCGGTGGAGCGTGGGCGCGCTGCCTGGCCCGGCGTCGCGGTGTCCGACGACGAGCTGGCGCAGGCCGCGGCGCACCGGCTGTCGAGCGCCCGGTCGCGCGCGGCCGCGGTCGGCGTGGACGCGCTCGACGCCGCCGAGCTCTACCTCGCCGCCGGCTGCGCGCGCGGTGACCCGGCGGCGCTGAGTCAGTTCCGCGCGCGGTACTTCGAGGTCCTGGCGGCCCCGCTGCGTCGCATGGGACTGGATGCCGCACAGCGCGACGACGTGTGGCAGACGCTCTGCATCCGCCTGCTCGTCGGCGAGGGCGGCGCTCCGCCGCGCATCGTGCAGTACGCCGGCGCAGGTCAGCTGCCCGGGCTGGTGCGCGTGGCCGCGACCCGCCTGGCGCTGAACTGGCTCGAGCGCGCCCGGCGCGGCGCGGACGACGACTGGCTCGACGAGCTGCCCGCGACGAGCTCGGATCCCGAGTTGCAGTTCATGAAGCGCGAGCATCGCGCCGCGCTCAAGGAGGAGCTCGAGGCGGCCGTCCAGGACCTCAGCGCGCGACAGCGCATGGTCCTGCGGCTCCACCTCGTCGAGCGTCTGGGGATCGATTCGATCGCCGCGATCTGCGCGGTGCATCGCGCCACCGCAGCGCGCCAGGTCGCGCTGGCCAAGGAGACGCTGGCGATCCGCGTGCGGCTCCGCCTGGTCGCGCGCTGGCAGGTCGCGGATCCCGACCTGCCGGCGCTGCGGACCCTGGTCGACAGCCAGCTCGACCTCAGCCTGCGCCGCCTGCTCGCGGGCTGAGCCGATCAGAGCGGCGCTCCGCGCGAGAACCCGCGGCCGTGCGGCAGCGGCGGCTCGGGGCGCGGGCCGTAGATCGGCGGCCACGACGGGTAGGTCGGCTTGGTCTCTTCGTGGTGGTGGTTCTTGGCCTCGTCCTCGTGCTCGTGGCCGAAGATCTGGTCGTACGTCTCTTTGGCCGCGTGGGCCGCGTGATCGGCCGTGGCGGCGTAGTTGACGCCGGTCCAGCCCAGCAGATCTTTCCAATGCTCGGGCCGCTCGGCCCTGAAGGGATTCTCCTTGATCGCTTCGGCAAAGTCCTCGCCTCTCCAGATCGCGAGCTGCGGCGTCACCGAGCGGACGTTGCTCGCGGACAGGCCGGCGTACTCCCCCAGGCCCTGCCTGGCCAACCGTACTTCATCGAACATCGCGCTGGACTTCGCGAAGGCGCCCACCGTCTTGACTCCCTTACCGAGCTTGGTGACGAACCGCGCGCCGGGAATCAAGCCCACGACGTCGAACGCGCAGCTGACCTTCTTGCCCGCCGAGCAATCGTTCTTGGCCGCCAGCGCGCCGGTGAGGAGCGAGGCGACCTCGAGGACCGGCGCGAGGGCATCCACCGGCGGCGGCAGGAACGCGGCGCCGATCGCGAGGACGCCGGTGACGGCCGAGATCTGGCCGGCGTGGTCGTTGACCCACTTGGCAGGCGCCGCCACCGCGTGGCCGACCTTGCTGAGCCACCTGGGCATCTTCCCGTCGGGGTCCGACGCCGTGACCGGCGCGTTGTTGGAGTACGCGTAGCCGTGCAGCTGCTGCGGGTCGTTGCTGTCGATCACCGGATCGACGGAGATGAACCGGCCGATCGTCGGATCGTACTCGCGCGCGCCGAGGTGGGTGAGGCCGGTGTTGTCGTTGGTGCCGCCGACGAAGCCCTTGTCCATCGCCGCGGGCCAGGTGCCCGACGTGCCGCGCAGCTCGCCGAACGGCGTCTCGCGCCGGATCGCGACTGTCTGATCGACCGCGTTGATCGCGATCTGCGCCGTCTCGTGGTGGTCGCCCGATAGCCACGTCACGCCACCGGCGGTGCGCATCGCGATCACGTCGCCCGCATGGCCGTAGTAGCGCGTGGCCTTCCTGCTGCCATCAGCCGCCGTGAACCGCAGCTCCTGGCCCGGCAGGTACAGCGTGGTGCCCGTCGGGTCCTTGCGGATCAGGCGACCGCCGTCGACATCGTACAGGTACGACGTCGTCCCGCTGGTATCCCGGCTGGTCGCGACACGGCCCTCGGCGTCCCACGTCAGGGTCTGCGCGCTGCCCGACGACGGCGTCCGCGTCAGCGTGTTGCCCGAAGCGTCGTAGCTGAACGCGCGGGTGTGGGTGCCGGTGCTATCGACGGTCGACGTCGCGGTCAGGCGGTGCTTGCCCGCCGGCACGGTGTACGTCGTGTCGCGCAGGCCCGTGGAGGTGACATGCTCGACCAGCTCCGTGCGATTGCCGGTCGCGTCGTAGCTGTAGCTGTGCCAGTACGCCGCCGGGCCGCCGAGCGAGCTCGTCGCCGGCGCCGCGCTGCAATCGCCGCTCGCCGGGGTCCACGCCGTCGTGAGCCGGCGCAGATGGTCGGTCGCGAAGCACTGGTGATCATTCGCCGCCAGATCCGAGACCCGCGTGATGTTGCCGATCGCGTCGTAGCTGTAGCGGACATCGGCCGCCGTCGTTGGCCCCGCCGCGCGCGTGGTCCACAGCTGCGAGAGCCGGCGCGTCGCCGGGTCGTAGACCCGAACGACATCGGCGTGCGCGCCGCCGTTGTGGCGCAGGTGAAGGACCGCGAGCTCGCCGAGGCTGGTGTACTCGGTGGCCGGGGTGTTCGCGTCGGGCGCAGCGATCAGCGTCGCGCCGAGGCTCGTGCTCAGCGATGTCGGCTTGCCGAGCGCGTTGTAGCCGTAGCTCAGGGTCTCGAGCCCGAGATCGCCGAGCGCGGGCTGGCGCGTCGTCGCCGTCGAGCCATCCTGGTGGTAGGTGTGGACGTAGGTGTACGCACCGTTGACGCCGGCGGCGAGCGTCGTGTTCGGGATCGTGAAGCTCGCGCTGGTCGGCTCGTAGTCGGCGGTGAAGCCGAGATACTCTTTCACGTACTGGTCCGTACCGTCATATCGAATCGTCTTGACCAGCACGCCGGTCACCGGGCTGCCGTTGCTCAGGCGATCGTAGAACCACTCGGCGCGCTTGCCGCCGGTGGCGCTGCCGTCGCGCATCGTCGTCTTGCGGCCGAGCACGTCGTAGGCGTAGGCGAGCGTGACGCCGCGCCCGTCGGTGGTCGTCGCGACATCGTCGACGGCGTTGTACACCGTCGTCGTCGTGCCCTTGTCGGGATCGACGTCGCGGATCTTGTGGCTGCGCAGGTCGTAGGCGTATCTCCACGTGTTGCCCGCCGGATCGGTGAGCCCGACGAGCTTGCCCTTGCGATCGTAGGCGTAGGTGGTGCGATCGAACCCGCTGCCCGAGCCGGCGGCGTGGCCGGCCTGGTACTGGCGGAGCTCGATGGTGTTGCCGCGGACGTCGGCGATCGTCGAGGTCGCGATGCCGCCGGCCGGCGGCGTGACGTCGGTGCGATCGCCGCTGTAGCCGGTCATGGTCCGCCACAGCTCGGTGCCGCCCGCGCTCGCCGGCGGGCCGTCGACCTTGCTGATCACGGCGACCTCGCGGCCGGCGCCGTCGAACTGGTGGACCGAGAACCGCGGGATGTTCTGGGTCGGCATGAACAGGTTGGTGCTCGGCGGCACCGGCGCGAGGCTCGCGCTCACCGCGAGGTAGCGATCGTGGACCTTCACCTGCCGCCCGGCGGAGTCGTAGAAGTTGTCGGTGATGACCGCGCCGGGGCCGCCGGCCTCGTCGGGCGCCTGGGTCTGGCGGTCGCGCATCATGTTGTCGAACAGCTTGTACGAGGTGATGTAGCCGCCAGCCGCGTTGAGCCGCCGGCTCGTGATCACGGTCGGCGCGTTGTTGCGCACGAGGTAGTCGTACGTGATGTTCGCGGACGACGTGGCGCGGTCGCGGCCCACCAGCCAGACCGCGGACAGCCGGCCGAGCGGATCGTACGCGAGCTCGAGCTTGCGGCCGTTGGCGTCGAGCGTCGTCACCGGCACGCCCCACGCGGGCTCCACCGTGCTCGACTTGGTCCAGCCCAGCGCGTTGGTCTCCGAGGTCCCGGTCACGGGCCCACCGGTCGCGGGCTGATAGACCGTGGTCATGGTGTTGCCGCGGATGTCGGTCGACGTCAGCGTGCGGCCATAGCTGTCGTGGGTATAGACGTGGTCGGCGACGAAGCTCGGCGAGCCGCCGTTGTACGCGAGGATGGTCTCGACCCGCGTGACCAACCCGAGGGTCGGCGCGGCGTTCCACGCCTGGCCGTCGTACGACGTCCGGGTCTCGCCGATCACGTCGTCCTCGGTGAGCCCGCCGGCAAGGGCGCTGGCGCAGCTCACCGCGAAGCCGCGCTCACGCGAGCGCCGATCGAGGATGCCGGCGGTGGGGTTGCGCGCGTACTCCATCATCGTGCAGCGCTCGTCGCCGCTCACCGCCTGATCGCCGCTGTCGTCGATCTGGATCGGCATGCCGAGCGCGTCGAACGTCGTCGTCATCGCGGTGGTCCGCGTGCCGCGGCCGCCATCGAGCGCGGTGCGCGAGTGGGTCACCGCCGTGTCGACGTGGCGCGCGGTGACGGTGACGCCGTTGATCGTGCGTGACGCGGTCGGCGCCGACTGGTAGGGCTCGGTGGCCTGGCCCGTGACCTCGGTGCCGCCCGGGCCGTTGAACGTGATCACCTCGCGCTGCTGGCCCGCGTACGCGTCCTCGTCGGTGATCGCCGGCACGTTGCCGATCGCGATCGCGGCCAGGGTGACGCTGCGCGTCCCGCTCGGCAGCTTGTCGCCGTGCATGCCGCGGAAGTAGCGGCGCTCCTCGCTGGTCTGCTCGCCCGGATCGCCCTTGATCGTGCGGACCGCGGCGTAGCCTCGCCACACCGACCAGGTCTTGAACGCGGCCTTGATGAAGCCATCGTCGTCGGTGTAGTGCCACGCCGGATCACCGAGGTAGTCGTAGTGGGTGAGGACGCGGCTCGACGAGCCCGACAGATCGCTGTTGGTCACGTCGGTGACCAGGTACTTGTGGAAGAAGTCGTTGATCGGGTTGCTCAGGCCCTCGGGGGTCCACTTCACCGGATAGCACCGCAGCACGTTGTTGTGCAGCGCGTTCTGGTCGGGCACTCGGGTGCCCTTGATGCAGTCGGGCGCCGAGTACGTGATATCGAGCTTGCCGCCGGTCTCGGAGTTGATGGTCTTCATCCGATACCGCATCATCGCGGGGTACTGGTCGGTGTTGGTGTCGACCCGATTGACCAGCGCCACGCCGCTGAACGCAATGTCCGGAACTGACGCTGTCCCGCCGACCAGGCCGCGATGCGCGATCCGGTCGAGCCACAGGGTCGGCTGATCCGACATCGGGAACGAGTGGCTGAGGGTCCACGCCTCGACGTCGCGATAGCCCGAGCCGTTCCACACCTGGGTGGTGATCGTGCTGAGGCGCTTGGTCGACCAGAAGCTCGGCGACGTCTGGCCTGGCCCGCAGGTCGCGGCGCTGCACTCGCGGTCCCACGGGACGTCCGGCCAGTGCACGGCGTCCTTGGTCGTGCAGCCCGACAGGCACCGATCGGCCACCCCGATCACGACCTGCATCGGCGCGCTGCCGGTGCCATCGGTCCGCGTCCCGTACTCGATCTTCACCGGGTAGGCGTCGCGGTCGTACACCGTGTCGTCGTCGGGGCTATTGTTCTTGCCGTACTTGTTGGTCTCCTTGGCATAGCTGATCGACATCGTATTGCCGTCCGGATCGACCACGCGATCGAGCATCCAGCGGTACGCCTGGGTGCACGACGAGTCCTTGAACGCGGCCTGGTGGCACGGCTCGCCGGCGTGGTTGCCAAATACGGGGACCGTGAGCGTCGCGTTCGACCCTGCGCGGCCGCCAAACCACGACTGCACGCCGTCCGGGGTGGTCACGATCCACCACTCGCCATCGTTGTCGCCGTTCGGCCCCCCGGTGCGATGCTCGATCCGCGTGCCGTCGTCGTTGCGCAGGTGCCAGAGGTTGGGGTTCGCCGCGTCCTTGAGCAGCTCGCCGGCGTGGCCCGCCAGCGACAGGGAGGCGTTGTCGGTCACCCAGCACTCGTCCCCGGTCTTGACGGTGTTGTTGGCGCCCGTCGCCATGTCGTCGGCGCAGCCGTTGTAGCGGCGCTCGATCGCGCCGGGCTGCCAGTCGAAGCCCTCGCCCACCCACGACGCCTGGTTGTTGGTCGACGCCATCCGGCCGTCGACGCTCGCCGACGAGTAGGCGAGATCGATCTTCGGCGCCGGGCCGCCGAGCGCGGGCGGGACGCGGAGCGGGTACGTCCACGAGAAGTCGCCCGCGTTGCCGCCGGCGTCCCAGGTCGCGGCCGGCGCGAGCGAGGTGGCGCTGTAGTCGCCGCCCGTGCCGGCGGCGGCCGCAGCCGCCATCACCAGCATGCCGGTCGGCGCGGGCACCGCGGCGCCGCTGGCGGTCGGATCGCGCGGCGCGACCAGCGCGCTGAGCTTGCCCATGTCGAGCACCGCGCTCACCGTGCCGGCGCCGGCGTCGTTGACCGCGGCGAGCTTCTGGCCGGTGCAGCCCGCGGCACCGGGCGAGGTCAGCGCGCACTCCGGCAGCACCCACAGCGCCAGCCGCGATGCCCAGTCGCCGCCATACGCCCAGCGAAATGCATGGTAGTCGAGCGTGAACCGCGCCGGCCCCGCGGCGGCGAGACCGCCGGGGCGCGACACGCGCACCACGATGCCGTCGATCCCGGCGGCGACCGTGGCCGCGTGGCTCAGCGACTCGACCGTGACCGGACCGAGCGCGCCCGCGCCGAGGTCCTCGATCCGGAGCGGCACCCCGGGATCGCCGAGCGCGCTCGCGGTGGTGGCGAGCTCGACGGCGCGCGCCTGGGGCCACACCGCCGCCGGGGCCTGGAACGCCGGCATGGGCTCGACGGTGATCGCGGCCGGTGCCGCCGAGTACCCCGCGACCGGTGGCTCCTGCTGGGCGTGCGGCGGCCGGTAGTCCGGATCATCGTTGCCGGTGTCGTCGCTGCGTTCGTCGCTGCAGGTCGCGGCGAGCAATGCCAGCCCGCAATATGCGATAGCTCTCGTCCTCATGAGCGCCTCTTTCTTCGACGAATTACGGAATACGCGTCACGTCGGTGACGACGCCCTGGTAGACGTGGACCTCGTCGACGTCGCCGCGCGTGAACTCGGCGATCGAGCCAATCTGGTGGCGCCCGATCACGAGCGGACCGGTGGCGTCCCACGGCTGCCACGCCGCGTTCATCGTGTTGGTCATCTTCAGCACGCCGTCGACGTACAGCCGGGCCTCGCGCTTCTCGGCATCGAACACCCCGATCAGGTGGTGGTACGCCGCGGTCGGGTCAACGATCGGCGCCGTGCAGAACGTGGTGTGCGCGTCGGTGGTGTCGGTCGCCGACGCGTGGATGCGGAACTTCCACAGCCCGCCGCCGTCGGGCCCGTACTTGAGTGAGAACCCTCCGGTCGCAAACAGGCTGTCCTGCGACACGAAGGTCTGTCCGACCGTGCTCGAGGCCGGGTGTGCCCACACCGACACGGTGTACGACTGGTCGGTGTGCAGGACCTGCTTCGAGGTCGCGGCGAAGTCGTCGATACCGTCGAGCCGGAGCCCGGTCCCGGTGTGGCCGGCGCCCGACGCCGGGATGCTGGCGCCGTTGAAGAACGTCAGGTCATGCGCCATCGGCGAGGCGTCGAACGCCGGGCCGGGCCCGACCTCGTCCATGTGCCACTCGCCGACGTTGCTCACCGTGATCGGATCCACCAGCGCGAACACCTCGGCCGCCGAGATCGCGCGGCCCCAGACCTGGACCTCGGCGATCGATCCCGAGAACCCCTGGCTGCCGATCTTCAGCGCGTTGCTGCCGCTGCGCACCGTGATTCCCGGATGCGTCGCCTCGAGCGCGCCGTTGACGTACAGCTTCATCTCGTGCGCGATCGCGTCGTAGGTGCCGACCAGGTGCGTCCACGTGCCGACGCGCACCGGGCTGATCGCACCCGGGCCCGGCCACTGCGTGGCGTCGGCCGACGGCGCGGTGAGCTTCCAGATCCCGTCGCCCTTCGAGTGCTCGAGCATGAACGTCGGCGGGCTGTCGACCTGAGCGATGATGTTGTGCGTCGCGCTGACGTCGGTGATCTTGACCCACGCCGCCACCGTGAAGCTGCCGCCCGGACTCGCCAGGACCGGGCCGGAGGTCACCGCGCCGTCGCCGGAGCCGTCGAGCTGCATCGCCGAGCGCGACTGCCCGTCGAGCCCCGGCACCAGCCGGCCCGGCGCGCCGAGCGTGCCCTTCACCAGGGTCAGCGCGTGGCCGTGCCCGGTATCGTCGCCCGGCGCCGAGCCCGCGGCCTCGTCCAGCATCCAGCGCGCGACCGCCGTCGACTGCCCCGTGACCACGAACTGATAGGCCCGGTTGCTCTCGTTGCCCGCGCGATCGATCGCCCGGACGAACAGCGTCTGCGGCCCGGACGAGTCCGGCGTCCAGGTCACATTGACGCTGCCGCCGAGCGTGGCCGGACTCACCGGGTTGGTCGGCGGATCCGAGAACCCCCACAGGAACGACTGGGTGTCCGGCGACGACGACAGCGTGAAGTGGCCGGTCTGTCCGACCGCGCCGCAGGCCCCGCCCGGGCAGCCGGTACCCTCCAGATAGATGTCGGAGGTCACCGCCGGGACCGCCGGCGGCGACACGTCCACTTGCCACTCGCAGTTGCCGGGCGACGCCGTGACGTCCGAGACCAGGAACGGGTTGTGCGATGCGCCATCGTTGGTCTGGGCGCGCCAGGTATAGATTCCGCCGTCGACATTGCCCGCGATCCCGAAGACCGCAGTCCCGCCGTTCGGCACGAAGTCCTGCTCGCCACCGCCCTGGTCGACGAACCCGCTGCCGTTCCACTGCGCATAGGCATAGAACACATTCAGCGTGTCGTTGTCCGCGTCGGCGACGTGGGCGCGCAGCGTCGGCGTCGTGGTCTTGATGAACGGCCGGGCCGCGCCCGAGGCGCACGGCTTGCCGTCGACCGTCAGGTTATCCGGCGTGTTCGGCTTGGTGTTGTAGGTGATCTGGAGCGTGAAGTCGTTGAGGAAGTAGCGCGCGTAGCGGTCGGTGAGCGTCTCGTTCGTGCCACTCGTATTCTCGCCGGCCGAGATCCCGACGTAGTAGTTGGCCGAGCCCTGACTCGCGAACACCTGCACGTCGTTGATCAGCGCGGCGGTGCTGACCTCGAAGCCCACGTTCGGCTCGTTGCAGTCCGCCTCGTTGGCATGCACGTTGTTGTTGCCGAGCAGGACGCGCAGCGGCGGTCCCGGCCAGGCCTGGCGCGGCGCGGCGTTGATCCCGTCCGAGCGATAGAAGTAGGTCGGCCGGTTGGCGCCGCACTTCCAGGTGTGGTCGACCCGGCCGGCGATCTTCGCGCCGAGGATCTGCTTGCCCACCAGGCCGTTGATCGCGAACCGCAGGAAGCTGCGGTACTGGTGGCTCGAGTCCGGATCGTTACCGACCCGCAGCTCGGCCGCGGCCGGCGACGGATCGCCCGACGCGACCTTGCTGTCCGTCGTCGGGCCGTTCTGGTTGTCGGCGCTGGCGTAGGCCCACTGGTTCTGGCCGACGACCCACGGCGGATCGATCACCAGCGGGTATCGCGCCGCGGGATCGTCGAGCATCGCCGCGGCCGGGCTCAGCATCAGGTGACCGCGCGAGATCGCGCTGGCGACCCGCGCGGTCCGCACCTGCGACGCACCCGCGCCGCCGACGACGCTCGCACGCGCCGCGATGCGCGGTGTGGTGTCCCACATCAGCGCGGGCTCTGCAGCGGCGACGCGCACACCGGCGGCCTCCGCGACCAGGCCACCCTCGGGGGTCGTGGTCAGCGTGGCGTCGCCGCCGAGCCGGTAGCGCGCGTGGCGCACCGCGGGGTTCGCCGCGCCACGCGCGGTCTTGACCACCAGCGCGTGGGTGAACCCGGCCTCGGTCGCGGTCACGACCAGATCGACGTCGGGCAACACGTCGGCGTAGGTCGCGGTGGCGCCGGACAGGGTCGGCCTGGGCAGCGGCGCCGGCCACGACAGCGTCATGTTGTGGCCCTCGGCGGCGACCGTGACGAGCGGGCCTCCGCCGCCGTTCGAGAACTGTACGCTGGCGGCGGTCGCGGTCGGCACGAGCACATCGCCGACCTGCCGCAGCGTGAGATCGATCCGCCCCCACGTACCGTCGGGCTGCCGGGCGCGCCGCGGCACGGCCGAGGTCACGAGCGTCCGGCTGCCGGATGGATCGACGTAGAGCTCGGAGTACGCGCTGCGCGCGGACTCGATCTCGACCGACCGGCCGCAGGCGAGCGCCATCGTCCGCGCGTCGCGATCGTCGCCGGCGCTCGCGTCGCAGCGCGGCCTGGCACCGGGCGCGATGCCGCTGGGGCCGGGATCGCTCCCCGGCGCGGCGCTCGCCTCACCGGGGCCTTCATCGTCGGGACCACCGCATGCCGCGAGTACTGCTGCGATCGACACGATGCCGGCCACCACCACGCGTGGCCGGTGCATGCGCTGCCCAGTTACCGTCATATCCGTTGCCTTTCGTTGCTCCTGCGTCCAACCAGGAGAACCGCGGTGGTCCGGAAATGTCGCAACCGATCGACCACGGCCCGAACCACGGCCCGAAATGACGCTGCATTTCAGGCCGCCGCGCGCGTGATGACCATCGGCACGACGGCGATGCGATGTAACGAAAGCCGGCCGATCAGCCTCCACTGAGCATGAAGACGATCCACCTGCTCTCCATCGGCGCGTTCGCGGTCCTCGTGGCCACCGCTCATGCCGATCCGACGCCGGCAAAGGCGCAGATCGACCAGGGCAAGAAGCTCTACGTCAAGCACTGCGCGAAGTGCCACGGCGACGCCGGCCAGGGCGTCAAGAACGCGCCCCCGGTCGTCGGCAAGGACGCGTTCCCGCTCGATCCGCGCGCCAAGGCCAAGCGCGACGTCAAGTTCCACACTGCCGCGGATGTATTCGCGTGGGCGAGCAAGCACATGCCTGCGAAGGCGCCCGGCAGCCTCAAGCAGGACGAGTACCTCGCGATCTTCGCGTTCGACCTCGACGCCAACGGCGTCAAGCTCGACAAGCCGCTCGATGGCGAGGCCGCGGCGAAGATCGTGCTGCACCCCTAGCTCGAGATCGTCGCTCGCCAGGCGACGCGGTGCCGCCGAACGGCCAGTTCGTGACCGCGCTGCGCGTCCAGTAGCGGCGCAGCACCGAGGCAAGCGCGGTCGCCTCGACGAGAGTTTGTCGGCCGGGCGTGCTGTACGCCGGCCGGTTGTCGACGCCGGCTGCACCGGCTGCGGGGCTCGCGGTGAAGTGGTCTCGCACCGCGTCCGCCAGCGTAGGCATCCTGACCCGCCGGCACCATGACAGCGGATTACGCCGCGATGTGACAGTTGACATGCCGTGCAACGGCCCGCTATGACTGGGTAGATTCAGCCGCAAGGCAGGCTTCGTTGGTTGGCGTCGTCATAGGGAACTACCAGATCCTCAGCAGGCTCGGCGAGGGCGGCATGGGAGCGGTGTACCTCGGGCAACACACGCTGCTCGGGCGGCGCGCCGCGATCAAGGTGCTGTTGCCGGAGCTGAGCTCGCGGCCCGACATCGTCAACCGGTTCTTCAACGAGGCGCGCGCGGTGACGTCGATCAGCGACCCGGGGATCGTGCAGGTCTTCGACTTCGGGTACCACACCGACGGCAGCGCGTACATCGTCATGGAGTATCTCGAGGGCGAACCGCTCGACCGCCGGCTGACGCGACTCGGTCGGTTGTCGGTGTCCGAGACGCTCCGGCTGTGCCGTCAGCTCGCGGGCTCGCTCGCCGCGGCGCATAGCCAGCGGATCGTGCACCGCGATCTGAAGCCGGAGAACGTGTTCCTGGTGCGCGACGCCGAGGTCGCGGCGGGCGAGCGCTGCAAGATCCTCGACTTCGGGATCGCCAAGCTGTCCGACGATCACCCGCACAAGAGCAAGACACGCACCGGCGTGCTGATGGGCACGCCGGTGTACATGTCGCCGGAGCAGTGCCGCGGACTCGCCGACATCGATCACCGCTCGGACATCTACTCGCTCGGCTGCGTGGTGTTTCGCCTGCTCGCCGGCCGGCCGCCGTTCGATGGCGAGGGCCCGGGCGACGTCATGTCGGCGCACATCCGCGAGCCCGCGCCGCGGCCGTCGTCCTACGCGCCGGACGTCCCGCCGAGCGTCGACGCGCTGGTGCTGCGCTGCCTCGCCAAGGCGCCGGCCGAGCGGTTCCAGACGATGACCGAGCTCGCGGCGGCGGCCACGGCGCTGCACGAGATGTCGGTGAGTGGCGCGGGGGCCGCACCGGCGTATCACGCGCAGCCCACCGCGAATCCGCCGCTCCACGGAACACCGGTGCCACCACCGCCGTCCGGCACCAGTCCAGGCGCCAGGACGGGCCCGGGGCCAGTGGCGCCCACGACGCTCGGATCGAGCGCCGGCCAGTTCGCCGCGCCCGGATCCCGCGACCGCCGCGTCGGGTTGTGGATCGCCGGCGGGCTGGTGGTCGCCGCCGCGGTGATCGGCGTCATGCTCGTCAGCACGAGTGGGACGAGCGGCCCGGCCGGTCCACGCGCGGCATCGCCGGCACAACCCGGCGCGGTCACGACGCCCGCGGCTCCGTCGAGCACGGGCGGCGGCTCCGCAGCCGAGCCCGCGGTGCGAGCCCAGCCCGCACCGGCGGCCACCGCGGGCGAGACGCCGAGCGTGCCGAGCACGCCTGCGCCTGGAACCGCTCCGACGGCACCCGCACCCGCGGCAGCGCCGAGCCCGCCCGAGGCCGGCGCAGCGACCGGCAGCTCCGAGCCGCGGCCGGGAGGAGATGCGCCGGCCGCACAGACCACCCGGCCGGCCAGCGTACCGGGCAAGAAACCGGCGCACCGCAAGGCGGCCGCCGTCGAGGTCCCGCGCGAGCCCGCGCCGGAGCCTGCGAAGCCCCCGCCGGCGCTCAAGCCAGCCCCACCACCGGCACCGCCGGCGCCCAAGCCGGCCGCCCCCGCGGCCACGTGCGGCAAGGCCGCGTTCGCCGCGGTCTACAATGCGGCTGCGCCTTCCAAGGAAGCGGTTCGCGCCGCGATCCGCAACCTCAACGGCTGTCACTCGGCGGGCGCGATCAGCGATGCCGAGTACGAACAAACCCAGGCCGCCCTGGTGAGCAGGTTCTGATCATGCGCGCTGTCGCTCTGTGTCTGGGCCTCGTGCTCGTTGCCTGCGGCACGGCCGCCGTCGGTCGACCGTATGGCGGAACGCTGCCGCCGAACACGACGCTGGATCTGACCGGCCAGTTCCGGTTGTCACCGGACGGCGAGCTGCGGCTCGCGCTCGCCCGGCCGTGCACGCACGAACGGGCGGCGAGCGCCGCGCACACGACCAGCGCCGAGGCCGACGCGGCGTACTGCGATCGCGCGGTGCTGGATCAGATCCCGGTGGTCGCGCGCGCGCCCTGGGGCAAGGACATCCCCGGGACCTGGAGCGGGCCGGCGTACGTCGTGTTCCGCGTCGAGTGGGGCGCGACCGAGCTCGACCCGCTGGTCGAGAGCTCGACCGCGGTGCTGGGCCGGCCGTGGATGATCTCGGGGACGCAGTGGACGCCGACCACCGACCAGGTCGCGGCGATGCTGGCGCAGATCGGCAAGGCGACCAACGTCGAGACCGAGCTCGTGCGCGGCGGGCCGCCGCCGGCGCTCGAGGTCACCGGGTTCGAGGTCGAGGGCGGTGCGCTCCATCTCGGTGACCCGAACACGCTGACCGTGCGGATCGCCAATCGCGGACAGGGCACCGCGTACCGGGTGGGCATCACGACGCGGTCGAGCATCGACGCGCTGCAGGACCGGCGGCTGTCGTTCGGCTCGATCAAGCCGGGCACGGACAAGACCCGCACGCTGGAGCTGACGGTACCGGCGTCGGAGACCGAGCGCGACACCATGCTGGTGCTGGTGGTGTCCGAGGGCAACGGCGCCGCGCCGCGCAACGTGAGCCGCCGGATCCCGATCGCGCCATCCACCGCCGCGCCGGCGTTGGCGATGCGGTGCGCGATCGTCGGACGCGACGAGGCGCGCCCGGAGATCGACGCGGGCAAGAGCCTGATGCTGCGCTGCACCGTCGACAACACCGGCAAGGCCGTGGCCCAGCAGGTCACGATCGAGGCCTCGATCGCCGGGCGTGCGTCCGGGCGCGCGATGCCGACGGTGGTCCCGGCGACCGGTCACGCGGCGATCGACATCGCGATCGCGGTGCCCCGCGATCTTCCGATGGGCGCCCCGGTGGAGATCGAGCTCACGGCGCGCGACCCCGCATCGCCGCGGTCCGCGCGCGCCACGGTGGCCGGTGTGGTGCGCAAGCCCAGGCTGTGCGATCCGGGCCGGCTGACCCGAGACCAGTACCGCGCCAAGCTCACCGAGCTGCGCGCCGCGGTGGCAGCGGGCGATCTCACGCAGGCGCAGCTCGATCGCTACGACGCCGAGCTCGTGACCTGCTTGAAGTGACCTGACCTGGCCCGTCGCCTCCCGTGCCCCGCGGCCATCGCGCGCGGCGGGCGAATGAGGCAGGATAGTGCGAACTTGGCGCGCTGGCGACGCAGGGCGAAGCGGTTGGTGCTGGGCCTCCTGAGCCTGGCGGTGGTGGTCGTCGCGCTCGTGCTGCTGGCGCTGGCGAACCTCGACGTCCGGCCGATGAAGAGCTGGGTGCGCGGGGCGGCGAGGTCGCGGGGCATCGAGCTCGACTACGACGCCGGCAAGGTCACGATCTGGGGCGTGCGGTTCGCCGGGATCCGGATCGCGTCGCCGGACCCGGACGCAGCGCTGGCGCCGGACCTGATCGCGATCGGCGAGATCGAGGGCCGCTGGTCGCTGCGATCGAAGCGGGTCGACGACCTGGTGATCCGCGACGTCAAGCTGACGGTGGTCCGCGACGCGGACGGCACCACGTCGCTGGATCGCTGGCTGGCCCGGTTGCCGGCCTCGCCGCCGTCGACCACACCGTCGGACCCGCTGTCGGCGCTCGGCCGCTCCCTGGTGCCGGCCGGCGTCGAGGCACACGTGCGGGTCGAAGGCGTGACGATCACGGTGATCGATCGCGGCACCGGCAGCGGCGGCGGCAGCGGCGCGCAGCCGCAGCGGATCGCGTTGACCGGGCTCACGGCGAAGGCCGACGTCGCGAACGGCGGTGCCACCATCGGCCTGGGGCCCGGGACGCTGCGGCTCGCGCTGGAGCCGGCGCCGGGTGCGCGCGCGGTGGGCGAGGTGGTCGTCGATCTGCGCGCCGAGGCAAAGCTCGGCGGCGGCAGCGCCAGCGCGACGCTCGAGGCGGCGCTGCAGCGCCAGACGCTGGCGCCGGAGCTGCCGCAGATCAAGGAGGTGATCTCGCTGGCCGCCGCGATCGAGTTCGATCCGGAGCGCAAACAGACCAGGCTGCGCGTCGACCGGCTGCGGCTGCTCGACGGCGCCGCGACGCTGACCAGTCGTGCGCGGATCGAGGACGTCGAGACCGGCGGTGATCCGGGAGCGCGGCCGGTGGTGGAGCAGCTCGCGCTGCGGATCGACCTGGCGGCGATCGCGCGCGCCGTGCCGCCCGCGCTGGGCCCGGTCGAGGCCGAGGGCGAGCCGATCGTGGTGACGATCAAGGACGCCGCGGCCACGCCGTCGCCACAGGGCGCGCTGGCCGCCTCGGGGACGCTGGTGCGCGCGCGGTGGCGCGACGTCGCCATGCGCGGGGTGAAGCTCGGAGTCGACGCGGCACCGATCGCGCGCGACGGCGCGCGCGGCGAGCTGCGGCTCGCGCTGGACGAGCTCACCCTGCCCGACCTGACCGTCCGCGCGATCGACGCCACGATCGGCGGCGAGCATCCATCGGGCCAGGCGACCGGCGTGTGGCCCCTGCAGGTCACCGCGCGGGCCACCGTCGGCAGCGTCGAGACGCCGGCCCAGCGGGTGAAGGACGTCGCGGTGGCGGCGAAGGCCGCGCTGCGCAGCCCGAGCCAGCTCGACGCCGAGCTCACCGCCGACGTCGGCAGCGTCGACGCGCCGGCCGCGGCGCAGGTCCAGGGCGTGCACGTCGAGGTCGCGGCCAAGGGCGTCGCGATCGGCGCGCCGGCCCTGGCGTCGGCGGGCCGCGTCCACCTCCAGGGCACGATCGCCGCGGCGCGCGACGCCACCGGGATCCGCGCGCGCGGGGTCGCGTTCACGGCGGATGCCGGCCTGGCGCCGTCGGCGCCCGCGCGCGTGGCCGTGACGCTGGACGCCGGACAGCTGGTGGTCCCGCGACTCGGCGCCCAGCTGGGCCCGGCGTTCGCCGGCGGCCCGGCCCACGCCGAGATCGAGCTGCCGGCGATCGAGCTGGTGGTCGGGGATCCATCGGCCAGCCGCGGGTCGGCCAGGTTCGCCGCGCGCTACGGCGGCGCCACGGTGGACGGCACGGCGAGCGGAACCAAGGACAGCGTGGCGTACACGGTGAACGTCCGGGCGCCGCGGCTCGGGCCGTCGCGCGACGTCGCGATCGGCTCGAAGGGGACGGTCCGGCCGGCGGACATCCAGATCACGCACGACACGCAGCTCGCGGTCGGGCCGACCACCGCGGCGAGCGGCTCGCTGCGCGGCGCGCGCATCCACGTGGTGTCGAGCGGCACCGCGCGGCAGCACCAGGGCACGATCTCGGTCGCGGTCGACGCGCCGTCGAGCGGCGGACGCACGTTCCCGTCGGTGGCGCTCGACGCGACGGTCCGGGCCGACCTGGTGCGCGGCACCTTCGACGTGCAGCTGCGCGGCAAGCAGCCGGCGGCGGAGCTGCGCGCAGTCGCGGCGCTCGACCGCGCGCGCGCGATCCACTGGCAGGTCACCGGCAAGCTCGCCGGCCTGGCCGCCGCGGCGATGGTGCTGCCGCCCGGGCCGGACTGGTCGCGGCTCACGGTGGAGCTCGACGGCCGCGGCGTGGCCTCGGGCATCGTGGCGAGCGTCTCCGGTGGCGTGCCGGTGCTGGTGGCGGACCCGGCGACGGCGCTGCGCGGGCACCAGGCGCTGACCGTGACGGTGCGCGGCGCGCACTACGCCGACGAGGCGCTGACCCGCGCCGACGTCGACGCCGCGACACTCAAGGCCGACGTCGAGCTCGGCGCCACCCGCACCGCCGTGGTCACGCTCGACGTGCCGGAGCTGGCCGCGGTGAGCCGCGGGGTCAAGCTCGGCGCGAAGGCGCTGGCGGTGCGGCTCGACGCGACGCTCGGTGCGCACGGCGTCGCGCGCGGCATCGACGCCAGGCTCACGGTACGGGCGGCCTCGGCGGTGCAGTCGGCGGCGCCGTGGTACGCGGTGTCCCGACCGGTGCTCGAGGTCACCGCCGGCGGCGATCCCGACGCGACGCTCGCGCTCGCGATGCACCTCGCCAATCCGGGCGGCGGCACGGCGTTCGACGTCGCGGGCAACCTGGAGCGCGGCCAGACCTCGGCGGCGGCGGGCGTGGTCGCGCGCAACAGCCTCGCGCTCGAGGGCACGCTGGTCCAGGCGCTCGACCGGCTCGACGCGGTGCCCGACAAGCTCCGGGCGCGCGGCACGGTGCGCGTGCCGTTCCGCGTCGAGTCCGGCGACCTGTCGCTGTTCCGCACCACCGCGCGGATCGCGCTCGAGCAGGTGGCGATCGAGCTACCGGCGTCGAAGCTGCGCGCGACCGGCATCACCGGCCAGGTCCCGGTGGTGCAGGAGGTCGTGCTCGGCCCCGGCGGCGTCGAGCAGGTGGGCCGGGGCGAGCGCGGGCCGTTCTCGCAGCTGCGGTTCCCCGACTACCGGCCGTTCGCCGGCGACGCCGACTACCTCACCATCGCCGCCGTGACCCTCAACGGCATGGCGTTCGGGCCGGTGGCCGGCAACGCGCGCATCGATCACGACGTCGTCGCGGTCGATCAGCTCGAGATGGCGGCGCTCGGCGGCAAGATCGCCGGGCAGGTGATCGCCGAGCTGCGCGGCGCGGACACCCAGCTGGTGTTCCGCGGCAAGCTGACCGGGCTGCGCGCACCCGCGCCGGGCACCGGCGGCCAGGGCTCGCGCGATCCGTTCGACGCCAACATCGCGCTCGCGCTCACGCCGTACCGCTACGGCCTCGAGGGCCGCGCCGAGATCGTACGGATCGGCCGCGATCACCTGCGCGCGCTGCTCGACGTCTGGGACCCGTACCACGCCGACGTCGCGGCCAACCGCGTGCGCCTGGCGCTGCTCGCCGGCTACCCCAGGCAGGTCCGCCTCGGGTTCGCGAGCGGGTTCGCCTCGCTCGGGATCGAGCTCGGCGGCCTCGCCGGTGTGGTGCGGATCGACGAGCTGCGCGGCCTGCCCATCGGCCCGGCGCTCGCTCACTACCTCGCGCCGATCCTGGAGCCCTGACATGCGACCTGACCGCGAGCGTGCCCATGTCGTCATCGTCGTCTGCTGCGCCGCGCTCGCGCTGGGTGCATGCGTCAGCGCGCCGGCCGTGGTGATCGTCGATCGCAAGACAGCGGTCGAGCAGCAGGCCTCGGGGTCGTTCCGCGGCCTCGAGGAGGATCTCGAGCAGGCGGGGCTCGCTCCCCGGCCGGCGCCGGTGACCGCGGCCCAGCTCGGCGCCGCCGGCGTGCGCCGCGACGGCCTCGAGGCGAGCGACCAGGACGACGACGGCAACGACGCCGTGCGCAGCGACGCGCTGCTGATCAAGCGCTGCGTCGGCGAGGCGCTCGACGGCACGCTGGTCTTGACGATCGATCCGTGCACCGGCGCGATCGACGTGCCGCAGGTCGGCCGGCTGATCGAGCGAGTCAACCGCGAGCGCCGCCAGCTGTGGCGCTGGATCGCCGGGCAGTCGGCGGGCAAGACCGAGGACGAGGTCCGCGCAGCGTGGCGCGAGACCCACCTGGCGGGGCTGGTCTGCGGCGGTCAGCTCCAGGTCGCCGGCGGCGGCTGGGAGATCAAGCGGTGCTGACCGCCTGGCTCGCCGCCGCGGTGGCGGTGCCGGTCGGGCTCGCGAGCCCCGATCGGCTGACCGCGGGCACCGGGCATCAGTACCTCGGCGCCGAGGCGCCCGGCGGCCGCGAGCTGTACTTCGCGTCGGACCAGCAATCGACCACGCAGATCTTCGTGCAGGATCTCCGCTCCGGCGCGCCGCAGCTCGCGTTCGACGAGCTCGCCGACGTGACCTGGCCGCGGCCGAGCCCCGACGGCAAGCTGCTGCTCTACATCTCGTATCGCGAGGACGCCGCGGGCGATGTCTGCGTGCGCTCGATCGACGGCTCGCCCGGCGCGCGCAGGTTCGGACCGCGGCGCTGCCTGACCGGTGCGGACTCGGCAGAGCTCCAGGCGGTGTGGTTTCCCGACGGCAAGAGCCTCGCGGTGGTGACCCGCGCCGGCCTGCACGGCGACTTCGAGCTGCGGCGGATCGCGCTCGACGGCACGCGCGGCGAGCGGCTGGCGGCCGGCAACGCGGCGAGCCCGGCGATCTCGCCGGATGGCCGCTGGCTGGTGACCGTGCCGATCGAGCGCGGCTCGCGCGACATCGGCCCGAGCTTCCTCAGCCGGACCGCGGGCGCGCTCGCGGTGGCGCCGCTGCCCGGCTCCGGCGCACCGGCGGTGCTCGCGTTCGACCTGCCCGGCACCAGCGCGATGCCGGCGTTCTCGCTCGACGGCGCGTGGCTGTACTTCACCCAGTTCCTCAACGACACCAACCTCGACGGCGCGATCGACGGCAACGACCACGGCGTGCTGTTTCGCGCGGCGTTTCACGATGGTCGGGTCGGCCCGCCCGAGCAGCTGAGCTCGGCGCGGTGGAGCTGCCAGTACCCGGCGCCGGCCGCGGCGCGGCTGATCGAGACCTGCCTGGTCGACGGCGCGCTCGACGTGTTCGCGCTGCCGCTGGCCGGCGCCGTGCCGTCGGCGGGGCCGCCGGCGGCGACGATCGATGACGAGCTCGGCGCCAGCCGCGACCGCTGGGAGCGCCTGCTCCTGCTCGCGCACCGCGGCGCCACGCCGGCCGTGCTGCGCGAGATGATCCGGCTCCACCTCGCGCTCGGCGAGTACGAGTCGGCGCGGTTCTACGCCGCGCGGCTCGAGCGCAGCGATCCGGCGGCGGGCGCGGCGCTGCGCGAGCTGGCCGAGCAGCGCCGCGGCGAGCGCGCCCTGGGCCGCGGCGCGCTGTCGGCGCCGTTCGTGGCGGCGTCGCGCGCCCGGCTGACCCGGCTGGCCGCGATCGCGCACCCGCTGTCGGCGATCGTGCAGAGCGAGGTGCTCGACGTGCTCGGCGAGGAGACCGCCGCCCGGCGCGCGCTCGACAAGCTCGACGTCGGCGATCCGCTGGTCGCCGCGCTGTACGCCGAGCGCCTGCTCGCGCTGTACCGCGACGATCCGCGCTACTTCGATCTCTACCAGCCGCTCGCCGAGGCCGAGCTCGAGCACGCCGAGGCGTTCGTCCGCGAGCTCGTGCGCGGCGCCGGCGGGCCCGCGCGCGCGGCCCGGATCGACGCCTGGCTCCGCCGCGTCGACAAGTACAGCGACCTGGCGCTGCTGCTCGAGCTCGAGCGCGCGCTGGCCGATCTCACGCCCGCGACCCAGGAGGAGGTCCGCGCCCGGATCTTCGTCATCTACCGCAAGAACAAGGAGCTGGAGCGGCGGCGCGCGCTGGTCGCGGCGACGGTGCGCCGGTCGCTCGCGCTCGACGCCGACGAGCTGCTCTACCAGTTCGCCGACAGCTGGGTGAGCTACGTGCCGCGCGAGCGCGCCGAGCGCCGCCACGCCGAGCGGCTGTATCGCGACGCGGTGCTCGAGCGCGCGTACGCCGAGTCGGCGCGCGCCGCGATCGGCGACGCCCGCGGCCACTTCTACGGCGTGACGTTGCAGACCGACGCGCTCGAGGCCCACGCCGGGTTCATCGAGATGCGGATCGCCGAGGGCAAGGATCCCGCCCGGGACTACCCCGGCAAGTTCTCGCCGCTGGTCAACGGCTACGTGCGCGCGTACCTCGCGGCGCGCCGGCTCCCCGAGCTGCGCGATCCGGCGGCGCACGCGGCCGCGGCCCGGACCGCGCTGACCGAGCTCGCCGCGGTCGCCCAGGTCGCGCCCCAGCGCGCCGAGGTCCACCAGCTGTGGGGCTTCGTGGCCCACCAGCAGTTCCTGCGCACCGGTGACCGGCTCGCCGCGGTCGAGGCCAACGCGCACGATCTGGTCGCGCTCGCGCTCGCCCGCGACAACCCGCGCGCCCGCGCCGCGATCCTCGACGGGGTCGGCCGGATCCAGGCGGCGGTCGGCAACTACGGCCTCGCGCGCGGCTGGCTCGAGGCGCGCGCCAAGCTGCCGTTCGCGTCGCCGGCCGCGCAGCTCTCGCACTGCCTGGCGCTGGCCCGCGCGCGGTTTCACACCGGCGACGAGGTCGGCGCGGCGACCCAGGCCGATCGCTGCGTCGAGCAGGCCGCGGGCAAGCTGGCGCGGTTTCGCCCGGTCGCGCTCGATCGCAGCGGGCTCTACCACCTCGCGGCCGGGCAGCCCGAGGCGGCGGCCGGGCGCTACGCCGAGCTGTGGCCGCTGGTCGCCGCGGCCGGCAGCACCGGCGAGGCCGCGCGCAACCGGCTGACCACGCGGATCGGCCAGGCCAGCGCCGCGCTCGCGCTCGGCCACGCCCGCGAGGCGCTCGATCACCTCGCCGCCGCCGACGCGCAGCTCGCCTCGGCACCGCCGGCGCCGCGCGACGGCGCCTACGGCCGCGAGCGCCCCGCCGAGCCGCTGCCGGCCGACAGCTACCAGCTGCTCGTGCTCGGGCTGCGGGCCCAGGCCGCGTTCGCCGCCGGAGACCTCGCCGCCGCGACCTCCGCGCTCACCGCGCGGCGCGACGCCATCGCCCGCCGGTTCGCCGCCGGCAAGCTGGACGAGGACCTGCTCGAGCTCGCGCTGTGTGAGGCCCAGCTCGCGCGGTTCGCGCGCAAGCGAGGCGCGCCGGCGGCCACCGCGCTCGATCACCTCGTCGCCGCGCGCCGCCACTTCGTCGCCTGGTCGGCCAGCACCGGCACGCCGCTCGAGGACACCGGCCTGGGCATCCTGGCCGGGTTCGCCGAGCTCCACCTGTTCGCCGGCGTGCCACAATCCCGGCTCGGCTTCGATCTTCGCGCCGAGCTGTCGGCCAGCTATACCCAGCTGAGCGCGGTCCGCAATCCCGCCTGGGAGCCGATCCGGGCTCGCCTGGCCACGTACCTGACGATGTTGAAACTGAGGAGCACACCCTGATGAAGGTGACCAAGGTGATCAAGCGATCGATCTCGCCCTCGCCCTCGACGACGCCGCGCACCCGCGCGGTCGCATCCTGCCTCGCGCTCGGGTTCGCGATGGCCGCCGCGGGCTGCCCCGCGTCGACGGACATGACCCCCGACGGCGGCGGCGGCCCGGTACAGGCAACGTTCACCAGCCTCTACGGCGACTACCTCGGCAACTGCAAGCAGTGCCACGCGCCGGGCGCGCCGGGCCGCACCAGCGACATCGAGCAGAGCCTCAACTTCACCAGTCGAGCCACCGCGCTGTCGACGGTGAAGGGCATGGCGAGCGGCCTGATGGGCAACCACCTCAGCTGCAACGGCGTCCCGTTCCTCGCCGCGGCGCCAGGCAGCTCGCTGCTGGTCGCGGTGCTCGATCAGCCGACCCGCCAGGCGTTCGACCTGACGGGCCACGCGGGCTGCGATGTCGACGCGATCAGCGACGAGACCGTCAAGGTCGGCAGCCAGCCGTCGGCCGAATTCGTCACCGCGCTGAAGACCTGGATCACGAACGGCGCGACCGACAACTGACCGCGCCCCGTCGGCGACGGGCCGCAGCCCATCGCGCCGCACCAGTACAGGATGCCCGGAACAGCGATGCAGTCTGTTCCTGTCCATCAATCATCGAGATTGATCATTTCGGCTAGATCTCGCCCAGCTCGCGCTCGATCTGCTCGATGCTGGGCAGGCTGGTCTCGAGCTCCTTCGGCAACGCCTCGACCAGCTGGTATTCGCGACGCCGATCGGCTTGTTTATGTCGCGGAGTGCGTACTCGGCAACGACGCGGTTCTTGCTCTTGCAGAGCAGCAAGCCGATGGTCGGGCCGTCCTCGGGTGCCTTCATCTGTTCGTCCACGGCAGTCAGGTAGAAGCTGAGCTTGCCGGTATGCTCGGGCCTGAACTCGCCCGCCTTGAGCTCGATGACGACGTAGGCATGGAGCTTCAGGTGATAGAACAGGAGGTCGATGTAGAAGTCTTCTTCGCCGACCTCGACGTGAACCTGACGACCCACGAACGCGAAGCCGGCGCCGAGCTCCAGCAGGAACCGCGTCATGTGCTCGACCAGCGCCGCTTCGATCTCCCGCTCGTTCGCATCGGCTGCCATGCTCAAGAAATCGAGCCGGTAAGGATCCTTGAGGCTCTCGCGCGCGAGGTCCGATTGCGGCCTGGGCAGATTCTGGTCGAAGTTGGTCAGCGCCTTGCCTTCACGCTCCAGCGAGCGTTGCTCGATGTGCAACCCGAGCGCGTTGCGAGACCAGCCACGGTCGATCGCGCGCTGGGCATAGGCGAGGCGCAGCTCGGCCGTCTTGAGCTTGGTGAGCAGCACCAGGTTGTGCCCCCAGGGCAATTGTCCAACAGCTTGTTGGACAATTGCCGGCCCTGGCCACGCTTCCGCAAATGCGCGCATATACAGGAGATTTGTCCGCGAGAACCCCTTCATGTCCGGGAACGCCGCCCGCAGATCATGCGAGACCTGATCGACGATCCCCGCTCCCCAGCCCGCCTGCGTCTGCCGGGTGAGGATGTCGCGGCCGAGCTCCCAGTACAGCAGCAGGAGCTCGCGGTTGACCGCGAGGGCAGCCCGCTGCTGCGCTGCATGGATCCGCGCCTTCAGGTCCGTGAGCCACTCGGTATAGCCGGCCGGCCGCAGCTTCAGGCCCGTCACGGAACGATTGCTCGCCTTGCTCACTGCGTCCCTCCAGCGCGGCCGGTTCCTTCGAGATCTCGACGACGGCTGTGTGGACTACCCGAGGTGACCATGCCCTCGCAAGTTTCTTGCACGCACACGCGCCCCGTGGCGGTCAGCCTGCGACGTCGTGCAGCTCGCGCTGTTCGTCGACGGTGTGGTACCGGCCCCGGACGTCCTTGGCGAGCCTCGCCAGCGCGACCACCGGATCGTGGGTGAAGAACAACCGGCCGCCGCGCTGCACCAGATCGCCGAGCAGCGCGGCCTTCTCGTCGATCAAGAGCTCGGGGAAGCGGTCGTAGCCGGCCGTGATCGGCAGGTGGACCCAGGCCGTGCCGGGGATCATGTCCGA
>Ga0307515_10004108_pt1 | contig 30305 bp, 5 predicted proteins | sample 17_EM_MG_FD_194513 | JGI IMG/M metagenome (GOLD analysis project Ga0307515, IMG submission 194513) | Populus trichocarpa ectomycorrhiza microbial communities from riparian zone in the Pacific Northwest, United States - 17_EM | ecosystem: Host-associated > Plants > Roots > Unclassified | place... | reverse complement strand
TAGGTAAGTAGATGATTTAGAGCCTCTGCGAGAGGCTTCCCCCTTAACGCCCAAAGTAGATAGCTCTATATTTTATATAGTTATAATATAAATATATTTAAAAGTATATTATAGAAATCTATGGAAATATGTGATAATTTGGTTATTATATAATATAATTATTATTTATATAGTTACAATTTATACAGTTCTTACAATTCGTACAGTTTTTACAATTTGTATAGTTTGCGCGCTATTTATTTATAGGGTAGCGTTTTGCTGCAATTTATTTATAGGGGTAGCATTTTGCCGCAATTTGCTATTAGGTGCTGCGATTTTGTTATAAAACGTGCGTTTTGCGCAAATTGCTATCGACTATATCCACCTGCCGCAAACCGCAACAACGAGCCCTAAAAAAAATTTCCTGATGTAGACTCTTTCTAGTTTATTATCCTCTTAAGTTACTACTAGCTTAGGGTAATTATATCTAATTAATCTATCCTTATCTTTGCGTAGTATTACTCCTAATAGTTTCTTGTTATTCTATAGTTTAGCCTTTTTACTAAGTATATCTGCTCTTATATTTTTAGTTCCTTTAGTATACTAAATTTTAAAATGGTATTCTGTAAGCATCTCTACCTATCTAACCTATCTATAATTAAGTTCTTTTGTTATTAGGAACCCCGTTAGGTTCTTATAATCTATTTTAACTATAAATAGTTTCTCTACGCCTTATAAGAATACTCTCTATTCCTTAAGTGCTATAACTATACCTAATAACTCCTTATTATAGACGTTATAGTTTAACTCTAGTAGTGTTATCTTCCGACTATAGTATACTATTGGGTGCTATGCGTTTCCGTACTTCTATAGCAAATATACTCCTAGTATATAGTTTAATGCATTTATTTCCACAACCGTGTCTAGTCCTAGTTGGTAAATTTTAAGGATTAGTTCCTAGGTAAACAATTCCTTAAGTTTCTTAAATAACTTTCTTTATTTATCTCCTTATATCTATAGTTCCTCCTTTTTTATAAGCCTGGTGAATAGTTTAATATTCTTTAACTACTATATTATAAACCTCTTATAGTAGTTGCAAAACCCTAAGAATAACCTTAACTATGTTATATTCTCTAGTTCTTACCAACTTATTATAGCTTTAATTTTCTTTAGGTCTATACTAATATAACCTAGTTTAATAATAAATTCTATAAAATCGGTCTTCCTTATAAAGAACTCGCACTTTTTAATTACTACTAGCATATGTTCTTCTTATAATCTCTTTAAAACCTATTTAACGTATTCCCTATATTCTTCCTTAGTTATTAAGTAAATAATAATATTGTTAAGGTATGCTATAATAAACTTATTAAGGTGTTCTCTTAATACGCTATTAATTTATTTCTAAAATATTACTAATGCATTTATTAATCTAAACTGCATTACTAATAGTTTATATAGTCCTTCTCTTAACCTAAAGGCTGCCTTCTATTTATCGCCTTCCTTAATTCTAATCTAATAGTACGCCTATTTTAGATCTATCTTTATAAAGATTTACGCGTTACTTATCCAATCCTAGATTTTACTAATTAAGGGTAAAGAATACCTATCCTTTTAAGTAATGCTATTTAATTATCTATAGTTAATGCATAACCTAAGTTTTCCGTTCTTTTTTAGTATAAATAATACTAGATAACCTGCTGATAACTATAATAGCCTAATATATCCCTTTCATAAATTCTCTTAAATAAACTCTTTAAGTGCTCTTAACTCCTCTTAAGTAAGCTTATAAATTAGAAAGAACCTTAAACTTATTCCTAGTTCTAACTCTATCTTATAGTCCTATACTATATAATCTACTAGCTTTTTACTTTCTAGACTCTATAGTTTCTTACTATATTATAGTATTTCTTTAGTATATAACTTAAGCTTCGCTTAGTCTCTTTATATATTGCTCCAACTTAGTACCATACTAACTTAATCTGTTATTATATCTTACGTCATTAAGTATCTTTAATATTAACCTGTCCCGTAATCTAATTAATCCTTAGGTTATATTTCTATAACTAAGGTATCCCTAATATTGCCTTATCCTATCCTAATAGTAGGATATTAAAAGATATCTTAATCCGTTTTCCTTTAATAGTTATCTAAATAGGTCCTGTTTTAAGATTAATAATCCCTCCTCTATAGGCTATTAGATCTCCTAAAATCATAACTAATAAGTAAGGCTGCTTTTTCTACCTGTAAGGTAATCCTATTTTTTTTAACTGCTACTAATAAAATATAGTTCCGCGTTGCTCCACTATCTATTAGTACTTTAAACTACTAATCTTACTAATTAACTTATAAATTTAGGTGTTGTCCTTAAATTCCTTTAAGGGTTTAAGGCTCTATTACTAGCTCCCTTTAGTTTTATAGGCCTCTACTTTTCCTAACTATTAGCTACTTAATCCTTATATACTTAGCTACTTAATCCTTATATACTTAGCTCGTTCTTTAGCTAATACCTAGTTCGCTTTTTGTCCTTAATATACTATAGATATATACTCTCTAGGCATTCCCACTACTATTATCCGTCTAAGTATTCTTCTATAAGGAATCTTTTTAGTTAAAGTATTAAGTCTCCTAACTCCTAAACTTCTATTAGATGCCATCTATATATATACTTAGTATTCCTATACTATTGCTTATTTAGCGCCCAATATATCCTTATAGGGTATTTTTAATTCTTTTTCTTTAGATTTTTATGCATTTTATATATATCGTCTATATATACAATCTATAATAGCGTATAGTGTACTAGGTGCTTTGGGTTAACTCTTAACTTATCTTTATCTTTAAGTTTAAACCTTTACCGTATTAATCTAAACATTATAACTTTATTCGCAGGTACTAAGATATATCTCTTACTTCTCTAGTCCTCTAATTATTCCTTTAAATCCTTTAATATTATAATTAAGGCTCCTTTAATATAAGTTATGGCCTTCTCTATAATTAGGTAGTCCTAGATAACTTATTTATCCAACTATATATAAAAATCTTCCTACTTATTATTATGTCGTTGCCTATACCACTTTTAGTATAGCTATTAAAGTATATACAGCTTATCCGTAAGAAAGTATCTTCTTATTACTACGTTATAATAGCCTTTTATATATCGTTCTTCGAACCTAATAGGGATCCCTAAATCCTCTTTATTTTTTAGTTTAGTAAGCTACTTAGCTCTTAGTATGCCTGCCCTAGGCCTATTAGTAATTTTCCGTATAGGTGCTCTGTCCCTTATATATCCTAATATACTAGATCTCTTATCTAGTTTCTGTTCTTGCTATATAATAATTCTCTACCTAAATTCCGCTATAGTTTCTTTTGGTTTTTATCTTATAAGTAGATCTTTAAAGTCTTCTTACTTCTTAATCTTAGTTTACTTAATAGTCCTTATTCGTGTCTAGAAGTCTTAGTCCTATAGGATTCTTAATTCTAAGCTTGCCTCTATCCTAGGCTTAGCTCCTACCTTAGTCTAACTAGCTTATTTAGTGTTTTTATTTCGTCTTAAGAGTTTTAAACCTCACTTATCTCGTCTTAAGAGTTTTATATCTTTAGGAAACTATATCCTAAGCTTATTTATATATCACTAAACTAAGCCATTACTCTGCTCTATCGGTTATCGTCTATTATAGGTCCTTAAGCTTACCTTATTTTGTCTTAAGAATCTTAGTTATCTTATATCTCATCTTAAGAATCTAGAGCCTTTGGCCTTTTGCCTTTATTAAGTGCCAAAATAGTTCGCTATCCTACTTCTTTTGTGTCTTACGAAGCGATAAACATCGTATTTAGTGGGGTCTTAATCCCTACTAATGTTCCCTATTCTATAGTGGAATTATCCTCTACCTCTTATATAATATCTCTAAGGTCTATATACTCCTAGTAAGCTGCCTTTATTACCTTATTATCACTAAATGTTTTACCTACGTTAAATTTATTGTCCTTAATGTCCGATCTGCGAACTAGTTTATTAGTTCCTCTAAACTCTAATAATTTTAGCTCTTATGGCCAATAGCTTACGCTATACTTAACGTTTTTATAAATTTGGTATGTGTTATTATAATAAAACGCAAAACTTTAGATTAAACACTCTTTTGTTCCTTATAGTATACTATTATCCCTCTATACATATATATCTTCTACTAGTCTTATTCCTTTTACTACGTAGTAATACTAACTATTCTTATAGTCTTTAACATAATAACCCTATTTTCCGTAATTTATATAAGCTCGCTTTTTAAACCATTTTTCTTGCTATAGAGTCCGCCTAAATGTCTTCTATTAATAAGATCCCTGGTTTAGCCTCTACTCTTTAAACCTTTAATTACTTAATCCTTGTCCTTTAGGTTTCCATAATTTCTTATTTTATTTTTTAGATTCTTTAGTACCACTTAGGTCTATTAGCTCTGCGCTATACTATAGTTTTTAACTTTAACTTTGTCGCTACGTGCCCTACGCCTTATATAACTGTAGAACTCTATCCTAACCCTTCTTAGCCTACTCTCTTTAGTAGATCCTGTTATTAATTTTAATTACTTAATTAATTAAATGCCTAAGAGTATCCGCATCTTCTATTAGGATAATTACGTCCTAGACTTTCGCCTTAAGTCCTTACTTATACTATACTATAAGCGCCTTATTATTTTATTTAACCTATATTGCTAATATTTAAAACTATATTGTATACTCGATTGCTAAAGTCCTTTATACTAGGTTTTAAAGTTTTCTTTCTACCGTAGTAGTTGCCTCCAGGTCTCTAAATATTTGCGTTAATTATTCCACGAACCCGTTCTAACTTAAGAATATATATTATACCTCCTAGTTAGTAGTTATTATGCTGTATTCCTATACCTCTATAAGGTAAGGCTTAAACTACTTAAGTGCCCTTCCTGTTAAGAATAATCCTATGTAAGCGACTTAATCTATAGGCGTTCCTAATTTAACTCCTTATATAACCTTAAAGTGCATTTACATAAGGAATCCCTTAAGCTTTAACTTCTCCCCTAAGAATTGCTTAATTAAGGGTAACTTAACCTTAGCTGCTCCGATTCTATTAATCCTTTCTTTAAGTATCCTATTATTATCTATTAATCGATTAACCATTTCCTATAGCTGTCCAATAGTAACTAATTGCGAGTTAGTATCTGCTATACTGGTGTTATTACTTAATCCTAAGGTAGTCGCCGCTGTAGACGCCGTTATAGCTACTACTTTTAGTAGTATGTTATTTAACTTCTTTTACTATAACCTTAGTAGTGAATATATAATAAAGCCTTATAGGAAATACTATGGTGGACTTGTTAATAGGCTGGGTATATAGGTATAGAATAGTTAATAATGTAAATATAACTAGTGGAGTAGTTACCTAATAGATTAACTCTAATTATATTCTAAGATTTACTATAAAGAGGAGAACTATTTAGGTAGGGACTATGGTCCTTTAAATACACAACCGTACTCCTAAGAAATCCTCTTTATACGTAATGTACATGTTATACATATTATACATACATTCCCCTTATACACTGCGTATACTACGTACAACATTATATAACCTTAGTTACTATTTTTCGTTATATAGTTCTACTAGATCTATCCTAGACCGTACCTATATTAACTAACTAGCTTCTTCTAACTCCTCTCCTAGTAGTTATAATATTGTACTTAAAGCGTCCGTAACAATACCTTATTTATTTTAGCTATATCTTAAATAATAAAGAACCACTATATCTAATTAGAAGGCTAGTTAAGGATAAGGTTGACTTTTAATTTATTTATAGTTGTTATTTTTAGGATTTTAATAAGTTAGGCAGGGTCCAATTGGCGTCTTGGCGAAACCCTTATTTTAACGTTTTTTAATTCATCAATTCGTTTGTCGGTTAGGTATGTACGGTCATTAACTAGGGTTAATTATCCGTTTGTTTAGTAGGTGAAGAAGCTTAAGACACTGCAAAGGTAGTAGAAGTAGTGACTTCTTAAATAAGGTAGTAGATTGATTAGTTAGTAGGTAGTGCGATTTGGGCTTATAACTATAAGCTTTATAATATAAAGAATTAAATAAACGACTTAATTGTAAATGTAGCTCTAAAGCCTCTATATATACACAAAGAAGGTGGAGGTAATAAGACATAATGGGGTAATAGGTAACTAAAATGGGAACAGTGATCTACAAGTAATATTGATCTGCAATCAATATATAGGGTGGCGTTAACGCTGTCTTAAAGCCTTCCAAGCAGTGATCTTGTGTCTCAGCACAGTGTTGGTAGTCGGTTACACTTATTAATAGGTTTTTAAAGTACGTTTAATACCTTTTTATTAATAAGACGTTTAATATATAAGCGCTCACCAACCTAATTAAAGAGAAATACTTTCTTAAAATAGATTAGCCATACTCTATTATTATTAATAGGGGCAGCGTCTTTATAAGCTAGTACTAGTTGGACCTATACTTCTATTTAAAGATAGACTATTATTATAGTATAGCTTTTTATTTATAAATAGAATGGTAAATAAAACGCCAGAACTAGGAACTAAAGCCCCACTTACAAATATATTTAAACTACTAGTAAGATAACTAGTATAAGCTACTTTTGTATATAGAGTAGGCTTATAATTTAAAGTAACACGTATTATATAAGTATGCACTAATCCAGATTACCTATAGCGTTTAACTATTTAGGTTTAATAGTATACCCAATAATTATTAGCTAAGGCCGTATAATTAAGTATAGGATCCTACTAGGAAGTTTAAGGACATCTACTAAAGAGTATAAAGATATCTCTAGGAATAAGAGAAGTAATAAAAGTATATAAAGTAAAGCCTATAAGATGCCTAAGAGTAGTAAAGACTTTAATATAATCGTAAGCATTAAGATAAGCATTTTAGAGTAGGTAATAAGGTTCTATTACGTTTAACAAATATTAAAACCAATTAACTATTAAAGAAGCTTAATATAAGATACCTAGGTCTCTTCTAAGTTAAGGAATAAATTAGTAAGCTATTTTACTATCTCTAGCTACTCCCATCTATAGCCTATATATATTTAGTGTTTTATATAAACCTACTAGAGCTATAGTATAGACTACTACTGGAAAAGAACTTCTGTCTAGGCCTAATTAAATACCCTAAGGTAGTAGGCGAGCGGTATAAGGTTAAAGCTATACTATACTATAAGTTTATTAAGAACAAGCTTTAATATAAAGCTAAATAGCTAGGCTAGCCTATTAAGGACTCTCTATAGAAACTAGAAGGTTACCTTAATTATTATAAAGATATTCTAAAAGAATATTAGGACTAAGGTCTATAATCTATAAATTATAGAAAGCGCTCTAATACTATAGTATTATCGCGACCTATAAAGAAAGCTTATAGTAGGCCGTAAAAGGCCCAAAAGAGTAAATAGGTGATTTTAGATATAAAACAAATAGGCTTTAGAAACCATAAGGATAGGGCTACAGCCTAAGGCAGGATAGGTCCTTAGCCTTTTTGTATATATAGTATAGAATTAATAGGGCATTTTACTAGAATTGCATTTCTATTAATTAATCTATACTAGGAGTATTATTCTTAGGGCTTTTAAACCCTTTTTAAAAGCCATCTAAGGCCTTCCTAAGCACCTAATTAAGGTCTTTAATTGCTACTATATATAAGAATAAATCCTAAATGCCTAATCTAAAAAACTATTATGCCTTACCCTTAGGAGCAGGGTTAGTATCCATTGGCCCTCTAAGGGATAGCTAATAAGAATAAATCTAGACCCCTTAGTAGGGGTATAAGTAGGTATAAAAATAGGGGTAGGACGATAAGGTGTAGTAAAAGTAGAGATTCTTAAACGCTTAATACTAATATTAGGTTTAAACTAATACTAATAAAGCTCTTACGGCGTCAGCTTATATTTAATAAAGATACGCTTAAGCCTAAAATAAATAGAGACGTTAGCTAGCTAATATAGTCTAGAACCACTAAGGCCTTGCTATAGTAACTATTAGTTACCTATTTACTAGATACCTAAAGGGTAACCTACCTAATAACGCATTATATTATGCTTTTTTAAAACTTAACGCGTATACGCGAACTCCTTCCTATAGTAGACGGCAACCTTCTTCTTATTACCCCTATTCCTTACCCTATCCTTAATATACTAACCTTACTCTTATATTAAGCGTTGCTAGCTAGCTTATTAAGAGCTATAATATAATCTTAAATTTAACCTAGACGTTTAATATTAGAGCTTAAATAGAAGAGAGCCTAGGCGATATAGTAGTTAAGGATATTAAAGGATCGTCGCCACTTAGGCCTAAGCTATTAAAGCTTAAAGTTAGCAATGGAAATCTATTAAGGATAGAAAAGCTTACCTTAATATAACTATCGCTCTTAGTATGCATACATTAATTATAAGGACTAAAGGTATTAGATCTGATGCAGTATATCTTATTATAAGCCTCTAAAATCCTATTATTAGATTTCTAGTCTCTTAAAGATGTATAAGCAAAATTATTTAGGTAGGGCTAGTATTAGTTATAGGTTAGTAGAGGTTGGGGTTTTATATATAAAGGTAGGGCTAGGATATACTATAGAATTTGCTTAGAAGAGCAGTTAGTAGGAGATTAAAGAGATATATTAAATTAATAATAAAAAAAAGAAATCTTAATAATATATTAAAGATACGTCTAGATTAGACGAAGGTTAATAATAGGAAGAGAGGTATTAAGGAAAAGGATTAAGCTTAATAAGCAAGGTATCTTTACACTTTACCTTCTAATACCCTTTTAGTAAATAGCCGTAACCTTACTGATATAACTCCGTTATAATAGCGCTATTTAGCTATTACTTCCTTATAAAAACTGACGATGTAGCTGGGGAAAGGCAATTAAGACGTTAACCCAAAACGTATATAGGTTAAATTACATCTAAACAATACTATAGTATTAAAGAATAACGTTATAGACGTTTCTAATAATTGTATAATAGCTATAGGTGCTATTATAAAGTGTCCCTTCTATTTACCTAGTAGTAGAACTACGCTAAATATACAGCACAGGACTACTAGATTTAAAAGTATATATACTAAATCTTAGGAAATAAGTCTTTTTAATTAACTAATTAATACCTTAACTATATTTAATAACCTAAAGGAAAATATAAGAAAGATGTGTTAGTAATATTAAAAATTATAAAAAACAATTATAGATTATAGATTATAGATTATATTTTAATAGTTAAAGACAACGGCAAGCCAAGGCTCTATACGTCAAATCCTATACTAAAAGTTTCTATAGAACTATACTAGACCACTAAATTACCTATAATACTCGTAATTAATTATAGACTAGCATAAAGGCTTAAAAGTAAAGTTGTATAAAAATCCCTATATTAGCTCAAGTAGTTACTAATATACTTTTAGTAAGCTTTTAATAGGTCTCCTAGCAATCCTTATATCTTTTCTCTAGTTATATTTTTTCCTTATTAAGGTTTTTTAGGAGTTTAAAGTAGGGGTTAGATAGATAGATAATATATAGTAGTATACTAATATCTCTCTAATATCTCTTTAAACCCCTTCTAAAATAAGCCCTTATAATCTCCCTACCGTAAAGTAATAGCGATTAGGGGCTAACTGTAAGAAGGGGGGCAATATAAGGGATATTATTGCGGATACCTTAAATTGCCCTTAGAATAACCCCTAGACGCCCTTTAAATAGTTGTCGGTTACATACTAGAGGTACGTGCCCGTAGTATATAGTCTCTATAATTATAAAGACCTTAACTCCTTAAGGATTCGTCTCTCTTACCAATCTATCCTATTCTAATCGTGTCCTTATAGCCCCCTGTTTACAAAGTCCCCTTATACTAAGGCTAGTAGTACTAGTAATAGTAAGCTTATAGCTAATAAATAAAGAGTATAGGTTATAGAGAGACAAACTAAAATTAATAGTAAGACTGCTTTACTGGTTATATTGCAGCAGAAAAATCTTATAGAGAACTATATACGCTTATTAAGCTCAGCACTAAAATTCCTCTTTTTAATAGTAATGCTATCTTTAGCTAGAGAAGTTACTCTATCTCCCCTTAACTAGTATGGTATACCATCCCCTCTACTATAGTATAACCAGTTACTAGAATAAGGTTATAGTAGTATATACTAGTTAAAGTAGCGAGAAATTAAATATAAGTAGTTGTAGGGACTAGAATTATAGAGTAGTAAGAGTATAGTACTAGAGACTAAACTGCTAATATTAAAGACTTAACTAGTGGACTTATAAACTGCTTTGCTAATTAATAGTATAGAGCCTAGTTTAAAACTACTTATAACTCCTAGTAGTGGAACTTATAGAGGTAGGAAAAAAAGGGTAAAGACTATAGATTTTACTACTAATAAGATATAGCAGGGTTTAGATAGTATAGCTTCTATCTTATATAGGCGGTTAATATTAGCACCTATTAGTAAGAATATTAGCGGCCTAGTGTTAAAAACTCATAGTAAAGAGATAAGAAATAATGGGCGGGATAGGCGTAAGTGGTTATTAATACTAAAAACTATATATTTAGGAATTTGGAAGGTATAAATAAGAAGGGCTTAGTATTTCTAAATAGTTTACCTTTATTACGTACTAGTAAGGTATAAGCAGTTAATCTCTAAGTAAACATTTATATTAAATTAAACCAAAAAGTAGTTAAAGGATTAATTAGCCTATTAATTTAACTATTCTAAAGGCTATAAGTTACTACTTATTTATCCTAAAAAGAGAACTCTAAACCTATCTATTAAACCATCTATTAAACTATAATCTACTAGTTATATACTCGATTTATAGGCAGCTTATAAAATATACTCCTTATTATTATAGACATCTATAAATATTGGTCTAGGCTAATAGATTAATTAGGGAGGAGCCTAATAAGTTAATAATAGAGAATTTTAAGCAGTCTAATTATAAGAAGTAGATCATTAGGAAAAGGGCCAGTAAGTTAAAGTAGAAGGAGTAGAGCGTTAGGAAAGAGTTTAAGAGGTTAAAGCTAAAGAAGTAGAGCGTTAGAAGAGAGTCTAAAAAGTTAGGTAAGGATTTATAAAGATACGTAAAAGCGGCTAGATTAAGGAGTTAAAAGCAAGTAGTTAATCTACTAGCGGAGGTATACTACTATACCGCTTTATCTAGTTTAGAAACTAAGTTAACTATTTTTTAAAGTTATAAATAAACCGGCTAATCAGTTAACTAAGACTTAAGATATTATTAAAGGAAAGTAATAATATGTATATTATATTGCTATATAGTAGCAACTTGTTAAAGAACAGATTAAGTAATTACACTTAATAGTTTAGTTAACTATAAGTATTAAAACTCGCCACTATTATATATTAAGGTAGAACAAACGCTAAAGAAGTTAATCCGCGTATAATACTAATTATAATATTACTTTAATAACTCGCTATATTGAGAAAATTGGTCTGATATTCCTCTATTAAATAGACTAGTAGCAGCTAGATAGATATGCTTAAGGCTATGCTATAAGACGCCAGAGCACTACGACTATAAGATAGCAAAACACTACAACCAGTTAATATTAGAGTACCCCTATTAGTTAATATTCGACCTACAAAGAAGGTATACAGCTATTATTGCCTCTCCCTAAAAGATGTAGGCTCCTTATTATCTAACAGCTTAATAGGGATAAACTACTATAACTTCTATAAGGCATATAGACGTTATTATCTCTCCCTAAAAAGCGGGGACTCCTTATTATTTAACTGCCGCAACTACTAAGACCGCTAAGACTACTCTTAGCTAGTATTATCCCTATTCTTATTACTACTAACGTGGTTTATAAGCGGGCTGCGAATACAAGCGAGCTGCGAACCTCAAACCCTTACCAAAAATTTAAAAAATCGCACCTTAATATCTCGACAACCACCTAATAATAATTTTTAATAATTTAGATTTAGGCTTTTATATATACTTTAAAGCTTTTATTAAAGTTATATAGTAAATAGTTTAGTAGTTTTTAAGATATAATAAAATTTAATAATTTAGCCTTATTTTAGCCCCTAAATTTTAGTATCTTAAAAACTATTAAACTATATACTATATAACTTTAATAAAAGCTTTAAAGTATATATAAAAATTATTAGAATTTATTATTAAGTGGTTGTCGAGATATTAAGGTGCGATTTTTCAAATTTTTGGTGAGGTTTTAAGGTTCGCAGCTCGCTTGTGAACCACGTTAATTATAATTAATTTACTAGCATCCTTACTACTCTTATTACTGCTAATTTAAGTTAGACTACTTAAGGAGCCGAAGCGGATAGTATACGACTAAAAAGACTAGCAGTAGTTAACTGGGTTGCGGTTTATATCCCAGGCCAACTAGTAGCCTACTTAACCCCTATAAGCGACTGCTGCCTACCTATCTATAGTAATAGTATTAGAGGTGCCTATTAACCAGTCTTTAATATTATTTAGAGTCACTATATCTACGCTATTAGGTGGAGTCTAGTTGCGGAGCCTATTAGGGTAGAAGTAAAGCGACAGCTATTAAATCCGTAACTTTAGAAACCTAGTAGTATATATCTTAAACGGGTCAAGATAGAGAATATTAAAAAAGTTAATATTAAGGAAAGAGGAGTTAGGACGGCTGGCAAAGCTATTAGGATTATAAATACCAACTATAATAAGTAAGCTACTATAAGCAGTTAGTAAGACGGTTTTCTTAAAATAATAATATATAAAATGTTAGGTATAAACTATATAGTAACTTAAAGGGGTATATTATAAGAAGTAAGGAGTTAGGAAGTAGTTATTAACTATAATAAATAAGGCAAAGAGAGCAGAAATAAGGGTAGTCTTTAACTATAACTTAAGGAGCGGCACTAGAGGAGCGGCGGGAGTTTTTTATTTTATTTTTATTTCTTTTATATCCGTTAAATTATACTATTTACAATACTGCGTATGCAGCCTCTAAGCTATAGCGCTATAGTTTTTTCTAGGCAGCTTAATATATACTAGTAACTAAGTGGACACTCTGGCCCGTTTTTAAAATGCTAGGGAAGCTCTAGTGACTGGTGTTTTTTCGTCCTAGTATTTTGCTCACTATGGTCCAGTTCGCACTAAGAAAATCGCACTAAGGAAATCCTGGCTCTTTTATCTATTTCTGCCGTATTCTACCGTTCCTAGAGTAGAAAAAGCGCTCTAAAAGATAGATTTTAGTTATATTTTGCATATAAGAATAAAGGAAGCTATATAGTTTGCCAGCTTGGAGACAACTACGAGTTATTTCTATATAACTTTTTTTTCCTATACCTCGTTTCTTCTCCTTGCTAAAGAAATAGGTAGGGAATTAGTAATTAATAGCTACTCTCCCCAAAAGTAGACTATTAATCCTAGATTTATGTTTTAGAAAACGGGTATTTTATAAGGGCGAACCTCGTTATATAAACCCACTCCTATAGGAAAATTTTCGCAAGGTTGTCTGTATAGGGTATAAACACCAATTCGCCTATACACCTTATACTTTACATACTAAAGTAATATAGGCCGCCCCCTTTGCCCCTATTATAGCTACCCTTAGTGCATCTGCGGTACGCCTATTGTGCGGTATTATACGATATATTGTGGTAATAGTAGTAGTAGTAGTAGTTGTAGTAGTAGTAGTAGTAGTTGTAGTAGTAGTAGTAGTAGTAGTAGTAGTAGTAGTAGTAGTAGTAGTAGTAGTAGTAGTAGTAGTAGTAGTAGTAGTAGTAGTAGTAGTAGTAGTAGTAGTAGTAGTAGTAGTAATAGTTATGGTAGAGGTCGTCTGCAGCGTAATAGCTGTAGACTAGTTGTAGTAGAGGTCGTCTATAGCGCGACGGCTATAGGCTAGTTATGGTAGAGGTTGTCTATAGCGCGATGGCTATAGACTAGTCGTAGCGAGGTCGTCTGCGGTGGCGTCTGCGGTGCACCTACGGCGCCCTTACCGTGCGGTAGATTGGCTATCTACAGTAGACTAGCTGTAGCGGAAGGTTGTCTGCAGTAGACTAGTTATAGGAAAGGCTGTCTATGGTAGACTAGTTGTAGGAAAGGCTGTCTACGGTAGACTGGTTGTAGTGAAATAGTTTATTAGGGTAGCTAGCGTCGCGGTAACGCGTCCTCAGGGGCTATATAGCTAGCGACGCCCTAGCGACGACAGCGGAGGAGTAAAGGTAGACGACGGCAGCGGCGGGAGTAGTAGAGCAGCGATAGTAGTAAAGTAATAAGAGCAGAAGAGTAGTAGCAGTAATAATAATAATCGTTTAACTATAGATAGAAGTAGCCATAGTAAAGGAATGCGGATAAGAGTAAAGGCGGTAGTTAAAGATTGCTTACTACTAGGTAGTTATAGAAGAAGTAGTTAATAATAAGCTAAATAAATAGTTGGGGAGGGAGGGGGAAGGTAGTAGTAAGTAATAAGCCGGATAAGTAGTTAAGGGGTTAAGGAGGTAAAGTACAGCAGTTAAATTAAGTAAAGTTAAAATGAAGCAGTTAATAACCTCTATCCTTAATATAGAATATATTATTAATTGCTTCTATATAATCTCTAAGTGCTAATAGCTTAGTAGTAGTAGTAAATTACTCTCTATCTTTAGATAAAATAGAAATAATCTTATTAGATATAGCAAAATTTTAAAAATTAAATAAGTAAATCTTTTCTTTAAGCAGCTCTGTACTATTAGTAAGAATATTAATAGACTTAAATTAACCGTTATAATTACTATTAACTGCTTAAATATATATATAACCCTTGGCCTAGGGATAGTATATAAAACTAAATATATTAGTAAGTGCCGGCTTTTTCCTATATTTAGAAATGGCTCTTTAACTAAATAAAGTCTCTAGTATAGTCCGCAGTTAAGAAATATATAAACTAGCAAGCGCAATCTGTCTAAATATCTTTTTAATATTATAAGTAGAGTTATTATATAGTTTTATATTAACGGTATAGCAGCAGTTAATATACTTTAGGGCAAGATTAAGTACTTTAAAGGTATTTAGTTAATCTACTAGATTTACTAAACTTAATATAAATATTAATTATTAAAGCTTAGTAGTCGCGATCTAATCTATAAGAAGCCATTAAAGATAAAGCATCTCGTATCTATACTGCAACTACTTAGCCCTATAGAACTAGACAGAGAGTAGATTAATAAATTAGCGAATTAGACTAATATTACTATAATAAATAGCATACCGTAGGACTATAAAAACTTTAACTTATGAGAAATACTAATATATACTAAGAAACTCCTTATTATTATACCCTTAACCAGTTTAAGCGGAGTAGATAAATACTTATTATTATATACACTTAATTAACTTAAAAACTTAAGATAGAGTAAGCTATATAATAGGATCGTTATAGGACTCTTTCCTATTATTTTTCTTGCTATTAACCCCTTAGAACCATCCCTTAGTACTAAGTACGTTATACTAAAGTACGACTATTTAAGCCGTCTAGCCTTATGTAATTAATAGCTTAATAGAATATAATTTAGTATTCTCTTATAAGATTATATACCGGTCTTAATAGCTAATATTATAAAGGAGTGTGGCTTTTAAGCGAGTGCTAGGAAGACTCTTTTAGTAAGTGCAAACTATAAGGTGGTGGAAACTTTAAAGGATATAAAAGAATGTAGGTGGCCTAAGTAACTAGTAAAAGACAGCTTAGTTTTTATACTCCTAATATATTAAACGGTTTTCTAATCGCCCTAGGCAAGCTAAAGGCGCTAGGTAAAATAATCTAACTTATTATCCTCTTTAAGGCCAAGTTTATAGATCTAGATATCCTAATAAACGCTATATATACCTTTAATTATACCCTTATTATAAAAGATCGCACCTAGCTATTATAGAGCAGTCTTTTAAGGAGATAGTAGGTTAAGCTTTAGTACTATAGGAAAAAGACCTAGCTTACTGCTAAAAACATATTTAACTACTTAGTGTTTTTATTTATATTTAATATCAATATAAGGCCGTGTTAATATTAATATCAACCCATTAACTTATATTAATATTTTATTAAATATTAAATATTAGGCCAAGCCTATATATAAAACCAAAGTATATAATAAAATAGGATCCGTGTATAAGCGTGCATAGGCATTTAGACTCTATCTCCTACCTCTTCCCCCCTCCACCTATCTTTCTTCCTACCTCTTTCCCCTCCCCTATACATCCTATAACTATTTCCTACCTATTTCCTATACTATTACCTATAGTATATCCTATATAACTATATAAAATAGTAAACTATCTTATTAACTACGATTAAAAGCGCGTATTGATTACGCTAATTAAAATACGTAGATTTGTACCCAAAATATAATAAAATGGCCGTGCTTATTACTTTAAAAGGTATAAATTCTGCCGCTTAATTACAAAGATTAATGCGCGCTTTTATCTATATATGCTAAGATAGTATAAAATATTTCTATACTTATACAAAATATTTAATACTTAATATATTAAATATTGACACTTTTCGTATTAATATTGAATATTAAACGTTAGTATTTAATATTTAATAATTGCTAATTAATATTGAATATAGATAAAAACTGTTGATAATATAAGGTGATATCACGTATCTACAAGTTGTAGGTAGTATGATGATTGTTATTCTATTTTCTTTCTTTTGCTTAAGAAAGGGCGAGGAGCTTAGGGCTCCTCGCCACGCTAGTGCCGCGGCGATACGTAACGGCAACTTACCTATATTCCCAACACTGGCAACTCTTCTTTTATGGTTGCCATCTACATATATATACCGCTCGACTAGCGGAAGAAATATTAATCCTCTTTACTTACTACTGCTATTGTAATATAAGTCTCGCTGTCCCAAAATTTGCTAAAGAAATAGTGGTTAACCAAGTGGTAAATCTTAAGCTGTTATAACCTTAAATTGCCTTACGAATATTGCAGACGTTGCGGATATTGTTACAGATATTGCGGATATTGCGGATGTTGTAAACATTACGGGTATTGCAGATTGGATGTTGTAAATGTTGCGGTGGAAATAGGTAGGCGTGTACAAAGTGTTACGGGGGTGTCCCGTGACAGCAATATAGGTATAAGCCTTCTAGCAATTCTTCTTTTGTAGTTATAGCGCTACAGAAAGGCAGTAAGGTGTTAATTTAGCTGCAGGTGGAAGCAGCAAAAGTCTATTCGGGTAGTAGTACGGTACCAGCGGCGGTAGTAATAGTGGTTAAGCATAGAGCTTGTCTATCAGTCGGTCGGTTAATCGTAGGCGTATAGGCACGATTATTCGGTTAGTAGATTGCAGGCGTATCGGCGCAATCAGTATTGTAATGGCAGGCATAGCGGCGCTATTAGTTTGTTAATGGTATATAGCAGTACGGTGCCAGTATAGGGTCGGTTCCGTAGGCAGATTAGCACGAAGTTTTATCGGTTTAGGTTTATATATATATCGGCATAGTGTCTTATTAGTTTAGGTTTGTATATATATCGGCACAAGGCTTATTAGGTCGCAGGGTATATTAATTATAATAGTTATTAAGTTCGTAGCTGCCACAGATACTAGCAATTCTTCTTTTTATAGGTTGCTTCCGCGACTGTGCCGTTCTAACTACCTCCCCCTTTATATCATTCTCTTTACCTATCCTTTATGGTACCCTCCACAAGAAGTTCCTGTTTAGATTACGCTAGTAGTTACCTTTATAGCTACCTTAGAAACCATAGAATCCTTTTTTATACTAACCGTAGCTATATCTACATCCTCTACCATATCCTTGCTGGTAGGTTAGGGTATTATTTATAGATCTAGCTTATTGTGCCGGTTATCTAGGTGTAGTAGGGGTTAGAGAAAACGTCTCGGCGCTTAAGTTAAACGGGGTTAAGAATCTCTGGTAGGACGGAGCTTAAGGCATAGGTTAAGATACGGCAGCTTAAGGCACTTAAGGTGTTTAATAGCCTAAGGTTGTCTGTGGTGGTTGCTGTGGAGGTTACTACGGAGGTTACTGCGGAGATTGCTGTGGAGATTACTGCGGAGGTTTTTATGGAGGTTGCTGCGGTGGATACGGACCGTAAGAACTTATACGTAATTGGTGCTCAATCTCTTATAGAGTCTATTTGTGCTCTTCTTCTACGTTAAGAACTTGCTCCTAAATATTGTTTTTAATAACGCCCCCATCTATAGGGACAAATACTCTATTCTCCTAAAGGAAGTCTCGAAAATCCTAAACAATATTAATATTACTAAGTGCCTAGGTGTCGGCGGTCCATCCTATAAAATCCTCCCTAAAATATTCCCACAGCTATAAATCGGCGTAGTGGCTATCTCGGTAGAATAGAATATAGTATAAAAGAAAGCCGTTAACTTGTTTTACGGTATAAGTTATTATATTAATAGTAAATTCGTCCCAATTTTTATTAATAAGTTTCGCGTATATAGCTACCCCTAGTAGTAAGGAGTCTTTCCAGTTGTTTAGAGTAGCCATATTTTTAGAGAAAGGGAAGTGTTGTTAGTATAGGGATTGTTGTTTGGTACGCGTTCGTAACAAGAATCTATAATTATTGGGCTTAGGACTAGTTCTGGCCTTAAATCGCGAAGACTTATAAAGCGTGTTATTCTGCGTAATAGACGCAAGAATCTATAATCTAGGAGAGGCTTAGGACCAGTTCTAGCCTTTTAGATCCTTAGATTTATAGAAGAGTTCTATTTAAGGTTTAGGACCAGTTCTAACCTTAAAAGACAGCTTCCTCTAGCACGAGTAGCACTGGTATAGTGGCTCGTCTCTTTTTAGTGGAATACCTAGCTGTTCTATAGTATAATAGTAAAGTTAACTACTAATTAGTATTGGTAATATAAGGTGATATCACGTATCTACAAGTTGTAGGTAGTATGATAATTGTTATTCTATTTTCTTTCTTTTGCTTAAGGAAGGGCGAGGAGCTTAGGGCTCCTCGCCACGCTAGTGCCGCGGCAACACGTGACGGCAACTTGCCTTAATTTCTAACAAAAACATTATAACTATTTATAGACAAAGCTTATAGATAGCAGTTGTAATAAAGATATTAATAACTGCTATAAGATATGGTCCTGTTAAAAACCTAAAGATAAGATATTATTATTAAAAAGAAGCGGTTATAACAGGTTAAACATTAACAATTTAAGGCTAGTAGTTAGAATTTTAAGGTAAAGGATAAAAAGCACAGTGGTTGTATTACGCATTCTTATTCCAGAACACTTAAGCACTTAATCTTTAACGTCGTCCTTAAAATTAAAGTTATCGTAGACTAGTAGCGCTTAAGGATTAACTATAAGGCTTAGTAGCTTATTTTTTTTAATTAATTAACTATATAAAATATAAACTAGGGAGTTAAACCTTTCTTTATATTATTAGCAATATCTATAAGGTATTAATTAATATATTTATAACTATTACAGAGACTTAGCTCAGCTAATACCTTAATAACTTAACGCTTAACACCACTTCTAAGTAAGTAGATTTCTAATATTTTTATAAAGAAATTAGTAGTAAACCGCGTATAACTCCTATAGATAATAGAAGTAATTAAATATCACTGCTGCTAAACTATCTTGGAATTACCTAACCCTTTATAACTATTCTACCCCTAGCGTTAATTACTTATAAGCTTTTTAAGCAGAGTAGTCCATATAGGAGTAGTTAAGTTGATTTTTTCTAATATTTAAGAGAAGTTAACCTTTTTATTACGGACTACCGTTTTATACACTATGCTATATATATAGCTAGCGTTATAGAATTCCTTCCTTAGTTTTCTTTCCTTATTAATATCTTTCGGTAGATAGTTTATCTACCCTAATTACCCCTATATAGATTTAGCCGTAGCTATCTTTCTTTTAAGCTCTCTAGCAATTCTCTTAAGTCTCTATAACAGCCGTATATAGCTATTAATTCTTTAAATCTAATACTTATTTATCTAGCGTTCGTATATAATACTTTATTATTATAATATTAGAATTTCTTACCCTACTAGCTAGACCTGCTAAATATAACTAAGTAAAACTATACTCCCTAAACCCTAGATATACCGCTAGCACTATACTACTACTCTAGATACGTCGCTAGTATTATACTACTACCCTACTATACTAGACCTTTTCTCTCCTTTTTAGTCTAGATACTAGTTGCTAGTATTATACTACCGCACAACCCTAGTAATAGTACTATATTATTATACTATTAGTCTAAACCAAACTAGATACTAAACCTTTAAACTAGACCCTAAATACTAAACTTTAGATTAAACTAAATATATTTAGACCTAAACCTAACGCTAGTACTATACTACTACCTAATAACCTAGTTACTAGCACCATACTACTACTTAATAACTTACTAGATTCCTTTTTTTTAAATTTCATTTAAAGCTAGCTCTGCCTTACTAAATCTATTACCTCCTAAAGGGGGTATATTATTATAGGACTACCGTTTTATACGCTACGCTATTTACGTAGCTAGCGTTATAGAATTCCTTCCTTAGTTTTCCTTAATAATATTACTTAGTAAATAGTTTATCCGCCCCAATTACCCCTATATAGATTTAGCCGTAGCTATATTCCTTTTATAGAGGTGCGTTTTAAAAGTCTTTACTAGCCCTGCCTAGGTTAAGCCTAAAGAGCCCATATATAGCCGAAAATTAGGCGCATTCTAAGCCGGTTCTAGGGAATCTTAGGCGCTATTAGGCGGCTTCTAGCCCGTTACCCTATTAACCTTAAGGCAGCTACCGCCTATAAGACCGCCTAATAGGGGGCGGCGAAGACTTTTAAAACGCACCTCCGTAAGCTCTCTAATAATCCTCTTAAGTCTTTATAACAGCTATATATAGCTATTAATTATTTAAATCTAATGCTTATTTATCTAGCGTTTACATATAAGACTTCGTTATTATAACACTTCTCTATAGAGGTAAAGTGATTAAACTTGTTAAAATATAGCTACCTAAGCAGTGCATTAAGTTCTTAGATAAGTTTTATTAAGGAAATATCCCTTACTAATATATAACTAGTTAATTAAAGGGCTGTATAAACCTCTACTTATTCTAAAGCAGAATGTAATAATAAGAGCCGCTAACTAATATAAATGCCATCTAATCTACTATTAACACCGTCTATAACCTATACCTTAAGGAATCGCTTAATATTAAAATTGTTCTACTGCTATAGTATTTATATCGCCCGCAGCTTTTAGCGCTAAAAAAGAGAGCTATACCGTTTTTTAATTCGACTTTAGTAACTAGTAAGAAGTGTAGTTACTTACCTTTAAGGCGATAGAGATATAAAGGACGGTGTTAAGGGGGAAATAGAGTTAATATTAAAGAGTGAAGATAAGGACGCGTTAGTATTTACCTAAATACTAAAAGCGCGTAACTTGTAAGAAAGTAGTGTTCTTATTATAAAAAAGTAATTAATTATAGAGGAGACTAGTCTAACTTAACTTATTAACTTATTAGGTTAAAAATGTATTATTAGGGAGTTAAATATATAGGAGGAAGTATCTGTTAGATAGTTTATATAGAGCTATTTATTAATAAAATGGGTTAATTAATTAATAATCTTAATCATGTCTTGACCTAGGGCCCCTAGGCTTAGATAAAGATATTTATAAAGCACGGGCCCCGTGCACGTGACTCGTGCACGTCCTACGCTATAAAGAATATAGATTATCTAACATACCCCCTTAGCTTTAAGCTCTTTAAGGTTAAAGCTAACCACCTTCTTGTGTCCGTTAATGCGTTAATTAAACCATAATCTTATCTAAATCCTTCCGTCTCGCTCTAATATTCTCCCTTAGGTCCTCTAGTTACTTCTCCTTATTTAGCCGCTCCTTAATATCCACTATCCCAATTATATTAACGAAGCTTTAAAACCTCTACTTAGGTAGGGCCTTCGTAAGTCCATTAGTAATTATCTCCTTCGTTACTGTCTATTAAAATTATACTTATCTCTTTACGTATTCCTAACGTAGCTAGTGTTAATAGATGTTAATATATCGGAGCTTCGTAATTAGCTTTACTGTGTCTTCTATAATTAGTTGGAGCGTTTAGGTGTTATTACAGTTAATAATTAAGGGCTCGTTTAGTTATAACGTTATTGCTTTAAACAGCCTACTAATAAAGATAGCTTCCTTTGCTGTCTATAATAGGGCTAATAACTTAGCTTCTATACTTAACGTTATAACCGTACCCTGCTTATTTGCTCTTTAGGCAATTAGCCCCCTAAATAGCTTTATAATATATCCTTATGAGTTCTTTCTATTAACGGAGTTATTTGTAAATAATGCGTCGCTAGTATAGATAAATAATTGCGCTTTACTTCTACCGTCTCCGTCGTCTCGTCCTTAGTCGTGTATTTCTTTATCTCTCCCTTTATCGTTCGTTCCTTCCTTATTTCCTCTATAATAGATTGCTCTACTTCTCGTGCTATATAGGTACTAGATAACTCTATCTACTGTTTATTAGTGCTCTTAGCTTAGGTCCTAATTAAACCTTACCAGCCGTAATACTGCAAAGGCAATATCTGGACGCGTTATAGTAGCTATATAGAGTACTAAACCTAGTTTTCTCTAATATAGCATTGTAGAAGCTAGTAGGGATATAAAACGGACTAATAGGTCTATATTAGGAGACAGACGCGTTAGACGGATTATATAGTAATCGGTAGGGAGGAGTTCCGATTCTGCTATAGGAGTGTCTAGAAGACGCCCTCTAAGATCTATCTTATACTAGTTAGCTATCTTCTTAATATAGGCTTCCTAGGATAGCTATAGGAGCCTCTAGCTATAATTACGTAGCGCATAGATTCCTAGGAACTATTTTAGCTCGCCAAGGGTACTTATCTAGTATTCCTTGCTTAGCTCCTTAATTACTTCTTAAGCTTTTTTTTTATCTGTCTTTCGGTAGCAGAAAACAATATCGTTAACGTAGAAGAAGATAACTATTCCACCTTTTAGCATAACATATGGCTCCTAGGGTACTTCTTTAAAACCTAATTCGTTTAATAAGCTTATAAGATTCTTCTGCTATAATAGTGGTGATCGTTATAGTCCGTATAGGGCTTTTCTTAAGCATAGTACTTTATCTATATTTCCTTTATTAAACCCTAACGGTAGCTTTATATAGATAACCTCGTTAAAATCGCAATAGATAAACGCATTAACTATATCTATCTATATCGTCTTTAGGTTAAATTTTGTAGTAATCGCTATAAGGGTTTGGAAGGTCGTACTAGCTAATATAATAGCTTTCATAAGTAGGCCTCCTAGGGCCTATTAATTTCTATAGACTACTAAGCGTGCCTTATATTTCTAGAGAAATCTATACTTATTTATCTTGTAGACGAATACCTATATTAAGCTAAAGACCTACTATCCCTTTATGTACTTTTTATTTGTTTTTTAAAACGACCTTATTTGATAATAAGATTAGAGATAGGCTTGTTAAGCCTCTTAGAACTAATTTTAAAGAGGATACATATTAAGGTCCTAGATTAACTAGGGTGGCGGAAGTAGGTTCTTCCTATATAATTAGACATCGCGTATTCTACCTAATTTCAGCTTACTGTCATTAAGTTAATTATTAAGGTTAAACTTCCTTCCTATTAAGAAGGCGCCGTAATAGGCTAACGTAATTCTTTTAGTAATAAAGTCTTCAAACTTATTATCGCTGGCTTCCTTAAATAAGTTTTTAACTAAGTCGTTAGACACCCCCTAAGTGTTAAACATATCTCCTACTTAATAAGCGACGTCTTAATTAGTACCTTATATATTTAACTTCATAGGATACTTAACATAAAAGGTATATGGAGATTCTTTGTCTTCTTCTGTTGGAGGTGGTGTATAGTACATATCTTTAAGAGCTCTTATAAGCTCAAGATCTGCTAACTTATTAATGGCTTAAACTAGCTTATTAACGTCGTCGTCTTCCTCTTAAATTAACGGTTTAAATACTTCTTTATCGTCTTCCAAAAGGACCTTATTCTTAGTCTAGGTATTAGGTAGTTAAATCTTCTTAATTAGTATATCTAATTCAGCGTATAGGTCCTCTAAGATATCCGTTCGCTTGCCGTCAAAGAAAATCTTTTTATTAAAGATAATATCCCTTATAAAGATAACGATACCCTTATATAGGATCCAGATCCTATAGATATTGGTAGAGTTATAGCTAACGAGATAGCCGATATAGGCTCGCGGATCTAGCTTACTTAGCCTTTTCTTCCTTAGCTAGGCGTCCAACGTCATTACGTACGCCCTACAGCCGTAGGCTTTTAGGTACGCCAGTTACGGCTTTTTTAATCTCCTATTAGCTAGGACGGTATAAAACCTCTTATATAGCGATATCCAACCGTTACTTTCCTATAGCGTTTAATCTCGAAGGTAGACTATATAGTTAACTATCTTGTTCCATAGGTCGTATAGTAAATTAGCAGCAATTTTTATTACTCATGCTCTCTTAATAATTACACCCCCTAAACGTTCGGCGGTACCGTTTTAAGCTTAGGTATAGAGCGCTAAAGGCTTAAATATAATCCCTTAAGTCCGTAGCTATTTAAGGGTTCTCCTTTTCCCTAGCTCGTTATCTAATCTAATAGTATTAACTTTAAGGTTATACCTTAGACGAATCCACTAGACAAAATCTTTAAGCACCTATAGTATTTTCTTCTCCTCGCCGTGCGTTATTATAAAGTACAGAAAGGATTTTCCTAAGTAGGTGTTATAGATAAGTATAACTTATACAAATCCAGTATATGCTTTCTTAAGGTTAGTCTAGTTAATATAGAGGTTAAGATAGGGTTTATTAATCTTTAATTTTAAGAACCTTCTTAAGACCTAACGCTTAATTTTAGCAAGACTGCAATATTAATATTCCGTCGTCTTTAGGCCTTAAAGCTTAACTCTTAAGGCGTTAAGACCTAAATAATAAAGGCTTTATAGGTCCTGGATAACCTAGATATAGATACTATAAATATACATCTCCTTTTAAATCTAAACGAGCGTCTCTTAACGATGCTCTACGCTTTTTTTAGCGTAGCATTTAGCTTATATTAAACGCTAATAGACTTCCTAATCGGACGTATTTAATAGTCTATTATCCGTAACGTTCTTTTATTTAATATAGGTCTAAGTTATCCTTCCAAACTAGAAGATTATTCTCTCCTTTATTATCCTAGTAGTACCCTTATTTTTAAAGTAGACGGAACGACACTAAATTTATATTAAAGTCTGTATAAAAGGCAACGTCCTTAAGACGTATAATTCCCTTACTCTTGTCTAGTTTTATAACTTAGATAGTGATATTACTATAGCCTAGTATAGGCACTTCTAAGCTACCGGCGATAACATATTTAAGTCTTAAAACTTTCCTAAAGTTATAGAAATAAGAGAGGTTATTAAAGATATAGAGAGTGGTTCCTAAGTCAAGAATAGTTAATAGCTTTAGTGGATAGATTTAACCTGTATAATACGATTCTAGGAATATCGCATTAGCTTCTCCCTTAATCTTAACTTCCTAACTCTCGTCCTATTATTATTAAGCCTTATCTTCCTATTCTTTAAGTCTAATCTTTATAACTTAGTTAGTGAGATCCTTATTCTTTTCTACCTTTTTTAGCACCCTTTTAATGCGAGCATCTCTAATTATAACTCCTTTGGGTCTCTTATCTTTAAATAAATACTAATAGTCCTATAGGGAATATCCTTATTTCTCATACGCTAAGCACACGGGTAGTAGCTTCTTATAGGATATCTCCTTATCTACTAGTAACCCGGCTCTCTTTAAGCGTCTAGTATATGCTAAGGTTCCTTTCCCTAGACCTTTAGTAGTATTAAAGTAATCTATTATAGCTTACTCTACAAAGTCTGCATTAAAGGTACTCCCTCTTATAGTAGTATTAGCTTTCTTTAAGGGTATTCTAAGTCCTTCTTATAGCTCCTTTACTACTTTATAGTATTTAGAAGATCTTAACTTCTAAGGGTTATTTAACTTAGTAGTATACTTTATACAATAGGCGTCGCTAAAAAGTTAAATAACTTCTACTAATTCTTAAAGCTAGATTCTATCGGACATTTAAGGGATTTTATACTTTTCTCCTAGTACTATTATATGTTCCTATTAATCTAACTACTAATTTAATTTTAATAAGTGTTTAAACCCCTTAAGAGCTTCTGTGTATTAGTATTATACCTTTTTCCTAATAAATAATAAGGTAGGTTTTATATTCTCCTTTAACCGGGATATCTATTCCTTAACTATAAGAGAAGGGTTAAGTAGTAGCTTCTTCTAAATCAATACTGTGGACGTAATTTGGGTACGAATCTTTTAAAGGTACTCTTCTTATTTTAGGAAATACTTTATATCTTAGTCGTAGTATTGTCTACTATTCTTATACGCCCTCTGTTAATTCGTCGAGAGCTATATATATAAGGTTGCATTCTTATTAAAATCTGTGACTTCTAAATAGGGTAGTTCTTATAGTAGACCTTATTAAGGTACTTCCTTATCTGGGTTAACATAGGCCCAAATTCGTTTATCTATAAGAGCTTATAGTTACCAGATCTATTACTCCCAGTCTTTTAGCTTATTAAGGATAATTATAGTAGTTAAACTTAACGTCGGTGGAGTCATTTAACTAATAGGCAGATGGGAATTGTGATGGAATTCGTCGTTAGGATTATCCTTATCGTAAAATCGTCCTTATTGTTAGGATCGTCCTTACTATTAGGATTATCCTTTAACAATTAAGGTGGAGTCTCGTAGAATCTTGTAGAATCTCGTAGAATCTCGTTTTATGACAATTAAAGTAGGATTTTAATTAGGGTCGTTTTATGACAATAAGGTGTTAGAGTCTAACGATAAGGTAGAATTTCTTCAAATAATTAAGTAATAGCTAAATAGCTTCTTATGTCGGCGGACCGGGCTTATAACTATTAGATAGTTTATATAGAGCTATTTATTAATAAAATAGGTTAATTAATTAATAATCTTAATTATATCTTAACCTAGGGCCCCTATGTCAGAATTAAGCGAGAGGTACTGACTAAGCTCTGGACACATTGCGAGGACGAAGTCCGCATGCAATCTATATAGACATTAACCGCATCTACTGCATTACGAATCAATCAATATTTATCGTCTGCGTCATCTCTATCATCAATTAGACCCTTAAGATAGCTCCGCTGTGACCCTATAACCTTGTAATTCCAACAGGTTATGAGCCCAGGTAGCAATACCTCCTGACTTAAAAATCGACCCCTAAAATGACCTCCTCTACCTTAACCTTAACGACACCTATATACGATCACAAGGCCGGTAAAATCGTCATTTTTAATGGAGACAACTTTGCAGACTGGGAGCGCACCTGCGAGGCAGCCCTAATTATGGCAGAAGGATGGGATTTTATTACTGGTACAGAGGACCTAAATTGAGTTAATTTAGCTGACGGAAGAAGAAGACGAGGGGAAGCAAATAAGATCATCTATAATTTGATAGGAGACGACCGTTAGGAAGAGATACGTGCGATAATGAAGGCGTATAATATTTAGGGAATGTGGGAAGGAATAAAGAAGTTTAATAAGGCTAATAACGAGGTCTATACCTCTAGACTTCGCAGGGAGTTCTATAGTACTATATTTAACCCTACGAAGATGTAAATTGCCGAGTTTATACATATACTAAATTAATTTAAGATTAATCTAGCTTTAATACCTTAAGTACTTACTAACGACGATATTAAAGAGTAACTCCTTCTAGCCCTACTAAGCGATGTTATATAGTAGAATGCGAAGACCTAGTATCTACGAGACAAACAAGACCTCGAGAATTGCATTACCCTTCTTTAGGAGTATAAGACTGCTCGCCCTATACAGGTATAAAATGCAGCACTTGTATAAGAAAGGAAAGACGAACCTAGGGGGAGAAGGGGAAACCGAGGTCGAACAAGGGGCAGAGGTCGTGCTGGTAGATTCGATTATTTCTTATCACGTTATCGCCATAGCTTATTATCTCGAGTAGGTAAGAGCTATAGCTATAGCAAGGAGCCAAGGCCACTAAAGAAAGACGAGTGTAGAGTATACTATTAGGAAGGCCACTACTAGGAAGACTATCCCCTGCTTAAATAATTCCGCTTTAACAACGCTAAGAAGAAAGATTAAGGTGCTCCTAAGGCAGAGGAAGCAGGGAATGTAGCAATAGCTGAGGAAGAATTTGATAGCGATTTAATCTACCCCTGACCCTAAACGTGCTATGCTTATAATAAGTATAGGTTCCCTTATAGAGCACGTTAGGTGTATGCTATAAGCTAAGCTATAAAAGGTAGTAATTAAGTGGGCCGCTTAGATTGAGCGGGACGCTTAGATTAAGATTAAGCGGGACGCTTAAATTAAGCCGCGAACCGACCTAGATCTCCCCCTACTACCTTAAACGCGCTAATAGAGACTCTAGTTGCGAGAACTGCGAGTAGGCAAGACGGTGACTAAGTAGGCCGCTTAAGTTAAGTGGGAAGCCTAAGTCAAGACTAAGTGCTGATAGAGACTCTAGTAGCAGGAACTATAAGTAGGCTAGATAGTGACCGAGTGGGCCGTTTAAATTAAGTAGGAAGCCTAGGTTAAGACTAAATGGGCCACTTAAGTTAAGTAAGAAGCCTAGGTTAAGATTAAGTGGGACGCTTAAATCTTTAAGGTAATGCTAAGGGTAGGACGCCTATATAAGAGAATGCACACCTATACTATTATAAGGGGGAGAGTACTAAAAGGAAGGTTGTTACTCCTAAGAAAGATAGTTCTAAAGTATAAGTATAACGCCAAGGGAGAAGTAATTCGCAAGAAGGCAAGACTATACATTTGGGGAGATAAGCAGACCCCTAATATTACGAAGATAAGAATTTTAAGAGAATAGAGATGCAAAGACCTAGGACCTATAGAGGTATTCGTAGGCTTCTAAATCAATTAAGATCATAACTGCAATCCGCCCCCTTAAGTATAACGATATAACAAACACGATCGGATATTATTCTAAGGCATAGCAGTTATACGCTATAGGGGAGCCGTAATTTAGATGGCTTAAAGGCAGAAGTCGACGGCATTAAGTTCAATGGAAGTAGAGATCATGGCAGCGTCAGAAGGAGCAAGGCTAGCAGTGTGGCTTAAGAAGCTGACGAGAGACCTAGGGGAAAGAGACGACGACAACCCTTTTATCCCTACGCTCTACTGCGACAATAAGGGTACGGTTGACCTTTCGTACGACACGAAGCACCATCAGAAAGCCAAGCATATCGAGACTTGATACCTCTTCATACGAAACGACATAGTTCAGCAAGATTAACTCGAAGTGGTACACATACCAGGTAAAGATTAACCTGAAGACATGCTTACGAAATAACTACTAATCAACTAATTTACGAAGCACTGTATAACACTAGGAATCGGTAACTGACGGAGCAAGTGACAGAGGTTTTTCGCCTACTAGGTTTTCCCTCTATACGTAGGCCGAATGGCACTTGCAAGGTATTTGGGAATAGCTTTATAATTGCCTATTTAGGAAACAGACGAGCAGACGAGAAGAGCGTCATTAGCATAGGGGAGTGTCAGAATTAAGCGAGAGGTGCTGACTAAGCTCTAGACACATTGCGAGGACGAAGTCCGCATGCAATCTATATAGACATCAACCGCATCTACTGCATCACAAATCAATCAATATTCATCGTCTGCGTCATCTCTATCATCAATTAGACCCTCAAGATAGCTCCGCTGTAACCCCATGACCTTGTAATTCTAACACCCTAGGCTTAGATAAAGATATTTATAAAGCATAGGCCCCGTATACGTAACTTATATACGTCCTACGCTATAGAGAATACAGATTATCTAACAGTATCTCTTATACTGTCATAATGCTGCAATAAAGTAGACTGAATAACTACGTTATAGTATAAAGAGGGGAAGAAGGTGGAAAGGGGGTATTGTATATAAATAGTAGGGCCGGCCGCTAAGTCGCTAGTGGTGGGCTAACTAACAGTAGGAAACAGTACGAGACAGTATGAAACAGTATACGTCAGGTTAGTGCCGTGACAGTACTCCTCTCCCCTAGATAGTTTGGTCCCTAAACCGAATAGATAACTTAAAAATAGGCAGTATACGAGGTTACCTATTTTTTTTTTACCGCGAAGATATCAGTTCCGCTTACCGCCCTTAACTAAGCCAATGGCGATTTTTTATGCCGGGTATAGAAAATCCTAATTAGTTAGTTTAGTAAGTAAGGTCGGCAGAACTCCACACCACCACCTA